>MAAC01009577.1_pt1 | contig 312499 bp, 271 predicted proteins | sample 1115981 | NCBI WGS metagenome assembly MAAC01 (sample SAMN04961126, study PRJNA320927) | seawater metagenome | isolation source: sample BD02T64 sea water enriched with oil for 64 days | place: USA:Gulf of Mexico | collected 2013-07-27 | reverse complement strand
GCCCGTGACGAGCTTGTAGAGGGAGGCGGCAAATTAAAGGTGCCTTGCTTACGCATTGAAGAAGAAGGCAAGGTTTCTTGGATGTACGAGTCTTCTGACATTATTAACTATTTAGAAGACCGCTTTGCAGTGAAAGCAGCTTAATTACGCTGTTAGAGCTTATGCCTACAGGGATGTAGGTATTAGAACAACGCAGGCGCATGTTGCCGAGACGCTGGACGAAAAATTAAAAAACCGCTTACATCACTGCAAGCGGTTTTTTATTTTTTACGTTTTACTTAAAAGACATAAAAGTCGGGCTTTTTTTAAAACCTGACAACTAACAAGACAGCCTAGCCAACTACACGGCCTACCACTTTTCTACGGATAGAAAATAGCTTGTAAAGTTTCGACCAAAAAGTTCTGTTTTTTGGCGTATTAATTGGCACAAAAAAAACAAACCCGAAAAATCAATCGTGTCTGACCTCATCGATTCGGTTTATCTATCGAACTGGAATAGCGAATATTTAATTGTAAAATACACATGACCCCTTATTTTTTTTATACTGAAAAAGTAGGGTCAATATTGATATTTGTAATTTGACAGAAAACTAGTAGAGAAGCGGCATCTCTAAAAATTGGAATTGGATTCGGTTTTTTAACTATATTTAAAAGAAATTGATAAATATTTAGATCGACTATTAATACATATTAATAGTGCCATCAAACTCTAAATTTTGTAGATAGTTTGCTGGGTTATAAAGGTCGTCGTCTTCGCTAAGGTTAAAATTATGTACTAACCAGTTCCGCTTCGACAGCCTTTCTACTATTGCATCCAGATATGCAGGCACTGGGTAAAATACTTGATCCATTTTAACGATGTACTCCACCTTATTCGCCGCGCTCATTAAACATAACAGTGTTAATAAGCGGAAGTCATTACCCTGATATTTATTGTATATAGCTGGGTGGAACTTCCATGTATTATGATATTAACATACCAAACATGGGCAATGCTGCCTTATGGATTTTAAAAACAAACATAACTCGGAAGGTTTTTTTTCAGCCTAAATCTAAGAGCTTATTGGATCAGCTGATGCGTTATTATCATTACAAACCCTGTTAATTTTAGCGGGAGTCATAGTCATCAATGTATTCTCAAAAACAGTGAGTCATTAAAAGTATGACAGCTGGTTTAAACGCCCCTCTCCCGGCTTCCCTACCAAGCGGCGCTTGTTGCGCGGCCCTAGTACCACTACCAATAAACTAACGACGCACCGATAAGTATGGATGAAAAAATAAATAATAAACTCAGTAACGTGTTATTCATTCCACATGGTGGTGGGCCTTTACCGCTGCTGGGTGATAACAGTCATCAAGAGATGGTCGCTTTCTTACAAACGATTACGCCAACTTTGGGAAAACCATCAGCGATACTCATTATCAGTGCGCATTGGGAAGAAGATAAGGCAACCATTACGAGTGGGAAAGCGCCTTCGTTAATTTATGATTATTCTGGTTTCCCTGATGAAAGCTATAACATCCAATACCCCGCATTAGGCAGCCCAGCATTGGCAGAAAAAATTTATAATTTACTACGGGATAGTGGAATTGAAGCCAGGCTGGATGATAAACGTGGTTTTGATCATGGAGTATTTGTTCCGTTAACCATTATGTTTCCTGAGGCAAATATTCCTTGTGTGCAATTATCTCTTTTAAGTAACCTTGAGCCAAAAGCGCACATCCAAATGGGTAGAGCATTAGCAGGGTTAAGAAATGATAATGTATTAGTCATTGGCTCAGGGCTTTCATTTCATAATATGCGAGAGTTTTTCCAGGCCAGCGGTTGTCCGGATGAAAAAAATGAAGCCTTCGAACGCTGGCTTATTGATACATGCACCGATGAGCAAATGACAGCTCATGATAGAGATCAACAATTAGAAACATGGGCGGATGCCCCTTTTGCCCGATATTGTCACCCTAGAGAAGAGCATTTATTGCCCTTACATGTTTGTTATGGATTTTCTAACTCGGCTGCTGAACTAGTATTTGATGGTAACGTTATTGGAAAAAAAGCGAGCGCTTTCCTGTGGTAATTCTGATTTGATTTGTCAGCAATTCGAGCACAATATTTGGATCATCTTCTGATACCACTTGTTGAACACATTGGCTTCATTTCATACACTTCGCCACTGCTGACACTTCACTCAATTAACGAACGTATATATATCAATGAAGCTGCCAAATACGTCCACGTATCGGCAAGCCCACAGCAGCTATCAATTTAAATGTTGTGTTCCATGGAGCCCTTCCCCGATGACCTTATAAGTGATTGTCTTGATGAAGATAAGAGCTGACAGCGAATTTCCCATCTCCTAGGCCGACCTGTACGAGCGCCATTAAGCTGAGCAATAACGGGTATTCCCAGCCTCCTCCGGTATTACTAAACAACCATCCATTGCTAGAGTGCGCCCAAGTAGCGCCGAGTAAAACGGGGATAACCAGCGCTGAAAACAAGCAAGTATTGAAACCTAATAACAGTGCCAAACCAGAGAGTACTTCAACCGTAAAAACAATATAGGCGAATACTTCGGGTAATCCAATCGAACCGAAATATTGAGCCGTACCAGCCAAGGTAAACACGAACAGTTTCAGATAGAGGCTATGCGCTAACAGGATCGTGCCGAGCGAAACGCGTAATATAAATGCGCTGGTATCTGAATTAACTAACTGGTTCATTGGGCTTATCTCCGTTCATGTAAGTATCTGCATATCATATGTCTTGCGTATTCGCATATCTATTGGCAAAATATGCAAATCAACATTGCAAAAATGCAACTAAAAGGACTGTATGGATTGGAATTCATTGAAGGTATTTCTAGCGATTGCTCGTCGCGGATCTTTATCTGGAGCGGCCAATGAGCTTGTTGTTAACCATTCAACCATTTTCAGGCGTTTGCATGCCTTTGAGGAAGAGATAGGCGGGAAACTATTTGAGCGTATCAATAACCGCTACGAATTGACTACACTGGGCCATGAACTACTGGGGCTTGCAGAAAGTATCGAAAGCTCTTTTGATGGCATCGATCGCCACATTGTTGGTAAAGATGTTCAGCCTAAGGGTATTGTTAAGATCACCGCCCCCAACAATATCGCTTATCGTTATTTACCCCGCTATATCTCCGACTTTAACCGACAATACCCAGAGATACAGATTGAATTATTGGTTAGCAATCAAGAGTTCAACATGTCAAACCGTCAAGCCGATATTGCAGTACGTGCTACCTCGTCAGCACCACCCGATCACCTGATTGGAAGGCAAGTGGGCACTCTGAATTGGAGTATTTTTGGCAGCAAAAAATATAAAGATGCGTTTGGTTTACCTAGCGATATGCAGGAACTGAACAATCATTCTCTCATTGGCGCTACAGGTGCCTTGAGTCGTGTGCCAGCGTTCACCTGGCTGGACAAACACTTTGCTCAGCAAGTTACAACACGCTGCGATGATTTGACGACGATGTCTTACTTTGTAGAATCAGGGCAAGGCTTGGCATTTTTACCTGACGATCAGCTTAGGCCTGAACTCATTAGGTTATTTGGCGTTAAAGAGGCAGGTCCCAGTCACCTATGGTTGTTAACCCACCCTGACTTACGTAATGTAGAAAGAATCAAATTGGTCATGCAGCATTTAACAAAGGCCTTTTCGCAGGAGTTGAGTTACTGAACGATAAGGTGTTCATTGGCATAAGATATAACAGATGCTAATAGAAAACTAATTCCCTGATGCCACCAATTCCCGCAGAATGTAGCATTAGACCGACATAGGACCATTTTATATGGATCTTCAGAACACCCTGGTTTCATTAGCAGAAACAGAATTGAGTATGTGGAACACATTGACACAGAACGGCAATCGTTTTGAAGGTGTTCCTAGAGAGTTCGAAGAGTTGCGAATATCGAATACAGAAGAGTTAGATAAAATCATTCAGCAGCACGGTTGGCCAGGCTACTCCCTTCCCGGGAAAAAAGCTCGGACGCGGCATTTAAAATAGCGAGGTCATCCATCGATAAACCTGAACTAATGAAACTATTTCTAACAGCTATCAAGGCTGTCAGGGTATATCAGACTCAGTGACAAAACATAAAGCCATAACGAAAAAGGGAAAAGGCCTACGCCTTTTCCCTTTCTGCTTACTGTCACCTTAATGACAAAAACTGGCTATTTATTCAAAAGAAAACTTTTGACTAACCCCGATAGAAAAGGTATTTCGGTTTCTGCCCTTATCAAAATCCACCTGACTGTAGAGTAAGGAAACATTCGTTTTTTCGAATAGTTGGTAAAACGCGCCAACGTTAACACCACTACCGTTTTTACTACTACTTACCTTAGAAACTGAACCTAAAGAGCCCGCGAGTTTAAGTTTTGCAGAATGCTGGTAGGTCGTTGATAGGTAAGCATATTGCTGATCACTACCCCCGCTAATATCAATATTTTCAAGTGATGCGCCCATTGTCCAAGCACCCATGGTGTATTTCATATGGCCTCTTATCGCGGAGCTGTCTGGGCTACTATTAGCAATGATGCCCGTATCACTAACATCCAAATATTGCACTCCTGCCGTTAAATTTTTATTGGCATAGGTAAAACCTAGGTTAGCATCATGATGTTCGTGATCACTATCATCTATAAACACGGCAGCATTAAAATTAAAGTGGCCATACTTAGCACTGGAAAAAGCTAAGGATTTATCCGTCCAACCGTTGGTTAAACCAGAAAGCCCATAGGTGGCACCGCCAAAACCCGCTCCTGCTGAAGTATCATAAAAAGGGTCAATTTTTAAGCCGGCCATTTTGTATGGTGTCGATATTCGGCCATAAACCAGCTTACCCAGTGAGCCTTTAATACCCGCAAAGTAAAAACGCTGACTCAGCGTTTCTTTATCGTCATCAAAGTTAACACCGGTTTCCCAATGGTAAAATGCTGTAATACCCCACATTTCATCGAAACTACCTTTAACACCCAGGCGTGAGGCATTATTTTCCCCACGCACATTACTACTCACTTGGTCAACGTTATTAAATGAGTACCTGAAATCACCATAAAGGCTATGCGGACCGGCGAAGCTAGTGGCAGGTATTAGTAAGGCTAATAAGGGTGCTAATTTCCGTACGGTTTTGGTTTTAATGCTCAGTTTATCTGTATGCATTCCATGTCGCCTCATTAAGTTAATGTTGTTAGTTCCCTATCGACATAATGGCTAGCCAAGGGGCATTTCTTTAGGTGAGTATAGTCAGTGATTTAGTCTTTGCATGATATTTTTTATGTACACGCCATATAGAACCTAAGTCAATCGCCACACCTTGTCCTGAAGATCAAACGGCCGTTAAATAAGGTGACAAAAAACCGTCCCCACCCCGTATCTCGTTGGGGTCCACTAAGATTCAATAATTAAATTAAGTCCCTACTCTTGGAGTAGTCAGCGAAGATTATTTACTTAATGAGCAACGTCTTAAAACTCTTGTTTTACCGTCTGTCATAAAACGGCAATAATTTAATGTTAATTTTAGCTTTTGATTACGGACAATAAACGCTAGGCTATTCAATACTGGTTTGATGGTATACAAGGCAAGCCCTCACAATGACTATACGAATACAAGGAATCCTTTCTGAAGAAGTGGGAAGTCGTATCGATAGAAGGACGCATTATGAACATGGATGAACAGATAAGTCCTAACGCCAAGAAATTTGCCGTTAGAGTTAAGAAAGAAATTAAGCTTCAAAAACGCCTATTAGCAGCCACCGACTGCGTAAGTAGCAGACAAAATATATTAAATAGTATAAACCGCAAGTTATGTGAAATTAAGGCGGTAACCGAGAGTGGCGACCGGTCAAATTGGGTCGATATTCAACTAACCGATCTTGAACGATTTAATTGCTAACGCTGTTAACCCTCAAAGAGCTGGACACGCTTTCTCACTAAAGTAAGCGCTTTAGCCTCACACTAATAATGTTATAGCGCTGAGTGGCTTGGACACTTTAGACGTTAGCCGCTAATTGATGAACAGTATGCTGATAAGAAGAATAAAGCCAATTGAAACATTACCTATCCGTCATGAGATCCTGCGGCCTAACAGTGACATATCTGACTGTATTTATCCAGGTGATGACGATCAGACGACAGCCCATTTTGCAGCGATCGAGAATGATGTTTTGTTGGCTATCCTTTCAATTTATCGTCGTTCGCATTTAAACATTAAAAATGATGGTGGCTATCAATTGAGGGCGATGGCAACAATGCCTAGTATTCGAGGTCAAGGTATTGGTTTCAAGCTATTAGCGGCCGCTGAACGTTATGCTCGACAAAATAACTCAGCTTACCTTTGGGCAAATGCTAGAGCTGTTGCGCTTGGATTTTATAGCAAGGCGGGGTATACCGTTGATTCAGAGGTATTTGAAATAAAGAATGTCGGGCCTCATTTTTTAGTAAGCAAGACCTTAGGGAAGCATGAAGATAGAATATAAAACCAATGCATCCATCAGCGTAGATCAATTCATTGAGCTATTAAAAAGCTCAACGCTAGGCGAGCGTCGACCGATAGAAGATCGCGCCTGCATGGAAGGTATGATTTCAAATAGTAACCTTATCGTCAGCGCATGGGATGGTACTCGCCTTGTGGGTATTTCTCGTTGTATGACTGATTTTCATTATGCCTGTTACCTATCTGACTTGGCGGTTAGTAAAACCCATCAACAGTACGGCATCGGTAAAGAACTGCAAGCTATCACCCGAAACCAACTTGGGCCGAAGTGTAAATTAATACTCATCGCAGCACCGGCGGCTAACTCGTATTATCAGCATATGGGTTTTACACAGAATGAACGTTGCTGGGTGCTGGATCGCAACTCCAGCCTCCGCAGCTAAGCCACGACAAAGTTGCTGGGTAAATACGTTTCAGCTTTACAGTTCCCTTTAAGCTAAACAATAAGGCCCATAGAAAGACTCAATTAGCCCCTCCCCTTTTTTGTTTACGTTAGAATTAACCCTGCCGAAAAATTTAAGGGATTTATGTATTTAACGCAAACACTACGCCGCTCTGCTCAGCGGCGAAAGAACGATACCGTATTGATCTGTGGTGAAAAAAGCCTGAACTGGAGTGAGTTTGAACAACGCTGCTCTCGTCTTGCCGCTGGGCTGGTTGCTGCGGGCTTGCAAGCGGATGATCGGGTGGCCATGCTGTCTCACAACTGTGCGGAATATTTCGAGTTTAGCTTCGCGGTGCCGTGGGCTGGTGGTGTCATTGTGCCGCTGAATAACCGCTTGGGTAGCGATGAGCTGCACTATATTATGGAGGACTCCGGCGCGCGTATGTTGATTGCCGACAGTCATTTTAAAGGTGTCATCGATGGGTTTTTAGCGAAACTCCCTAGCCTTGAGCAAATCATTTATTTTGATCCTGACAATACCGACAGTGATTACGAAACCTTGATTGAGCAACATCAACCACTAGAAGACCAACAGCGTGGTTACGAAGATATCGCCGGTATTTTGTACACCAGCGGCACCACTGGACGACCGAAGGGGGCTGTACTGAGCCACCGTAATTTGATCGCCAACTCGATGGGCTCCTCGTTAAATTTTGGTTTTAATGAAGACACCGTCTATCTACACGCCGCGCCCTTATTCCACTCCTCCGGTGCCTCGCGGGTCTATAGTATGATCGCAGCGGGCACCACTAACATTATTCTTCCCACCTTCGATGTCCCCACCTTGTTGGCGAGCATTGAGCAGCACCGTGTCACTTCCTTATTATTGGTACCGACGATGATTAATCGCTTGGTACACCACGAAGACCTGCATAAATATGACCTATCCAGCCTGATCAATATTGGTTACGGCGCCTCGCCCATGCCACAGACCGTGCTTAAGAAGGCGTTGAAGGAACTACCCGAGGTAGCATTTTGTCAGGCCTATGGGATGACCGAGTTATCACCGGCAGCCACCTTTCTGGAAGCCCGTTACCACGTGCTGGAAGGCCCTGATGCGGGTCGCTTGGCCTCATGTGGGCAAGCTGTTTTCAATGCCGACATCCGTATTGTCGATGAACAAGGTCAACCACTAGCGGATGGTGAAATCGGTGAAATCGCGGTCAAGGGGCCTATGGTGATGCAAGGTTATTGGCAAAACCCACAAGCAACGGCTGAGGCCATTCGTGATGGCTGGATGCACACAGGTGACGCGGCTTATCGCGATGACGCCGGGTTCTTCTTCATGGTCGACCGCATTAAAGACTTGGTGATTAGCGGCGGTGAAAACATTTCCTCGGTCGAAGTCGAAAACTGTATTTACCAACTTGAGGCGGTCAGTGAATGCGCGGTGTTCGGTATTCCCCACGTAGACTGGATTGAATCGGTGCATGCCGAGGTGGTTATAAAACCTGGCCAGCATATCACCGAGGCTGAGGTCATCAGCCACTGCAAGAGCCAGATGACCTCGTTTAAGTGCCCACGCAGTGTGGTTATTCGCGAACAAGCCTTGCCCGTGTCCGGTGCCGGAAAAATTATGAAAAACGAGCTTCGTAAACCTTATTGGCAGGATAATGAGCGCAAGACAGACTAAAAAATGACTCCTTCACCAATGAAAGGAAAAATAAGCTCCTGGAACTCGGATAAAGCGTATGGTTTTATCTCACCCGATGACGGCGGAAAACGTATTTTTGTACATATAAATGGCTTCGCTAATCGTCATCATCAGCCTAAAGTCAACCATGTCGTGAACTACTCCGTATCGACCGATAAACAAGGCCGCCCCTGCGCGCAAGGTGTCACAAAAACAAGCGTTAAGCTATCAGCCACACCACGTTCCAAAACAAATGCACGCTATATTCTGAGTGCGCTGTTATTTCTGGCTATGGTGCTGTTTTCTGCATTGTTGGAAAGAACACCGTTTTTTATTTTAACGCTGTACCTAGCTATCAGTCTGTTAACTTTTATCATCTATGCGATGGATAAATCGGCAGCAAGACGCGGCGCGTGGAGAACCCCGGAGAGTACCCTGCATTTATTTGCATTAGCGGGTGGCTGGCCGGGCGCGATGGTAGCTCAACAAAAACTTCGTCATAAATCAAAAAAACAACCGTTCCGCAGCATCTTTTATTTTACTGTCGCCCTCAATGCTGGGGCTTTTGCCTGGCTTCATACGCCCGTTGGGGCGGAAGCACTGAGCCATATCATCAACAATATATAATCAACTTGTTTAACTCTCAAATGACTGTTGCTGCTTTTATTACCATGAACAGCACCCTCTAGGTCAAGCTGGCTTGACGATATACCTCTAAACAAACGCGGCTAAAGTGGGCGCGGAAAAACCGTGCCCACTTTAAACAACTGGCTAACCACATTACAACAACGAAGAGTCTTAAAGCCCTTATACCTCTCACTCGAACATTAACGCTTCTTAAGCCGATGCCAAGGTATCAAACTCAAGCCATTAACTCTGCAATAGCTGCTGTCGTTTGAGGTAGGGAATAGACTCCGGGTTCACCATTGAGGAAAGGTCCCCCGGTTCATCCCCAAGTAATAACGCTTTTACCACTCTACGCATTATTTTCATCGTTCTGGTTTTGGGTAGATCTTCCACTAAAACAACCTGCCGAGGTTTATAACTCTTCCCCATTTCATCGACGACGTGATTGATCAGCTCCTGTTTCAGTGATTCATTATCAATAATCCCGTCCTTTGGCACACAGACACAGACAACGGCAGAACCACCCACTTTATCAGGCACACCAATAACCGCCGCTTCGGTAATTTTACCCGTGGCTAATAAAGGGCCTTCTATTTCCGCAGGCCCCGTCCGTTTCCCTGAAATTTTCAGCGTATCATCGGAACGTCCAAGCACATACCACATCCCCATCTCATCTTTAACCGCCCAATCGCCGTGCACCCAAACATTGGGCACGGTTCGCCAATAACTATCGAGGTATTTCTCAGGGTTATTCCATAAACCACGGGTTAAACCCATGGAGTGATTACGTAATGCCAACTCACCTACTTTACCGTCGACCATGGTGTTGCCGCTGTCGTCTACAATATCAGCCCCCATCCCCGGAATTGCGGTGTTAAAACAACACGGTTTTAAAGGCCGCAATACGGTTGTGCCTAGAATCCCGCAGCCAATCTCAGTACCGCCTGTCAAATTAAGGATCGGCACTTTATTCGCACATATTTTGTCGAAGAACCATAACCACGCATCTGGGTTCCATGGCTCACCGGTCGTTAACACGACTTTCAGCGATGAAAAATCATACTGATTAAGCTGTTCACTGGGTTGGTTCATGAAGATACGTGCAATTGTGGGAGCAAATCCTAGCCAAGAGACTTTATAGTCATCAATTAAACGCCAAATCCTAGCTGGCTCGGGGTAATTAGGCGCTCCCTCGGCCATCACTAACGTGGCTCCTGTAAATGAGACCCCCATTATTTGCAAGGCACCGACTAACCAGCCCATATCACTCATCCAGAGCAGGCGGTCTTGCTCAGTAAGTTCAGATAACACTTGCATATCAAACATCGCTTTAATCATAAAGCTAGCGTGTGTATGTACCGTCCCTTTTGGCATACCGGTGGTTCCAGAGGTATATGCCAACATTAAAGGGGCCTCAGCCTGCATAATTTCTGTTTCACTGATATTAGACATTCCACGGGTTAGCTCTATCCAATCCACATCGCCAGGCTTGGTTTCCAGCTCAAGCCCCATATGATTGAACACAATAACGTGTTCCATTGATGGAATATTCGTTTTTGCCTCGTCAATCGTCTCTTTTAAATTGATAATATTTGAACGCCTTGAGGTGCCATCAACGGTGATCACCGCCTTCGCCTGTCCATCATTTAAACGAACGGCTATAGGCTCTGGGCCAAAACCAGAAAAAAGAGGGATCACCACTCCACCCATTTTAATAATGGCTAAAAAGGCAATCGCCACCTCAGGTATCATCGGCATATATAAACCTACCGCATCCCCTTTAGTTAAGCCGAGTGAACGTAAGCCTTCTGTCAGCTGGCATACTTTTGCATCTAATTCCGCATAACTTAAAGAACTTTTTACTCCGGCCTCGGTTTCGTGATGAATAAAGGTTTTATTCCAGACCTCGGTCCCTTTATGTTTATCTAGGCAGTTAAGTATCAAATTCGTTTGCCCACCTAAGCACCACTGAGTCCACTCTATTCCTTTAGTTTGGTCTCTTAATTTGTCATAAGACTTATAAAATTTAATGTCTAAAAACTTGATAGCAGACTGCCAAAACCATTCTGGATCTGCGTCTGACTTCGCCAATAATTCATCATAATCAGCAACTTTACTAACATGAATAAAACGTTGCATTTCTGATTTTGAGGTTAGCGCCTCATTAGGCTCCCAGACGACGTCCGGATACGGTTGATATTCCATTATTTTCCCCATACGATAAATTTATTAATCACAGCTATCACTTTTACAATAGCTAATTGTAAAGCCGTTACCCGAGTAACCCACGAGTAACGGCTTTATTGTTATGTCTTAGCGATAGTGTAAAACCATATATTTATCGATTTCAATACGTTTCCCAGGCGGGATCACCAAGGTCGTCATCGGGTCACGAATAATAGAAGGCCCTTTAATGATATTACCGGCTTCTAGTTCGGCCATTTGCCATACCTTGAAATCATGGAATTCACCTTTGTGATTGACCTTACGACTATGCACATAAGCCGATTTTTTAGGTTCAGCTGACGCTAAGGAGTGCTCCTTAAGCGCCGGCATGGCCTTCGGAATCACCGCCTTAATATACAATTCGGTGATCGCGTACCCGCCATCTGGAAAACGCGCCCCTTCAGGGTAGATCTTGGTATACATCTGTTCAAATGAGTCAATCAAGTAATCTACGTCTTTTGCATCATCGGCTGTTTTAATATCTAACGGGGTATCAAAACTCTCAAGCTGCCCAATATAACGCGCATACATGCCGTAACTGAAAGATATTTCGGAGGTATCCGCGCCTTCTTCAGCCAGTTCATTACGTGCTTTTTCTTCGAGTTCTTTAAAGCATTGAGTAATATCCCCACCAATAAGCTCCTTGCGTTGCTCCGTTTCATCCAAGGGTACTGCGGCGACAAAGCCCTTGTGATAGCGATGCATGTATTCTGCGCAAGCCGCACCAAAGGCAGAAAAAGCCGCCGCATAAGGCACTGTTATAATATCAGCCACATCCAAGCCTTCGGTAAAGCCCCACATATGCACGGGGCCAGCTCCACCGTAGACCATCACGGTAAATTCAGCCGGGTTATAACCTTTCGCTAGAATCATCGTCGACGCCGCTTCTTTCATTTGTGTATTGACGACCTCAAGAATCCCTTTACCCGCTTCATATACGCTAATCCCTAATGGCTTTGCGATACCCTCTTCTAGGGCTTTATAGGCCTTATCACGATCGAGCGTGACCTTACCGCCCAAGAAGTATTCGGGGTCGACATAACCCATCGCTACGTTCACATCGGTGACGGTTAATTTATCGTAACGAAAGCAAATACCAACATCAGAACCCGCACTACCCGGACCAACATGTAAGCGATTATATTTATCTAACCACACATCTGAACCCGCGCCAGAGCCGACAGAGTCCAACGCGACCATCGGTAAAGCCAAGCGGTGTTTGGCGAACTCAGGATCTTTGCGGATCGGAATTTGCTGATCCAGAATTAACCCCACGTCAAAGCTGGTCCCCCCCATGTCGCAGCATAGAACCTTATCTAAATTCAACTTTTTACTCAGGATCTGTCCGCCCATCATGCCGCCGATCGGCCCCGATATAACCGTTTCATATAATCGAGGGTAACTAATATTTACCGCACCACCATATGACAATAAGGTTAATAGCTGACCATCATAACCATCTTTTTGCGCTCCTTCTTCTACCGATAATAAGGAACGCCTTGCGTGTTCAGCAGAAGTACATTGCAATAATAAACTTTTCAGCCGATTATTTTCCTTCATCACCGGCGCGGTGTCATACGACAACACCACCGGCACCTCCATTCCCCGATCGGCAATGACCTTTTCAGCCACCTTTTTCGCCCGCTGCTCATGCACCGGGTTGATATAACAATTGGTAAACAAGATACCAATGACTTCGACGCCTGAATCCAATAACTTATTGGTTGCATCGACCACGTGCGGCTCATAGAGCGGAATTAATATCTCACCAGCAGCCACGTGTTTATCCATATACGGGGTGCCACCGCAAACACGCTCTAACACGCCATACACATTTTTTCTATCCATCAACGGTGGTGTATGTTCGTGCAACTGGTTATGCAACATTTCATTTTGTGGCTGCCCCAAGTAAGTTAAGCCCCCTTCAATGACCGCGATATCTTCAAAACCCTTGGTCACAATTAAGCCCGTATCACTACCCGACCCGGTCAATAGGGTATTCAACATACCCGTACCGGCATAAATGGCAACGGACGCCTCCTTGTGTATGTCTGAAGATCGTTTGTTAATAACCCTCGCGGCATCATCCACCGACTCCAAATAACTCGCTTGTTCATCGTCTCTATTGGTTAATGATTTCCCAACCTTAAAACTACCGTCCTCTAACACCAACACCGTATCGGTCATCGTGCCGCCGGCGTCTAAGGCTAGGATATATTTTTTATTGCTGTTGTTAATATCTGTGCTCACTGTACTCATTTGATTTAACCCTTTCGCAAATTAATCAATTTAAATTCCGTAATCAAGCTAATGGCTATAACCATTGAGCTGTTCTTTTATCGGTATGGTTTTCATACCAATCGTCTTTTTCGTCATCTAGAGGGCGACCTAAAAAGTCACTGTAATAACGGTCTAAATCCGGCAGAAATTCAAAAATAAGCGGGTACCCAGGGGGAACAACTTCAACACCTAATTGGGCAAAACAAGTTGGACAGAAAAACTCTCTCACTTCATTCCATTCGGGTTCAGGTGCGGCGGTTGCTGGGTAATACACCTTATCAATCTGTTCCTTGGTGTCGCGAATGCGAATATTGGTTGCGGTTTTCCAATTAGCCCGGTAATCCCCCAACTCATGACCACAGTCACATTTAACGAGTCGCTCTCCCGTCTCTTCTTTTTTAACCACGTAGAGGTGGTCAGAAATGCGTAATAAAATTTTATCCGTCCAAGAAACTCTGTCTTGTAATACGTCTAAATAGGTCCAAAACCGTTCTGGGTCTTTTGGATCCATTTTCAATAAATTTCTCGACTCATCCCGGTTAATGGTCCCTGAAACGAGCTGCTCTACGATCTGTTTTTTTACTTTTTCCATCTTAATCTCCAGTAAACACGTCTTGCTTAGTTAACGAGTAAGTTTAAATTTTGAAATCATCGGCTAGGTGCCAAAACCCTCGGTAGTGCTCGTTATAGGCATCGAAGCTGGTGGCACTGCGTAGCATTTCGACAATAGGTTCCAACATATCCATTTTCAAAACACGCTCTTCACGGTGTTTTACATACCACTCGCTAATAGGTACTGATTCGGCCTTACGCTGCGCCAATAAAGATTTCCGTTTCGCCACTGTCGCGGCTATATTCACCTCATACTCCGCATCGCTGATTTCCGTTAACACCACACCGTGCATTTCTTCCGCAAACGCAATATTCAACATAGCCGAATTAGCGTCCGCGACAACCAAGGCAGGGTCACGTTCTAAGGGGTCACCCCAGCCACCACCCGAACCCGCTTGTTGACACCATAGGTCGTCTTGTTTCAAGTTGGTATCGCGTGCGTCGGACTTCCATATTTTGAGCGTTTCAGCTTCCAGCGTTCCCTCTTCATGAAGGTCCACAACTTCTTGCAAAGTACTTGGAGAAATACCTTCTTTAAATAATTCCTGGAGGTTAGTACCCTGTGCCACCGCTACCGTTGCGCCCGGTGTTGGGTAAGCCCCCATCATGCCAACGGCGAGCTCAGGAATCATCGCGCATGAACTACCGGCCCTGGAAGCAGTAAAACGTTGCCCCGGTTCATTAATCCACTGCACCGTCGTTAACCCCATGCCCGACCTGAACTTGCCATAACCGCAATAACCCGGTTCTAGTTTTCGCCCCAAATGGAATAACGGCGGGATCAGCTGCTCAAATTCTTCAGAGTTACCCATATTACAAAGCTGACTGGCAACAAACCAAACTGCGGACTCACCATCTCGGTAAGCATAAGCGCCCTGTGCACTCGCGCCGAGCAGTTCAAATTGCGCATAGCCGTAGGGTGTTCCATCGTCTAACACACCTTCACCTTGAATCGCATCCCAAGGCCCACAAACGGCAAAAGACTCTTCCATATAACCCCGCATAAACTGCGCTCTGGTTAGCATATTAAAGCCTTGCAGGGTCACCATTAACATCTGCGCCCAACCATTGCCGTGTGCCGCCACATGCGTACCGGGGTTATAAATAGAACCTTCCGGTAGGTTCGAGCTAACCATATAATTACCGCCGGAGGTGAATTTTGAATTATGTCCAAGTGCACCCGCTAGCCCCATCATCATCGCGACTTTATGCCCACCTGGGAAGGCATTAAACGCGTGGTAATCCCACTTTGAGCTACCTTCCATATCCGCATGAATACGTCCTTCGGCATCAACCGTTGACTTCATATAGATATGTATCAGGCTATCTTTATCCGCGTGCTCCCAGATCTTTTGCAAACCTTTACACATAGACGTTCTGAACGAAGACTGCTCGTAAGTCCCGGGTACCATCCAATTATTAATATTATCTTTAACCACCCGGCGACTTTCTTCGATCACTTCTTTGGAAGCCTGCAGGTAATAATCGACCCCAAACTCATCAATAATTTCATGCACACTTTGCAGAATCATCGCGCAACCGGCTAAGCGCATTTTATCGTCTAAGATATTCATCGTGCCGGCTCTGGTGCGACGTTTCCACATCTCATCCCACCAAGCGTATTGTTTTAAATTCTCACCGGTCCGAGTAGGCGGACAGACAAACCCATCCATGAAGGTATCCACCGCAAACATCGCCCAGCTGCCCGCTTGTGGCGCACCCACTTCCATAATATGGTTAACCGCACAAGCCCAAGAAATGACTTCGCCATCACGAACGATTGGGACATAGGTATAGGTATCACCAGGGTGTGGCGCACCACAGGTGTAACCATCATCCGCTACATACACATCCGCGTCATGGAAGCCCGGATTTTCTTCATAGCCATTGTCTACCATGAATTTAATGCCATATGGGAAGGCTGCAGAATGGGAAACAAAACCTTCCGACAGGGCTACCGAATCACCTTCGGCGGTGGCCAGACCCCAGACCGCTTCGCCCATTTCACGTCCACCAGGACTGGCTGCAACATAACGGGATATCTCCCTCGCCGACATACACGCCGACTGTAACCTTGAATAAAACCGCTCAAATTTCATCGGATCTTGTTCTTTCAGGGTGAATTCTTTCACTCCCCAATAATGCCCAGTCGATTCAGTTAAGTTATCCCGCTGCTTGATTTTATAAGCGACAGATTTATCAGCGATGTTACGCTCTAAACTACCTATCTTTGATGCTTCCTTTAATGATGCAACCATCGTTCACTTCCTCCGTGTTGATATTAGGTACTCGATATCAATAAAGCAGAAACCGCGCCAACAATTACAAATAGACCAATATCAATAAGTTACGTGCTTTATAACCGATAAACACAGGCACAGTATCAGCGAGGGTGTACAGGGCTAAAACACCCTGTCCGAGTTCGCTACACATCTCAGCTGAGCGATAGGATGAATGAAATAACTTAATAATTGGCCGCTTCGCAGGGAAACTGCAGGTACGCCCAACTCGCGGAGGATTTGATACTCGGCTCATCACTGTCCAACAATGCATTGAGTAAACGACGCTCATTTTTTTGCTGCCTCGCCGCCAGCGCAAATATCGCTTGTAGAACATGTCCCTCATCACTTTTTTGTAGCCCCCAGTTAAGCGCGTAAGCGGCATCACCACCGCGTACCGAAGCTAGCGATTCTAAAACTCTTAAGCTTACCCCGTTGGCCTGCGTGCTAGCTAAATATGAATTAATAATATCTATCGCGAGCGGTGCCGGCAGGCGTTTTACCCCCCCCGCCAGTAACTCGCTATTAGGCACACTATTTAACATCAGCTGCTGCAAAATCTTCAACTTCGCTTCACCCTCTTTAACCTTCGCAAGGCTCACTAGAGCCGCTAATTTCACTCGGTGATGGACATCGTGGGTCAAGGTTCGTAGTTGCTCTACGCTCTCACTACTTGGCAGCTCCCCTAAAATAACCGCGGCAACTTCTCGCACCAGTGGGTCTTGATTATTAGCAAAGTCCACCGCCATCTGGCTGTGATTCGGCATCTCCGCTTGTAACTTAACCAGCGCATATAAGACGTAGCTTTGTAATAATGGCGTCGTAGTGTACGAGGAGTATCGCTGTTGCAACCAGCCTACGATTGCAGGGTCGGCTTGTTTGGCAATCGCCTTCATGCTCCATACTTGCTTCAGTGGGCTTAGCTCATTATTTAGATACGTCTTAATAAACCCCTCACTACCACTCATCACCACATACTGTAAATTCTGTATCACTAAACCGGCTATATCGGCATCGGCGGCAGCCATCCGGTATAAACGGTTATTTAAAACCGGATCATTCATACCCGCTAGGGTCGATATCGCGGAACTCGCAATAAAGGGCTGATCGGGATCAACCCTTGCCAATAAATACTCCTTATCAGCTGGCCGCCCGTGCCGACTCATCGCTTCTATCGCCAATAGACGATCATACGGATCCGCATCCAGCCCGATATTTTCAATATTACTAAACGCCTTCGCACATAAATGATCACTGCTTGCTTCGGCTAGTTGCCACATCAATACGCTCGACATCACCAGACCGTAAACCAGTTTTTTTACCCCAATGCTCTGCATAACTCCCCCTTCCCCTAACATAAAAAAAGGCGGGCTATAAACATAGCCCACCCCATACTTAACCTAAATCTCGCTTTTCTTAGCGTCCTTCAGTTAACACATTAACATCCAAGGCACGTTTTATTTTTGACTTTTTATCCACTGGGTAATAGGTATCCTGTACCGAGACCAGAGTCCCCCTGTCATTCTGCACGTCAATCACTTGAATAGACTGATAGATAGGAACATTTAAGCCCGCAGCTTGCTCTGGCATATTTTTACGCCCAGCACCTTGAGGGTCCTCAGACCAGGTTCTCGATTGTTGCCAAACCTTCCATAGTTCGCCCGCTTGATCAAATGCTGCCGAATAATAACTGGTATGGTTTTGCCTATCCGTAAACAAGTATTTAGCTGAATAAGGGTGGCTAGACGATTTAGGTTTTTGGATGAAAACATCCGTTAAGCGTAATTCCCAGTCATCATCAAGTGCCCAGCCATTCGGTCCGGTATAAACCGCATTCGGGTTGCGTGACCTCGCTACCGCGAGAATTCTTGCGGTGCCGACATATTCCCAGTCATGGTCCAATATTCGCCCTGAAAAACCGTAAAAATCCTCCAAGGTCAGGTCGGTCCCTAAGAGGCTATCGGTTTTGGCCTCCGCAGAAATACGCCTAACCCGTCGAGTACTCGGTACATAGGCCCAAGAATCATCCGCCTTTTTTGGATTCAAATGGCGCAAAACCATAAAAGCAGTACCCGCAATATCAAAAGGGTTATAAAAACTGGTTATTTCCCTGAATTCGGTGTCTCTCGCCATACTGCCCTTCAGCTTATATTCTTGATCCGGCATATCGGCGCGATGATTAAAGTAAACGCGCTTATATTCAGCCCACAAGGCGCGGTCAAATGAGCCGCCGCCACCAAACAGGTGACCATACTTTTCATTTTTAGCTAACTCATGGTTTTCATGGCTGCCGCCTTTACGTACCCAAACCCAATGTACCGTATCGCTACTCAAGCCTTGACGCTGCCAACGATAGTTGAAGTTCCACGCCGCTTTTAGGCCAGACTCAGGGTCAGACACCTGTAGACTCGAACTATCAAAGGGTTCGCCTGCTACATAGCCTTGTAAAGAGCCATCTGCTGCTAAGCTAACCTTTGATTGAAACTGATTGGTGGCCTCTTTATATTGCTGCGATGGACTTAAATTCGTCGCATCCCTCACCACCACATTCATCCCCTCAAAATTCATCACCTCTTCGTACCCTGGCGGGATAAAGGCCTTAATTTTCTCTCTATCTTTAAAGCTAATACTCTCGCCATCTTTAAAGCCAACGCTTGCCGCTTGATTAGCCGCCAGCCACTTTGTCACATCGCCCTTACTGTAAGCCATCGCTGCCCCTGGCAAAGCAAGACTTATGGCTAAGGTTAAACCGGTTAATTTTGTTATTTTCATTGATATATTCCCGTTAAATATTTATATAGAGTCGCGCTTAAAATTGATATTGAAGCTGTAAATAAATTTCATCGTTATCCCTTAACGCACCAATGCCTTCTTTAGCAAAACCAAATACCGCCTGCTGTACGTTAGCGGTAGGAGTGGTTGCAGCACCCGTGAAGGAAGAGAATGGTCCGACATCAAATGTCTGGTTATCTTCACCACCTGATATGACGTGTATTCCACCTTTTACAGAGAAGTGGTTATCCAATAAGTATTGAATAGAAGCCCCATATAAATGAGTGTTGGAGCCGTCTTCATACACATAAAAAGCATTCGGTATCAAACGATCACGCATGTATTGAGTTTGTGCAAAGAAGGTCCAAATATAGTTATTTTCATTCGGGACAAAACCTGCGTCTTCATCACCCTCATAATCTAGATAGTGGGTATTAAACATTTGCGCCGATAAGAAAAATGAACGTGTTGGGTTCAATGCCCTGATCATAGTGGGACGATCAATGCCTAAAGAGAACCTAAACACATCACTGGTATCAACCCAATCTGCTTTATAGGTGTTATTCACCAATTCATCGAAGCTATAAGACGATTCAACCCTGAACACCATGCCCGTATTATCGTCAAAATAATCAAATGACAAGCCCGTGGTATGCACTTGGTCGAAAATCACCGAGGTCAAGCCACCCGCCGTTGTTCCCGTTTTATAGAACAAGCTTGCATTACCTTGGTCGATTGCGGCCTGCGCCGCTGCTTGTTGTGCAGCAACGGTACTGGTGGCTGCAACAAAAGCGATTCCCTCTTCCGGGCTCATAACGGTGATCGGCGTTTCAAGTGACGAGCCGCCCCCAGCATCGGTTAAGCCGAAAACCAAGGCATCATTCGCGGTATTCGCAGCAAGCCCGTTAGCCGTGGTATTGAGGTTAATCGAATTGAATTTAAATACTGGAGAATCCCCCCAATGGTAATAATGCGACAAGGCAAAGCGTACCTCACCGAGTTTAAATTCAAACCTGCCCCCCAATTCTGTATTTGAAAGCTTATGTTCAGGCATTTCAAATTCAGAGAGACCCACATCGATACCAAAACCCGACGGCATTCTGCCATCACCCGCAGTACATACGGTAGAAGCCGGTGCACCTGCTGCCACCTGTGTGGCCGCCGATACGCAAGGCTCAGGTGAAAAATAGGTATTAAACAGGGCAAATGTACCGATTTGTTTACCAAATGGGTGCGCCCAAGCCTGGCTAGCATGACCCAAGCCGGTAGGGACAAATTCGTCGAAATTCCACACAGCAGTAATCGCGGTTTCACCAAACGGGCCTATATCACCCGCCTTATACTGTAGTGATGCCGCCCACTGAGGAATCCGAATATCCTCAAACGCGTCTAAGAAAAAGTGCTGTCCAAAATCCATAGGGTTGACGATATCTTGCATTCTAAAAAAGTCTGTTTTACCCCAAACGACTTGCTGCTTACCCAAACGCAACCACCAATCATCGATAATTCCATCGATAAATAGTTCTTTAACTGGGTATAAATCACCCGACGAATCATTACGGTTTAGCGCTAAATCTGTTTCACTAACATTGACGTTAGGGCAATGTTTACACGCCAGCTCATCGTTTCCCAGAGGAACCACTAGAGGGAAGTTACCCGCGTGGTTGGCGATGACTTCAAATTTTCCCAATTCACTGGCCGCCCATTGACCTTGCGTAACATTTTTTGATAAACCCCCTGTGCTTAAGCCAGGAGTAATCGCGTAATCAAAGCCAGCATAAGCCAAGGCATCATTTGCAAAATTGAACTCTTCACCGAGGTATGAGACCTTCCTATCTCGAGTATGTAAACGAGTATCATATTCCGGCCGCAGAACAGTGCTAATACTAAATTCATCAAAGACACCAAATTCTTCAATTGACCACGTTGCTTCTAATTGCAACCTAACAATATTTTGTGTCACGTCCTTCGTTTCATCAGCGATTCCATACCGCGTTTCATTACGAAGATACCCCGTATATTCTAATTCACCACCAGCAAAATCAACCACTTGGCGCCCCATACTCACCCCGGAGTACAACATAACCCCCAGTAAGCCACTAACGACTACAGTTTTTTTCATAGCTCCTCTTCCCTTATCATTATTTGTTTTTTTTTACCGCCTTTAAGTCTTCTGCAAGCCTGCAGAAGACTTAAATCTTTTGCCGAGAACACCCCCCTAAAGCGGTTTACTCTTCCTTATTAACCATCCCTTTACCCAAGAATTTTGGTTTTACGATTCGTATCAATAGCGGGACGATGGTGATCGCGCCGATCATATTGCTGATCATCAGCAGGATTAGTAGGATCGCCATTTCACTGTTAAAGCGCAGCTCCGAGCCTGGTATCCAATAAATGATCCCGCCAACCACCGTAACCGCGGTAAAAACCACCGCCGCACCGGTGGTTCTTAATGTTGTGACGATGGCCTCATTCAGTTCCTTGCTGGCATTGACCAATTGATTACCCGCCTTATACATATTGGCTTGGTACTCTTCCTTGATTCGATCAATCACATAAATGACATAATCCACCCCAATCCCAATACCCACCGCCGTGACCGGCAATGTATTGATATTCAAACCAATTTCACGGTATCCCATGTACGCTCTGTTAACCACGATTGCCAAGAACAACACCACAAACACCAGTAAGGCAGCAATAAAGGATTGGTAAGTCACCACCACCGAGACCATCACAACCAATAAGATCAGAACCGTTTGCATGATTTCGGAATATTCCACCTCCTCGTTGGAAGCAGCCGTTACCCCAATAATCCCACCCGACATATGATATTGAACGCCATCCAAAGGGTGTGTTGCTATGAATTCTTTGGCCCTCTCAATAGCCCCATCGACGGTTGGCCCCGTTGCATCCTTGAAATACACCACAAAATTGGCACGTCGTCCTTCTAGGTCCATATACTCTTGAATAACCCCGGGTACAGCGGCACCTGCCTCGTACATAAACAGGGTATTACCTATGTTTTTTTGGCTATTCGGCAAGATATACCAGCGTGGATCGTCATAGTGATACAAACGATTGACCGAACGTACGAGGGTCGGTACATCTCGTGTACCACCAAATTTTGGTGCATCTTTCATATGATCAATGAAAGCTTCCATGGTTTTAACCACATCCGGCCTTTTGATCACGTGAGCTTCCTCGCCTTCCAAATAAATACTCAGCTGGTTGGCCCCAGCAAATTTTTCTGAAATACGTTTTGCCGCTTGATTGTAATCAGAGTCCTCAAACAATAATGGCGAGCCCGGTTTATTTTCGCCAACGGTCACCTTATCACCGTAGAAAAATCCACCCATTAGGATAACCAACACCAAGATCGCACATGGAATCGTCGATTTACCTGACACCAAGAAACGGCCCAATGAATTCATCAAGATCGCAACAAAAGATAGTTTCACCTGTTTATTGCTTTGACGGAAAGGAACCGGCATCGCGAGCAATAACAAAGGCACTAAAATAGAAACGGTGACGATATTACTCAGCGACCAGAAACTGCAATAAATACCCAGTTTCGAAATCATCGGAATAGAAGATATAGAGAGCACCAACAAACCCGCGGCGTCGGTAAATACCGCAATGAAGGCGGGAATCATCAGCTCGCCCATAGACGTTCTTACCGCATCTGTCGATGTAGCGCCCTTTCTCATTTCATCTTGGAATCGCTCAATTAATTGTACACAATGGCTCGTTGTACGCGCTGAAATGAGAATCGGTACCACCAAAATAAGCGGGTCTAGGTTATAGTCCATCCACCCGACCAAACCCAAGCCCCATACCGCTGATAATAAGGTGCAGAACACCGGGATGAAAACACCAGAAAATGCTCTAAAGTGCAGATATAACAAAAGGATAATAATTAAAAAAGTTATCGAAAATATCTGGTACAACTGCTCAGAGTAACTGTATATCCAGCCTTTCAACATCGGCTCACCGGCTATATGCAACACCGTTTCGCCATCGCTTTCCATTTCAATCTTCAGCTCAGTTAGGCGGTCATGGATCAAGGAGTAGTCTAAGCGTTTCTCATCAAAACCTGCGGTTATTAAGGCTGAGCTACCATCTTTAGAGATATAGGTGCCATACACAATAGGGTTATTGAGTATCTCCTCTTTGAGCAATTTAAGCTCATCAAGATCCATTGGAATTTCCCGTGGCAAAACGGGTTTGGATATCACCATCCCCTCTCGGGTCGTTTTCACGACCCTAATTTTAGGGTGCGCTAAACTCGCCACTTGATAGTGGTTAACCCCGGTAATCAGATCAATTTCCTCGGTGAGGTACTTCACCTTATCAAGGGTCTTTTTATTAAAAATATCTCCCTGCTTCGTTTCCAGAGACATCGTGATGACATTCGCTCCGCCAAAAACCTCTTTCATACGATTATAGTTTTTTACATATTCGTGCTGCTGTGGAAGCAGGTCAGAGAAACGTGAAAAAACCTCAATCGAGGGTATCGAATACGCCAGTATCAAACTGGGGATTAATACTAGCAAATAGGCCGTCTTTCGATGATCAACCACCCAATTCGCAATTCTGGCAGAAAATCGCCCGGCCTTAGTATGCATTTCAGTCATTAGTTAGCCCCTGTTAATGTAATTTTTTGCCATAAGTCATTTTTAAATAAAACCATTGAACCTCGCCCTCCACTCACTAAATAAGAGCCATCACCCAGGCTGACGATTGATTTAAGCCAGGCGATTAAGCCGAGCTCTGAACGATCAGCAAGTTGCCACTGATTTTTGTTGTGCTGCGCGATCGTGCCAACGGCACCCGCAACTATCAGCTTAGAATCCGCCGTTAACACGGCATCAAAAATCCCATTATCATTATCGAGGTTATGCGAAACCCAGGTTTCACCGGCATCAGCACTAAAACTAGCCACCCCGCCGGCCCCCACTAGAATGATGTTCTGCCCTTTAACATTGCTTTCCATCCAATACGGCATACTGCTTTCTTTATTCGTTAACTCGGTATAAATACTTCTCCAACCCGTCTTCTCATCAAAAGAAATAACCGTGCCGAACTCCCCTGCCAGCAATACCTTCTCAGCATAAAAACTGACCGTATTAAACGACACATCTCCAGCTTGAAATTGTGGTCCGGGTAGGTAATTGAAACTGATGCGAAGATCACTGCCTTGGTCAAGAGGGTTAACTATTTCTATGCTTCCTTCGCTCGCATTAAAGTAATAGTCTTCATCGTCTATCGCTTTTTTACCGTTAACCGTCGCATTAAAAACTAGGCTATCGGCATCCACATTCGACACACCAAAAAACCAACTCGTTGCCTCGGTACCACCCAGCACGAGTTCTTTCCGCACCTTATCTATCTCGATGACATTCCAACTAGCTCCCTTATCCTTAGAGTTAGCCACCAAGCCCCTTGGGCCCACTGCCCATACGTCGTCTCCCTTAACGGCCATGTCCAGAATGGGTTCATTAAATTCAGACAATAAAGCGACCCGTTCGAGTTGATCATTACGCAGCCGATAAATCTCTCCCTTGGCGGTACCAATCAACGCCTCGTCATCCGATAAGGAGCGAATAACCAAGATATCCATATCTAAGGGGGCTGAAACCCTCTTGAACTCAGCCACCTTACCCGCCAGAACTATTTTTCCTAAAACGCCTCGGTAGCCCCCAGCAAAGAGCTCTTTTGAGTTTGCATTTGGAATAAGATCCATAGAAACAATATCGGCAACAACCACCTTGTCACTACGCCCAGTCCCCACCGCTTGGCAAACAGCCAAATAAAACAGCAAAAATAAAAACAAACACGACCTGCTCGATACCATCATCACACTCCCTATGAATAAACTGATCCAAACAAAATGCACAATCCATACCAACATCAACAAATGGTTTAATATCAAATAGATATAATATAAAACAAGGTATATACAGAAGGAAACAGCAACTAATATGTCCTAAATAAAGCCACCTTCGGAGACAGAGTTGTAGTGCCCAAGACTCAAGGAGACACTTTAGTAAAAACGGCCGGGGGGTAAGATTTCATCGAAATAAGCTTAGGTGTTAAAAAACACTCAAACGAGTCCATAGAAGAATTGATCGGCGGAAAGCACCCAGCCGCTGTATGTGGAAGTAGATAAATTGAACGCTTAGGGAGTCGATGAAAAAAATTCATGTTAGTCAAAACAGCGGGAGAATAAGTAGCCCGGCTACTAAGCATAAATTAATACGGAAGACCACAGCATAACGACTACCGCTATGCTGTAGTTTATTGGTGGTATTTAAAGGCTTATATTTAAGGACTCTAATTTTTTATAGAAAGTACTTCTAGCAATACCCAAGTGACGGGCGGCTTTAGACACATTGCCCGCGGACAGCTCTAACGCCTCTAAAATAGCATCCCTCTCAAGACCCTTTAAAGTTCCACCGCTGACTGGGTTTGATTCGACACGCGCAGATAAGTGCTTCTTCATTCTTACTGGAATATGTGCGAGCGTTAATTCCTCACCGGCGTTCATCAAAAAACAATTTTCGGCAAAATTACGCAATTCTCGAATATTTCCCGGCCAGTTATGCTGCAGCAAAGCAGCACGAAACTCACTACTTAGTGTTGGTATGAGACCCCCCGCTTCTTTTGATACTTTATCCATGAAAAAATCAAATAAATACTGAACGTCATCGATATGGTCACGTAAGGCGGGTAACTCTATGACCGTGGCGTTCACACGGTAATATAAATCTTCTCTCAGTCGCCCCGCAGCGAGCTCTTCTTCCAGATTCTTATTCGTCGCGACAATAATTCTCGCATTAATTGGCCGTGCGGTTGACTCGCCTATGCGTACAACCTCACGTTCTTCGAGCACCCTCAGCAGGTAAACTTGTAAATCTAATGGCAGTTCACAAAACTCGTCTAATAAGATGGTTCCATCCTGCGCCGCCTCAAACTTACCCAACATACCACCCTTTTTAGCACCCGAAAAACTCCCTTCGGCGTAACCAAATAATTCGCTGGCTAATAACTCTTTTTGAATCGCCCCACAATTAACCGCAATAAAGCGGCCTTTCTTTCCACTTTGCAAATGAACATCTTTAGAAACGACCTCTTTGCCACTACCCGTTTCACCGGTAAAGGTAACGATAAGATTATTATTCGCCAACTTTTTTGTTAATACTCGTAACTTAGCCACCTTATCACTGATGCCTTTGATCAGGGACGGCTGCTCAGCGCCCATGCTAGCTTGTATTATCGCCGGTTGATCAACGACTTCTTGGTTTGGAAGAACAACAATATGGCCAGCAAGCCTCCCATCAATAAAGACGCCCTCCAAATACTCCCGCCCCAGGCCCTCGACTTGCTCGTCAAGGTTGAGTCGCTTAACTGACATACAATCAATACGAGAACCAATACTCGCATCAGCCAATACTTTAGGAAGCTCCTTCCTCCTCCTAGAGCTGAGTTGCTTACTCTTCCAAATAAAAAAACCATCAGCATCGAATAACATAATCGCATCATTTTTCCAGCTCGAAATTCTTCCAATCGCTTCTTCGACTAAACGATATTTAGTGGCACTGTTGTTTTCAGACAGCTGGAACTCTATGCATGAAGCCATCGCTTTAACCCAACCAAGGTTCATCGACAGGAAAAAGTGTTCAGGCCCTGTCGTATCTAACACGCCTAATATACGACCATCCCTTAAGTCTTTAATAGGCACTGCTGCGCAGCCCCAAACCTTGGTCATTTGACAATAGTGCTCCCGTGCTACCAGTTGTACTGGCCGCTGTAATGATAAGGCCGTACCCACAGCATTAGTTCCGCAATTCTGTTCAGACCAGTTACTACCCACAATCAATTTTTGAGAATCAGCCATACCCAGTGATTTAGCATTCCCCTCACGTTCAAGAATAATGCCTGCATTAGAGGCCAATAACATAAACAAGCTATTATCATCTAATACCTTACGGGCTTCCTTAATGACCGGTCGCGCCGCTTCTCGTAAACTGACATTATCGTCCTGAATGGTCTGAAATATTTCGTTATTCACAATTGTGCCGGCCTGATTTAGCCTAGCATTGACATTGAAATTTCTAGATCGCCCCCAGGAATCGAGCACTAGTTTAGAAACACTCGGAATTTCAAACTCAATGTCAGAGTTGAATAACTCCCACGCTTTTTCCAAATTCCGCTGGTAATCCATATCATGATTAAAAAGTACTTTTTGCATTTCCCTGCCTCACCTTTTTTATAATTATTATTTCATTCGCAGTATCAACTCATGCAAGTGTTATTAAAACAACACCATAGCTACGATCATGCTTAACAGACCGAGGAGTATTGAGTCGTTTCAAGGCATCGCTAAAAAACCGAACCAACAACCATCTCCGTTAAAACCGCTCATGCTTATAAAAATATAACAACTACGCGAAGAATCCACAAGAAAAACAAAACGTTTGTTTGGTTTAAAAAAAGCTCAAAGCATTCCGGCACAACCTACAAACTTAACATTGGGACAAACATTAAGCCTGCAATAGCTTCCTTATATCGAGGTTATCGAACGATTAATAACTGGCTTCACCCACATAAGGGTTTGTTTTACGCTCTTGGCCGAAGGTTCCCATCGGACCATGACCCGGAATAAACCGCACATCGTCACCGAGTGGAAATAGGTTTTCTTTGATCGATTTGAACAGGGTAGCTTGGTCACCCCGTGGGAAGTCGGTGCGCCCAATCGAACCACAAAACAACACATCCCCCACCTGCGCTAACTTAGACTCACGGTGGAAAAACACAACATGCCCTGGGGTATGCCCTGGGCAAAAATACACTTCGAGTTCAATATTGCCAAAATGCACCGTATCACCTTGCTTCAACCAACGATCAGGCGTAAAAACTTCCGCCTCGGTAAAGCCAAAACGCAGCACTTGCTCTGGAATTTGATCGATCCAGAATTGGTCCTCTTCATGCGGGCCTTCAATCGGTACTGAAAAGTGGTTAACAATCGCCTGTGTCGCACCCGCGTGGTCAATATGCGCGTGGGTAATCAACACTTTTTGCAAGCTCAGTTGATTCTCTTCTATTGCCTGAATAATACGAGTGACGTCGCCGCCTGGATCAATCACCGCCGCCTGCATGGTTTCATCACACCAAAACAAGGTACAGTTTTGTTCAAAGGGAGTCACGGGAATAATTTTATACTGCAACATAAGGCGGTTTCTCTGGCTGGGTCGATAAATAATCAGCCTCGATTATATCAGACACACCTAGCGATTAAATCTTTGCAGAGGTTTACTACATCACCACAACCGCTCAAACAGCTTAGGCCTGCTCATCAACGGATTGCTGATTGCTTGCCTCACTGGACTGAGCTTCAAGCAGCCTCAAGTCTCGCAACTCAATGGTCGCACGTTGTTCTAAGGCATAGGCACTTGCCGCCACCGCTCTATCCTGTGCAGAAGGGTCAACTGGGGCTTGCGCTGCACGCTGAATTTGCCGTGCCTTCAATATCGTTGCTTGCGGATCCCCGGCTATCGATGAGGTATCAATAGACACCTCGCCGGCCACCGCGTACTGCTGGCCATCAACACCTTGTTTAGTGGTAAAACTCGCGCCCCCTCTAACCAAGCCAGCCGCCGCATTGACGTGGGCTTGTTCATGCGCACGCACACGTTTATCTATCGCTTGCAGCCTACGTAAATCGCTCAGCTGTTGTGCACTCAAGGTTTCGTTTTCTTGTGCTTTATTGTCTGCCCGAACCGCATCGTCCGAATCATTACGCTCAGTTTTCCCCGCTACCTGTAAGCTAGTCGGTAGATCTACCCGAGTAGCATTTAGTGTCACTGAATTCAAAATCATTTCTCCATGCTTAACCGTATGACTCAGTCCGGCTTGAAAAGATCAATATTTATTCAGTTAAATCCATCAATAATGTTCAGCAACAAGAATCGTCACCCTGCTGAATAGGTGGGCAGGGCACCGTGCCATAGGAACAATACACACAACAATCGCCTTTTAATGGCTTGAGCAACACCCCACACGCCGTACACTCATAAAACCACTGACAGGCATCTGTAGGCATCGTTTCCAGCTGGGTATGCCCACACTGTGGACAACGAATAGATGATTCTAAAACTATCTCAGTGTTCATTATAGGCCCCTAAATGAAAGATGCATTTGACTCGCGTAAGACATATATCAGCGTTTACCGATAGTTCAAATTAAACGAGTATAGTCAGCATGAATAACAACCATAACCAGCTTTACGGACGCTCGCTAGTACCGCTAATAATAGCCGCATACAATATATTAATGCCGAACTGATGATAAACCCCTTTCAGCAACTTACTCGCCTTCGTTTCTGTTGTATTGTTTATGGTAATTACCTGACCAACGCTAACTCAACAAAATCGCACACATGAGTCGTAAGAGCCTAGTTCCTCCCCCCTCATTAAACTTTGCATGGTATTAAAAGATTCATTAAGCTATTCGCACAACACTATTTATCACCATACACATCAATCAAAAGACTCACAGCATCCAACTTGGAAGGATTACTCTTTATGCTAAAAAAAACCTGCCTATTTTCCTCAGCCGCTTTACTGGCCTTTACCGTACACAGTAGTGCGCAAGCGGGTTGGCAAGAACTGTTAACTGAAACAGCCTCTGAACTTGTCAACAACAAGACGGCGATTCAAGCATCCAGCACCTTACTCAATAATAGTGAGCTGGCTAATGGCTTAAAAGAAGCACTGGCAAACGGTGTATCCACCGCCATTAAAACCCTTGGAAAGGAAGGTGGGTTCAGCGGTAATACCTTAGTGGAAATCCCTCTTCCGGATTCGTTAAAAATGGTTGAAGACGCAACTAGAAAACTGGGGCAAGGACAGTATGCTGATCAGTTTATTAGCACGATGAACCATGCTGCTGAAAGTGCGGTTCCTCAGGCCGCCGAATTACTCGCTATGGCTATTCGACAAATGTCTGTTGAAGATGCGGCGAATATTCTTAACGGCCCCGACGATGCGGCGACACAATATTTCAGAAAAGTTGCAGGCTCACAATTGGCTGAAAATTTTAAGCCCATCATCGAACAAGCCACGAATGAGTTTGGGGTTACCTTGGCTTATAAACAACTCGTTGCGCAAACAACGCCTATGCTAAATAATTCGCCATTGGCTAGTTTTGTAACGAACGACGCCCTTGATATCGATCAATATGTCACCAATAAGACCCTTGATGGCTTATTTAAGTATATCGCTTTGGAAGAAGGCAATATTCGTGACAATCCAGCCGCCAGAACGACTGATTTACTAAAAAAAGTTTTTGCTAATTAGCCAACTTTTAACAATTGCTCACTAGGAAAATAATTCCTCTTGGCCTGAAAAGTCATTACCTTGGATGTCCATATAATCACCCGGTTTATTCATCTCTTGCTTTATATGGCATAAGGAAGGGTAATACCGGTGAGACTTATATTTAATCAATAAAGCCTCTATGCCTAACCGGGTATAAGCCATGGTTCGCCCCTGTAACCTAACGATGGCAATCGGCCCTTCTTCCCCGTAATATCTCAATGCTTCTAGTATGTACAAACAAGTTCCCGTGTAAAAAAGCGAGCGCTGATAATAGCAGAAACGAGCCCCAAAGGAGCCCGTTTTAAATGCTTATTGCTTAAGAGTCTGCAGATCAAGTCATGCTTCTTTTACCCTAGCTGAATAGCCAATAATCAAGCCGACTTAATCAGAGATTCCTACACGGCCACCACAGCGTAGCGGCCGTATTAACATGTTATATCCGCGTTGCCTGACGGCAGGCCTCTAAAGTACTTAAGTCTTCAAGGCTAGAGGTATCGCTATTGGTATCGCCTTGCTCGACGATCTCAATCAATAAACGACGCACTGTTTTACCGGTTCTAGTTTTCGGCAAAGCCGTCGTCACGTATACCGCCTCTAAACGCGCAATGCCGCCAAGTGCCTCTTGCACCCTCGCCTTCAGTTCACCGGCAATCAATGTTTCATCAGAACCCGCCGCCAAGTTAACAAACGCGATCGGCACGAGGCCTTTAATATCATCGGTAACACCCATCACCGCCGCATCGTTAACCTTAGGATGCGAGGTAATCGCCGTTTCAATTTCAACCGTGCTTAATCGATGTCCAGCAACGTTAATCACGTCATCGGAGCGCCCCAGTACCCAGATATGGCCATCGGCGTCTTTTACCCCTTCATCAGAACACCAATAGGTTCCTGGTAGTTGTGAAAAATACGATTCAATATAACGATCATGGTCTTTCCAAATCGTTCTTGCCATCGACGGTAGCGGATACGTTAAAACAAAGTGGCCGCGAACACCCACTGGAACTTCCTTGCCTTCATCATCAACGATAATGCCTCGGTAACCTGGTACTGGGCTACCACAAGACCCCGCTTTAGTGGTATCAACACCTGCAATCGGGTATGTCCAAGTTGAACCCGTTTCTGTTTGTCCGTAGGCGTTCACCACCGGTACACCCGGGCCTAGCTTTTCACGCGCCCAATGGTAACTGCCGGCATCTAAGGGTTCACCCTGCACACTCATCACTTCTAGTTCAGGCAATGGGTATTTAGCCGCTAAGTCATCACCAAAGGTACGTAACATACGGATAAGCGTCGGCGCGGTAATGATTTTTTTAACCTTATACTTTTCGGCAATTTGGTAAAAACGTTCGTTACTTGGATAATCAGGTGATCCTTCATAACAAACCTGCGTGGTACCGGCAGCCAGACCACCCACCAGTGATTGAATAGGAAAGGTTAGCCAACCGACATCGGTCGCACACCAGCAAACATCGCCAGGATCAGCACCCAATTGCCAAAATACGTTCGCCCAAGCACCCATCATAAAACCGGCAACGCTATGTACCACGCCCTTAGGTTTAGAGGTTGTGCCACTGGTAAATACTAAGAACGAAGCTTCATTCGCTTCCATCGGAACGCAGGCACATTCATGAGATTGTGCATCGAGTAGTGTTCGGTAATCTACTTCGCCGTCTACAAGCTCGGGTTGCTCACCTGAACGGTCAAACACCAAGGTATTTTGTACACTCGGGCAATCACCCTTAGCTTCACGCCAAGTGGATAATAAATTGACATCTTTACCACGGCGATAGCTTTTATCCGCGATAACAATCACTTTCGGTTCCGCGGTTTCTAATCTAGACACAATCGCATCGGCTGGGAAACCAGAAAATAGAATCGTATGGATCGCACCAATACGGTTACAAGCGTGTGCTACCACAAAAGCTTCCGGTAGGTTCTGCATATACAAGGCAACCACGTCACCTTTTTCAACACCTAAGGATTTCAGTGCGTTAGCACAACGAGATACTTCATCACGGAGTTCTAAATAGGTTAATTGACGAGACTCATCAAGCGGTTCGCCTTCCCAGATAATAGCCGCTTTATTCGCTAGTTTTGGGTTTTCAGCATGACGATCAACACAGTTATCAGCGGCATTCATATAACCACCACTAAAAAATTTAAAGTCGGGGAAATCGCCTTCACGTAATGTTTTCCAGGGTGTCATCCAGCGGAACTGTTCAGACGCCCATTGCCAATATTTATCCGGTGACTCGGCATCTAATGCCCTCGCCATTTCGGCTAGCTCCTGGCGTTCTTTATTCAACCATTTTTCTGGTAATGGGTCTAATGGCGTGTCCATTAATGTTTGTAGTGGGTTTGGCTTGCTCATTGCTTCTCCTAATATTTATAACTTTATATTTATTATTAGATATTTTTATTGCCGTCTATAAAAAAGCCCCGGCATCAGGGTTGATGCAGGGGCTTAGTCTTACTTGTTTTGTAGGGAAATCTTACCTACTTTTTCACGCGAAATAATGGTTTTCATAATCTGCGCAGTACCATCACCAATTTGTAGACCCATCACATCCAACATACGTTGTTGAATCGGCAGGTCGGTGGTGTAACCATAATGACCATTCAATAATAAGCAGTTTTGAATGATGTCGGTAGAGTACTTCGGTGCCATCCATTTCAACATCGCCGCTTCACTGGTATGGTCATGACCGCCATCACGTAGTTTCAAGGTTTGATAAGCAAGTGCTCTAATCGCTTGAAGCTTACTTTCATGTTCAGCCAATGGAAACGATACACCTTGGAATTTAACAATCGGCACACCAAAGGCTTCACGCTCTTGCACATACTGCCATGTTTCGTTAACTGAAACTTGCGCTGCACCTAAACACTGTAAGGCGATTAATACACGGCTTAAATCGAAACCCACCATGATTTTGGTGAAACCTTCGTTTTCTTTACCTAATAATGCAGAATGTGGAATTTCAACATTATCAAAGAATACAGAACCACGACCCACTGGCTTACAACCGATGTCTTCAAATTCTGTACGGCTAACGCCCGGTAAGTTCAAATCAACGAGGAACGCTGAAACGCCATAAGGACCTGACTCAACAGTACCTGTACGTGCAAACATCAGCACGTTATCGGCTTGAGTCGCATAGGTCATCGAGGTTTTTTCACCATTTAAGATATAACCCGTGTCAGTGCGTTCTGCTTTAAGGATTAAATTACCCGCATCAGAACCACCACGTGGCTCGGTTAAACCTAGCGCTGAAATAAGTTCACCCGTTGCCATTTTTGGCAACACGTCTTGTTTCATCTCTTCTGAGCCAAAACGCATGATCACGTCGCTCATTAAAGGGTTGGTCATATTCAAGTAACTTAGGTTAAAGTCACCATAAGCAATTGATTCACAGATTAAACCATTAACAAAACTAGAGGCACCGATACCGCCATACTCTTCCGGTACATTCGGCGTTAACAAACCTAACTCACCCATTTCTTTGATCAATCCACGGTCAAGCGGATCGTGGCTTAAGGCGCGTTCACGGTAGCCGTCGTATAGTCTTTCTTTGGCAAAACGATCAGCCATCTCTTTGATCATTTTTTCTTCATCTGTTAATAATGCTGGATTCATTGTTATTTCCTTATCTCTTAATTAAAGCTTTTCAGCCATTTCACGTAACTTAAATTTCTGAATTTTCCCACTGGCCGTTCTCGGCATCTCGCCCAGTATTTCTATATATTCAGGCCAATAGTTTTTACTGACACCTTCATCAGCTAAAAACTCTTGGACTTGTGCAAAATTCATCGTTGCACCCTCTCTTAAGGTAATAAAGCAACACGCTTTTTCACCGAGTCGTTCATGAGATTTTGCAACAATCGCGGTATCTTGAATACCCTTGTTTTTATATAAGGCATTTTCCACCGTCGCCACCGGAATATTCTCACCACCACGAATGATGATGTCTTTCGAGCGACCGGTAATACGGATATAGTCGCCGTGGATCATTTTAGCCAAATCACCGGTGGCAAACCAACCTTCGGCATCCGTATCGAAGACTTCTGGGCGTTTTAAATAACCCACGAAGTTGCCAGCACCACGTAATTGTAAGTGCCCCTCTTCGCCTTCGTTTAATACTTCACCTTTTTGTCCAACAACACGCGCCTCGGTACCCTCAAAGCCACACCCATCGGTTTCAAAAATTTTCTCATCCGAATCACCGAGTTGAGTAGTCGTCGCCACCGACATTTCTGTCATTCCCCAAACGGTCATCAAGTCTAGTTTTAGACGTTTTGATGCGCGCCTAACCAATGCTGGAGGTACCGGTGCGCCGCCACAAACAAATAAACGAAACGCATCGTGGTTACAACTATCAACCAGTTCTGAATCGGTTAAATCGGCGAGGAATGGGGTAGCACCCATGGTGAAAGCAACGTTTTCATCATGAATAACCTTCCAAGCGATATCCGCTTTCCATTGGTCGAGTAATACCCCTGTCGTCGCTAGCATAATCGGCACGGTTACCCCATACATCAAACCGGTCATATGTGCGGTTGGTGAACCCATAAACACCACTTCTGAACCCTTCAGTGCGGTTCTTTCGATGTATTTCCTTGCCGCATACTCGTGTGTATTAGAAGTATGCATCACTCCTTTGGGTGAACCGGTAGTACCCGAGGTATACATCAGCAAGAACACATCATCAGCGGTTAAGCGCATTTGCTCGAATTGCGCACGATCATCAGCCGTTACTTCATCGACCATAAACGCTTCAATACCCTGTTGTTCATCAATGATACAGACGTCTTGCAAACAGGCCGTTTGTTGCTGGACTGTTTGCATTAAACCCGCATAATCAAAACCTCTGAAGCTATTCGGTGCAAAAATAATTTTAGATTCACAGAAGTTGAGCATATAGGTCAACTCACTTTCACGGAAAATAGGCATCAACGGGTTAGTCACCGCGCCAATACGCATACAAGCCAAATAGATGGTTAAAAACTCCCAACTATTTGGTAATTGGTAAGACACGACATCGCCTTTTGTAATGCCCTTTTTCAATAAACCAGCGGCGAGCCGATCGCTTAAGTCAGAGATTTCACGATACGTTTTGGCGTGCCGCTGATTGCTGTCAACGACGTAACCGACCACCGCTGTTTTATCAGGGTGTTCGGCCACGGCTTTATCAAAATATTCTAAAATGGTTTTATCGGCCCAATGCCCTAATTCGTGCATGGATTTATTACGTTGCTCTGGTATCACTGGGTCAAAAATACTCATTTATTCCTCTTTATTAATAATGTGTTAAATACTGCTGGCTAGGACAATTGTTCTGCCATTTCTCGTAATTTAAATTTCTGGATTTTACCGCTCGCGGTTCTTGGCATATCACTTAATACTTCGATATATTCCGGCCAATAATTCTTGCTCACGCCTTGTTCGGCGAGAAATGTTTTTATTTGCTCAAAGCTTACCGTTTTGCCGTCACGAAAGGTAATAAAGCAACACGCCTTCTCGCCTAAACGCTGATCAGGTTTTGCGACAATCGCGGTGTCTTGAATCGCGGTGTGTTGATAAAGAGCGTTTTCAACGCTGGCTACCGGAATATTCTCGCCACCGCGGATGATAATGTCTTTTGAACGCCCCGTGATACGGATATATTTTTGGTGAACAATTTTCGCTAGATCACCGGTTTCGTGCCAGCCTAATTCGTCTGTTTCGTAAGCCTCGGGACGTTTTAAATAACCCACAAAATTTGCAGGCCCACGTGTTTGTAAACGCCCTTCCTGCCCCGCAGCTAACTCAACATCGTGTTTGTCTAATATACGCACCTCGGTGCCATCATAGGGGCAACCATCGCTTTCAAACAGTTTTTCTTCCGGATCACCCAATAAGGTGCTGGTTACCGCCGACATTTCGGTCATCCCCCAAACCGTTAAGATATTTAATTTCAATTTTTCCGACGCTGTACGGCCGATAACCGGCGGAACTGGCGCGCCACCACAAAGGAACACACGGAAATTATCGTGATTACAAGACTCGGCGTAGGATGAATCGGTTAAATCGGCAATAAACGGCGTGGCGCCCATGGTAAAGGCAATATTTTCGTCTCGAATAATTTGCCAGGCTAAATCAACATTCCACTGGTCGAGTAAGATGCTCGTGGTACCCAGCATGAAGAGGGCTGACACACCAAACATCAAACCCGTCATATGCGCCATCGGTGAACCCGCTAGGATATTGTCATCCGCTGTTAAACGCGCCCTTTCGATGAATTTTCTCGCGGCATATTCGTGGGTATTCGACGTATGCATCACACCTTTTGGCATCCCCGTTGTACCCGAGGTGTACATAATCAGAAATACTTCATTCGGCAATACTTTATTCGCCGCAAACGTGGCTCGATCCTGATCACTCACCTGCTCGACCATGAACTGCTCGAGTCCATTATTATCGATGACACAGACGTGCTGCAGACTGCTTATGTCCTCGGCAAGCTTGTTGATCATCTCACCATGATCAAAACCTCTAAATACTGCCGGCGAAAAAACCAGTTTAGACTCCGCGAAACTCAACATAAAGCTCAGTTCACGTTCCCTAAAAATCGGCATTAAGGGGTTAATAATCGCCCCAACGCGCAGACAGGCAAGGTATACAACGATAAATTCCCAACAATTAGGTAATTGAAAAGAAACAATATCACCTTTAACTATGCCTTTTTTCAGCAAACCCGCCGCCAGGCGATCAGCAAGATCTGCCAACTGCTGATAACTGATAGGCTGTTGTCGCCCCGTTTGTTTTAAATAGCCAATAACAGCGGTTTTCTCGCCGTGTTGAGTCACCGCTTTATCAAAGTATTCAAGCATCGTCGTATCGTTCCACTGTTTGGCGTGGTACATCTTTTGAATACGTTCATTAGATAAAATAGGCTCAACAATCGACATAATAATTCCTTTTATTAGTTAATTAAATCACTGGGTACAGTTACAGGCATATTTAAAATTTGCTGCGCATAGGTTTTACCCTGCACATCGACGTTCATCGAACCCACGCCGCCACCACCCAGTGCATCGTGCAACAAAAAGTTAAACGCATCAATACCGGGTAGGTAGAATTTTTCGACCTTACCATTAAGAATATGCGAAAACCACTCGGCAACGGACTGCTCGTTAATGGCCTGATCGATATACGGCATATATTCAGCTTTTCTAGCAATCACCCCGATATTGGCGAAATTACCCTTATCGCCGCTGCGTGCAATCGCTAAATCAATTAAACGAACTTGTTTATTATTCACTGAGCTTTCAGCCTGGCCGCTATACGTCTGGCGTTTGATCGATGTACTATCAAAGGGCTGACCGGCGGTTTGTTGGTAAGGCAGTTCAACGCCATCCATTTCAACTACCGCGCGGGTCTTATCCTTATCCATTAAAAATGAATACAGGCTAATCACCGGCGAAACTTTTGGTCGACCCGCCGCACCAGCGGCGCAACGTCCACCGGTCATATTGAGGATAACACCCATAATCTCTCTAGAGAATAAGGCAACCGCTTCCCGCTTTTCATGCAGTACCGCTATACGCAGAACAATTTCTTGTAGTGATTCAGGTGCAGAAAAATTATCTTTATTCCACAAGGCATTCGAGCCCAATAAATTAATTGAGCTGGCTTTGAATTCACCATAAGAGCGTTCATTAAACAGTTTATTACAACGCTTGATGATCGCCTCACCGGTTGTTTGGCCTTTTTGCAGCACATCAAAACCGGTCAGTAACTGGGTATAAGTTGCTCGATAACCCGTCATCTGAGTGGCTGAGACCTTATATTGATCCGTCGCCGGATAACCAATCGCACCGCTAACCAGCACTCTATTATCGGCTAACTGAGTTAACTCAACCGAGGCAAAATCACAGACCACATCCGGTAAGAAATAAGCCTGTGGATCACCAATTTCATACACCAGTTGTTCAGCGACGGTGAATTTAGATACCAAGCCGCCTGTTCCGGCTGACTTAGTAACAACAAACTCACCATTTGTTTCACATTCGATAATCGGGTAACCCATATCAGCCCAGCCATCACAGCTATCTTGCCAATCAGTAAAGTTCCCGCCAGTCACTTGGCAACCACATTCAATTAAATGCCCCGCCAATGACCCCATCGACAATTTATCGTAATCATCTAACGCCCATTTATACTCGTGAATGAGCACCCCAAGCGTGGTAGCCGAATCGACCACACGCCCAGTAATAACAATATCTGCTCCGGCATCCAAGGCGGCGGCAATCGGGAAGGCACCCAAGTAGGCATTGATACTGGCCAATTTTGCCGGTAACGGTTCGCCCGTCTGCATTTCTTTCACTCCGGCATCACGCAGCTCATCGGCGCGCGATAATAAATTATCGCCGCTCACCGCTGCCACTTTCAGCTGGATACCTTGTTCATCTAAAATGTTTTGAATAGCCTGTTGGCAGGCTGCTAAATTAACCCCACCGGCATTAGCAACAACCTTCACCCCACGTTCGGCGATATTTTTTAAATTCGGTTTAAGAATTTGTTGTACGAAGTCTGTCGCATAACCCAGCTGATCCGATTTCGAACGCGCATTTGCCAGCAATGACATCGTCACTTCCGCGAGATAATCATAAACTAGGTAATCGACCTGTCCCTTATCGAGCAGTTGTTCGGTTGAAAAAGCACTATCTCCCCAATAACCCGAAGCGCCCCCAATTTTAATTGTTTTTTTTGTCATCTGAACTAGCCCTCCTCATCGGCTAAATCAATCAAGGCAGCACCCACGTCTACTTGATCATCGGCTGATATATACACCTCGGCGATAACACCTGACGCCTGCGCGGTGAGTTCTTGGAACATTTTCATTGATTCAAGCACCACTAACACATCACCCTTGTTGACCGTATCACCCGCTTTCGCTCTAATTTCAGATATCCGGCCACTCATCGGCGCCGCTAAGTTACGTTCACTCTCTAGGTTGTCTGTTTTATCAGAAAAGGATAATTTCTCGATGCTAAACGCTTCGAAACGGGTATCGATATAAGCGGTTTCTTGTTGATCTAAGGCGACTGCAAGTCGTTGACGAACACCGTTCAACAATATGTCAATATTCACCCCGTTTTCTTCGAGTATTTGTAGTTCAGTCACCACTCGGCGCTCATCCACCCCTGGCATGTTTTCGACTGTATACACCTCGGCTTGTTGCGATACGTAAAAGTCACGAACTTCAGATTGAATGCTCAGGCGTACCGGCCAACGCAATGTTCCTGTGCTGCGCCAACCACTCGCACCCACGGTTCTTGATAATAACACCGCCGCTAAAGCCCACACCGTATCACTCGCTTCAAGGTTCTCTGCGTGCGCAGGTAAGAACTGCTCTTCAATGAAACGCGTAGTCGCCTTACCCGCGATATAAACAGGCTCGTCAATCAATTGTAATAAGAAGGTTTTATTACTCGATAAACCTAATAAATGGCTATCTCGCAACGCACGGCGTAAACGGCGAATAGACTCATCGCGGTTATTAGCAAAACAGATCAGTTTCGCCACCATCGAGTCGTAATGAGGGCTCACCACTTGTCCGCTAGCAATCCCACTGTCTACCCGTATGCCTTCACCGGATGGTGCTTGCCAGCTTAATATCGTACCGGTTTGCGGTACAAAACCCGCCTCAAAATCTTCCGCGTAAATACGTACTTCGATGGCGTGCCCTTGCAGGGTAATTTGTTGTTGAGTTTTCGGCAGGTTTTCACCCGCAGCCACCCTTAATTGCCACTCGACCAAGTCTTCACCCGTTACCATTTCGGTCACTGGGTGCTCAACTTGTAAGCGGGTATTCATTTCTAGGAAATAGAATTCACCCGTTTCCTCAAGCAAAAATTCAACCGTACCCGCGCCAACATAAGCAACAGCTTTCGCCGCTTGTACCGCGACCTCGCCCATTTTTTTACGCACTTCATCGCTGATATTAACCGCCGGAGCTTCTTCGATAACCTTCTGGTTACGGCGTTGCATCGAACAATCCCGGTCCCCCAGGTAAACGGTATTACCCGCTTGGTCGGCAAATACTTGAACTTCAATATGACGCGCATTGACCACGCATTTTTCTAATAATAATTCGGCTGAACGGAAAGTACTCAACGCCTCGGCTCGCGCAGAAGAAACTGCATCCAATAAACCCGCTGAATTATTCGCAATTCTAATGCCGCGTCCACCGCCGCCAGCAGCGGCTTTAACCATTAATGGGTAACCAATACGATCCGCTTCGGTTTGCAGCACCGCATCATCAGCCGATGGGCCATCGTAACCGGGCACCAAAGGCACACCGACTTTAGCCATCTCATGTCGTGCCACCGTTTTGCTCGCCATCAGCGCTACCGCACTCGCGGGTGGGCCAACAAAAATAAACCCCGCTTGCTCGCAAGCTTCTACAAAATCCGTAGATTCTGATAAAAAACCATAACCCGGATGTATCACTTCGGCGCCGGTTTCTTTAGCGGCCGAAATAATCTTTTCAATATCCAAATAAGATTGATTGGCTGGCGACTCGCCAATGCAAATGGCTTTATCAGCCTGTTTCACGTGCACTGAATTGGCATCGGCCTCACTGTAAACAGCGACCGTTTCGTAACCCATTTTTTTCGCCGTATTGATGATTCTTACCGCAATCTCACCACGGTTGGCGACTAATACTGTATTAAAACCTCTCATACTTGCTCCTTCAACCAAACAGGTTTTCTCTTCTCGACGAACGCTGCGTGACCTTCCTTTCCTTCATCATTTTTATTTAAACTAGAAAATATATCCGCCGCATCGACGATCATTTTTTCACCGTCACTACGCCCAACTTGCTGCATTATTTTTTTCGTCGCCGCACAAGCCTTCGGTGCACAACGCTCAACTTGGTCAACAACCGACTCAACAATCGCGTTTAATGATTCTTCGTCATCCGCGAGGTATTGCGCGATGCCAAGATGGAATGCCGCCTCACCATTGATTCGTGCGCCGGTTAAAGCCATTTGTTTAGCCCGTGTTAAACCAATTCGATTCACCACGTATGGAGCAATTTGCGCTGGCGCAATGCCTAAGGTTGTTTCTGGCATGCCTAGGCGTGCATCTTTTTGAATAATCGTTAAATCGGCTAAACAAGCAAAACCAAAACCGCCCCCCATGGCCGCTCCTTCAACTACCGCAATAAAGGTTTGTGAAAGGTTCCAAAACTTATGCAGCAATTGCCCTGAACGAATATTGCGTTCACGCGCAGGGTCGTAGCCTTCTATCGATGACTCAGTTTGTGATTTACGTTCTTTGATATCGCCACCGGCACAAAAGTGCCCGCCTGCACCGCGTAAAATCAATACCCGAACGGCATCATTGTCGGTTAAATAATCAACAAGTTCGTGTAACTCCTTATTCATTTGATTATTCATCGCATTACGCTGGGCGGGGCGGTTCAAGGTGACGTATAAACGGCCATCGATCCCTTTCAATAATAAGGTTTCAAAATCTGGAAGATTATTCATCATTAAAACCTCGCTACGCCGAAGGTATTCGAATCAAGCTTGGCTTGATCACCACGCACACAAATATCTAATAATTCGGCCAGTAAACGTCGACTCTTGCGCGGGTCGATAATACCGTCATCCCAGACCCTAGACGTACAATACAAGGCCGATGAAACATCGGCATAATAATCGATAATTTCCTTCGCCTGCTTATCGACAAATTGTTGATCAATATCGAGGTCTTTAGATTTTTGTTTGTTTTCATACACGATCGACATCACCGTCGCCGCTTGCTCGCCGCCCATCACCGATACCCTATTGGTTGGCCAAGCAAATAAAAACTCAGGTTCAAAAGATCGACCCGACATCGCGTAGTTACCCGCACCAAATGCACCACCAATATTTAAAGTAATTCTAGGCACCGTTGCGTTAGAAACGGCTTGAATCAGCTTCGCGCCGTTTTTAATCATGCCTTCTTGTTCGTGCTGTGCACCGACGATAAACCCGGTGGTATTTTGTAAGAAGATAATCGGCTTACCCGCTTGGCAACACAGTTGAATAAACTGTGAGGCCTTGCCCGCACCATTATTGGTAATCGGCCCGTTATTGCCGATAAAACCACAGGCCTGACCTTCAATTTCGCCAAAACCACAGATGGTGAAAGGGTCATAGCTTTCTTTAAACTCTACGAAATCGGAATCATCGACTAAACGCGCGATGACTTCTCGACAATCATAAGGATTTTTATAATCAACCGGCACGATGCCGCATAAATCATCAATGTCATAACGCGGTTGCTTAAAGGTTTTTTCTTTTGGCTCAGGTAAACGATCGTTCCAACACAAGCCTTTGACCACTTCTCGGGTCATTTCAATCGCATGCGCGTCATCTTCGGCCAGTAAATCACTTAAACCCGACGTTCTGGCGTGCATTTCTGCGCCACCCAACTCTTCTTCTTCTGAAATTTCACCGGTTGCCGCTTTAAGCAATGGTGGCCCAGCAAGATAAGCACGGGCTTTGCCGCGTACCATAATGACATAATCAGACATCCCAGGGATATAAGCACCACCCGCCGTCGACGCCCCGTGTACCACGGTTATTTGTGGAATACCGGCGGCCGATGAACGTGCTTGGGTCATAAAACGGTGACCCGCACGGTTAAAGCCTAAATGCTGTAGAAACAGGTTACCGCCACCACTTTGCACTAAACAAAGGAAAGGCAGTTTTGAGTGGCTAGCAATGTCTTGTGCGCGTCTTAATTTGTCATAAGACTGTGGCATATTAGTACCACCCTTAATCGCCGCATCATTGATATAAACCATGCAGCGGGTGCCTTCAACGAAGCCAATACCGACGATAATACCGGCGCCATAAACATTTTTATCGCCATCGTCATCGTGCTGCGCATACCCCGCCAAAGTACTCAGCTCAATGAAGCTTGAGCCCGGATCTAATAATAAAGCCAGTCTATCTCTAGGCAGTAATTGGCCACGTTTCTTGAATAACTCACGTTTTTTATTCGACGCCGCGTGTACACGGCTTTCAAGCTCGTTGATATGTTCACTTAGGCCTAATAAATCCTGCCTATTTTTTTTAAACGACTCACTTTGTGGATTAACTTTAGTCTGAAAGATACTCATTCTGTTTAACGCCCTATTTGAGAAGGGTGAATGTTCATCTTCTTCGAAATAATTTCCAGCATGATTTCGTTAGCACCACCACCAATAGAACATAAACGTGTATCACGGAAAATACGGCTAATCAGGTTATCCCACATAAAGCCTTGGCCACCCCAATACTGTAGACAAGCCGATGGGATCGTTTGCCCCAAGGCGCCCACCTTAAACTTAGCCATCGAGGTCAACATATCGACGTCTTCGCCATTAATGTATTTTTCACAGGCCAAATAAATCAGCGCACGTACCGCTTGTATTTCAGTTTGCATTTCAGCGAGTTTGAAATAAACCTCTTGGTTAGCCAATAAAGGTTTACCGAAGGCCTTACGCTGCTTGGTGTACTCAATCGTAATATCCACCGCATCTTGCACCTGGCTAAGATACTTGGACATCACAAACAGGCGTTCCTCTTGGAATTGCTTCATTTGATAAATAAAACCCTGGCCTTCTTCACCAATTCGATTGCTAACCGGCACCCGTACATCATCAAAATACAACGGCGCTGTATCAGAACTATGTGCACCTAATTTTTTCAGGCTTTTACCACGGGTCACCCCTTTAGCATCAAGCGGCACAATAATCAGTGATTTGTTTTTATGCGGTCCTGCATCACCACCGGTATTACATAACAAACAAACCCAGTCTGCCTGGGTAGATGTTGTAATCCACATTTTACTGCCATTGATCACATACTCATCACCTACACGGCGAGCTTCGGTCTTAATAGAGGCAACGTCTGAACCCGCACCTTCTTCGCTAACCCCAATACAACCCACCGAATCACCGGCAATTGCCGGCATCAAGTAATTGCGTTTTAATTCGTCGCTACCAAAATTGGCCAACGCTGGTGTACACATATCCGTTTGTACCCCAATCGCCGTTGATACCCCAGAACACTTGATGCGTCCGACTTCTTCGGCAAACACGACGACATAGGAATAGTCCAATGCCTGTCCACCCAGCGCTTCTGATCGGTTGATGCCTAAAAAGCCAGCATCGCCCATTTTCTTAAATAACTCATGCGCGGGAAATATTCCGGCATCCTCCCACTCATCTACATAGGGGTTAATTTCTCTATCGACAAACTTCGCAACTGTGTCACGAAGCATATTGTGCTCTTGGGTAAATATCATTGCTAACGCTTCCTTTATTAATATTTATACGCCTGTAGTATAAACAAAATAAAGTATAACTAACAACTGTTAGTTTCCCTGAATTAGGTATATATTTAAGGTCTATCGGATAACAAATTTATTGGGAAAAAACATGGTGTATCAATCAATTTTCAGACAAGACATTTTTCAACAGAAAGTGATCATCATTACCGGCGGCGGCAGTGGAATCGGCCGTTGCACCGCACATGAACTAGCTTCACTCGGTGCGAAGGTTATTATTCTCGGCCGTGACATAAATAAATTAGAAAAAGTTGCCAATGAGCTAGCTAAAGATGGTTACCAAGCCGATTTCTACAGTACGGACATACGTGATTCGGCGGCGATCAAAGAAACCCTACTCGACATTATCGATAACCACGGCCGGATAGATGGTTTGGTCAATAATGCCGGCGGACAATTCCCCTCCTCGCTAGATAATATTAGCGATAACGGCTGGAACGCGGTGATACGTAATAATTTAAACGGTGGTTTTTATATGATGCGTGAAGTGTACAACCTCTATATGAAAGAGCACGGTGGCGCTATCGTTAATATAGTCGCCAGTGTCGGTTATGGCATGCCGCATATGGGACACACCGGTGCCGCTCGCGCAGGCATGATGAACCTAACTCAAACGGCAGCACTGGAATGGGTGCATTCAGGCGTTCGTGTTAACGCCATCGCCCCCGGTTCAGTTGCCTCGAGTGGGATGGAAACATACCCCGATGATTTCAAAGAAATTCTTAAAAAACGTCGCGATCAAGTACCGATGAAACGACAAGCGACTGAAGCTGAAATTTCATCCGCTATCGCCTATTTGTTATCCGATGGGGCGGCTTATATCACCGGCCATACAATGGATGTCGATGGCGGTTTACCGTTAGCAAAAGAAAACTGGCCGGTACCCTCTCACGACAACTGCAAAGCCTTTAATGGCTTTCACCTGTACAAGGAACCTGAGTTTTTGTCGAGTAAGTAACGATATAAAGGCCAATAAAACTTAGCTTTTTCTGAGGCTAAGTAGCTAAGTTTATTGATGCCTCGGTATTGAAGTAACTAGTCGTTCATCAGCACAGTATTTATGCCCCATAGATACTGTGTTTAAACGCGTTCAAAATTCGTTGTTCTTAACTAATAGCTTGCTAAAAAGAAGCTTGCCACATTTTCATCTTCTTCGTTAAATAAGAAGATTTTTGCGAAAATTCCTCGCTCAACCCCATCAATTGATTGACTTTATCCTTTTCACCTAGCAATGCTAAGCTTAGTATTTCTCCGGCGGCTAGGTGAAACTCGGTATGTAATTGAAGAATCTCGACGTAATAAGGCGACTCTTTTTCTGACGTTTCTATTCTTTCATGCAACCACTTGCCAAAAGAGAAATTATTACCCGCACTTCTTTTTTTCGCTGTCAACCCACTCTCAGCCGAATACATTGCCGTTCTAAGCTTTTGTTTCCATACACCAAGTACAAATACAGCCTTATCAATTTCATCATGTACACTCATTCATTAACTCCATTTAATTAATTGTTTGGGTAACGACTCAAAATCACAGTAAGGAAAATATAGCAGGTATTTTTTATAATTCAGCATAGTCGCATGCAAAATTATCAGCTGTTATTTATATTCATTTACCCTCATGAGTAACAGCGCGTTTAAGCTGAAAACCAATCCGTATAAACTAGGGCTTTAGAGAAAAATATGTAAAAAAAGAAGGCAGCCAGGAAGGCTGGTTATCGAATAAGAAGTGTCGAAAGGGGAGATGTCATACGGAGATAACAATACGCCCACGATTAAGTGGGCGTATTGAAGTAAAAAACTAAAAACTATTTCTTAACTAAATGCGCTAAAGTCAGGCTTTCTTTTTTCAAGGAAAGCATTAGCGCCTTCAAGTTGCTCGCCAGTCTCAAAATAGTCTGGTGCAAATTCTGCAATAACGTCAGTCATGTCTTTATCTAAAATAGGCCCAGCTTGATTGTAGAATGAGCGTTTAAGTAGTTTCAAACACGTTGGGCTTAACGCTAAAAATTCATCTGCCCACTTTTTAACTTCAGCATCAAGATCAGCCATGGGTACAACCGCATTCACTAATCCCCAATCCATGAAGGTTTGTGCAGGGTAACGACGCGCAAGCATCCACATTTCACGCGCGCGTTTTTGGCCAATAATATTAGCCGCTTGAGAAACAATGTAACCACAAGCTGGTGAACCCACACGTACGCCATTTTGTCCCATGATCGCATGATCAGCCGCAATGGTAATATCACAGAAATAAGCAATATGGTTACCGGCACCAATCGCATAACCATTCACTCGACAAATAACGGGTTTTGTACACGCCAATAATTGGTGATTGAATTGGAAATCTAGGTCTTTCAAGCCACTTTCAGGAGCATCTTCACCTTCACTATGACCTTTTTCCCAGTTAACGTCTCCACCCACACAAAAAGCTCGTTCGCCCACACCGGTTAACACGATAACACCAACGGCTGAATCAGCTTCTGCAGCAGCTAAAGCGTGCTCCATTTCTTTAATAGTGTCGCCAGTAAAAGCATTTAATACTTTAGGGCGGTTAATGGTGATCGTTGCAATGCGGTCTTTTATCTCATAAAGGATATCTTCGTAATTCATTTCGTTCTCCGTAATTAATTTAATTATGCTGCTGGGGTAAACATGGGTAAGGCATTGCCTTCACCCGTGTCGACAAAAGAAACTGTCACTGGCATGTCGATACGCACCGAGTCCATGTCACAGTCAATAATATTGGTCATCATCGTTGGCCCTTCTTCTAAGGTGACGTACGCCATCACATAAGGCACTTCAACACGACGAATAACGCTGTAACTATAAATAGTACCTTTGCCGGATGCTTCAATCCAAACGGTGTCATCACTAAAGCAAAATGGGCAAATGGTGCGCGGGTAATAGTGAATTTTTCCACACCCATTACATTTTTTTAGCAGTAACTTGCCTTCTGCAGTTGCATCCCAAAAAGGTTGAATTTCTATATTGCTCTCTGGAGCAGAATTATGTGGTCCTAACTGACTCATGCGTCGTCCCTCTCAAGAATTACCGTTGCGCTACCCATGCGTGTACCGAGTGAACCACCGGTGCCATGAGCAACAGCAAGTTTACAGTTGGGTACTTGTACCATTGGGTGAGCTTCACCACGTAGTTGACGCACCGCTTCTAAAACTTTGGTCATACCACCACGGTTTGCTGGGTGGTTATTACATAAACCACCACCATCAGTATTAAACGGCAACTTACCCACGCCAGAAATTAGATTACCATCCGCAACAAACTTGCCGCCTTGACCTTTTTCACAAAAACCAAGATCTTCAAGGGTTTCTAAAACAGTAATAGTGAAGGAGTCATAAATAGACGCGTAATCGATATCTGCCGGCGTTACTTTAGCTTCTTCAAATGCCTTAGGACCCGACCATTTAGCGCCAGTGTAAGTCAAATCAATTTGCCCACCAATACGGGTTTTTGGCGCTTCGCCATGACCCAAGATACGCACACATTTACGTTCTAGTTTTTTAGCAATTTCAGGGCTAACAATCACTAATGCACCACCACCATCGGTAATCACACAGCAATCCATTCTATGGAGTGGATCGGCAATCATTGGGGAGTTAACCACATCTTCAACCGTTAAAACCTTACGAATAGCTGCACGTTCATTATGTTGTGCGTGATGAGAAGCGGCGACCTTAATCCATGCTAGCTGCTCACTGGTGGTACCAAATTCATGCATATGACGCATAGCAGCCATCGCATAGTTATTAGTTACGGTTGAACCATAAGGGAACTCAAAGCTATTATCCGGTGCATCTCCGCCCCAGTTACGTGGTTTTGTACCTGTTGCCATGCCTTCTGCTTTTGGGCGACCCGCTAAGGTAATCAGCGCTACATTACATTTGCCTGCGGCAATAGCAGCTGCGGCGTGACCAATATGCGCCACATAAGATGAACCACCCGTTTCAGTAGTATCAATATGTTGCACCTGTAAACCCATGTACTCAACCATCGATAAACCACCTAAACCTGGGGCATCGCCCGCACAGTAATAAGCATCTACATCATCTTTAGTGAGGCCAGCATCTTCCAACGCTCCCTTAGCCACTTCCGCGTGTAACTGCGCGGTACTCTTGTCTATCGCGTGTCGCGTAGGGTGTTCATACGCGCCTGCAATATAGGCTTTATTTCTAATACTCATTTAAATAAAAACTCCATTATTAATCTGTTTCAATCTTTGTGATTAGTCGAACTTAATTAACGGCGTGTTTTAACGCCATATCGCGTAATTTGAATTTTTGGATTTTGCCGCTGAGTGTTCTAGGCAAGTCCTCAGGCAGTTCGAGGAATTCAGGCCAATATTGTTTTGCCATTTTATTTTCTTCAAGATAACGCACCATTTCCTTCATAGAAAATTCAGCATCGTCTTTCAGCGTCACGAACAAACAACCCCGTTCACCTAAGCGTAAATCCGGAACACCCACTAGCGCAGCATCGAGTACCGCAGGGTGTTTATAAATTAGGTTTTCAACTTCAACCACTGGCACATTCTCACCACCACGGATCAAAATATCTTTTGAACGACCCGTGATACGAATAAAACCATCTTCATCCATACGCGCCAAATCACCGGTATTCAACCAACCCTCAGCATTAACCGCTTGTTTGGTTAAATCTTCACGTTTCAAGTAACCGCAGAAATTATAAGAACCCAGCGTTTCCACTTGCCCTTCTTCACCCGTTGGTACTACATTACCTTCAGCATCAACCAGGCGTACTTGCACACCTTTTTGCGCAACACCATCGGTGGCATAAACCTTCTCGATCGAATCACCTGGCTTGCACAGGGTGACCGCAAAGTTCTCAGTCATGCCGTAAGCGCTATAGACCTGGCAATGCATTCTATTACGTGCTTCTTCAGCAACCACTCGTGGCACAGGCGCACCAGCCGTGACAAATATTCTGAATTGATCGGTATTAACCGTATCAAGCAGAGGAGAATTAGTCATATCTGATAGGAATGGAGTTGATGCCATGGTGAAATGAATTTTTTCATCATGAACGATTTGAATCGCCTTATCCGCATCCCAAACGTCTTGGTACACCATTTTTGAACCCAAGAAAATAGGCACCGCAATACCCACTAAGAAACCTGTTTGATGCGCTAAAGGAGAACTCATCAAGAAATTATCAGCATCCGTCAGATCATAACCTTCTACAAAATTACGCGTACAAGCCAAAATTGTATTGGATATTTGCATCACCCCTTTAGGGTCACCGGTTGTTCCTGAGGTAAATAACAGTTGGGTTACGCTGTTTGCACAAAGTTTTCTTTCCGCAAAAACCGCATCGATACCCGCCTCGTCTTCCCATTTAGGCGTCGCTAATTTCTCTTCAAACGAGCCCGGTGAATCTTCACCACCAATGGCCAATACATGCTTTAAGCTCGGTAAATCAGGTTGAATGTCGAGCATCATTTGCTCATGATCAAAACCTCGGAAGGTTTTTGCAACCACCACGACTTTGGCTTCAGAAAAACCCAACATATAGGTCAGTTCACGGTGTCTGAAAATAGGCATTAAAGGGTTCATCGCCGCACCGATTCTGATCGACGCCAAATACAGCGCTAAAAATTCCCATCTATTCGCTAGCTGGCAGGAAATAACATCCCCCGCTTCAACACCGAGCTTAATTAAACCCACAGAGTATCGTGTTACGTAACGATCAAGCTCACTGTACGTTAATGAACGTATTCCATTCGTTTCACTACTGTAATCAACCACCGCTATTTTATCGGGTGTGTTTTGCACATGTTCGTTAAAGTGCTCAATAAGGGTGGTACCCCCCCAATATCCAGCATTGGTCATTTCATCGATACGATCTTGTGAAAGAAATGGGCTTATAGGCATAACTTTTTCTCCGTAAGTGAATTATAACAAGCGTTAGGTAGGACTAACTTACCATAGAAATATTGCGAGCTGTATGTTTTTTTTCAGCAAAATGTCACCGTAGAATTTATTCGTAAAAAACCAGTAAGGTACGCGCTAGACCAGACACTAGGGTAGCTCTAAACGGTTGACCGCCAATCAATCCTTGATCGCGCCCGCGATGTGGCTAAAACAATCGGCCACCGAATCGCTTAACAGTTGCGGTTCAGCAGCATTCAGTAATTCATCGACTCGCCTTTCGAGCAAGCTCTGCAATTGATACCGCTTACGCTGCGCATTGATCAGTTCAACATCTCGGTGTTGCGCCTGCCAAGCTACCGCCTGATCAATCGCCTCACTGAGCTTGTCAATTCCCTTACCATCGCGCGCGCACATCCGTACCACCTTTGGATACCAACCTTCTAGACGGCCACCACGGGCTGCTATCTCCCCCAGCTCGGCATAAATGATATCGGCGCCGGCCATATCATCCTTATTGACGACTAGAATATCAGCCATTTCAACCACCCCGGCCTTCATACTTTGAACGGTATCGCCAGAACCCGGCTGCATCACCAAGATCACAATATCGACTTGGTTGCGAATCGCATATTCAGCTTGGCCAACGCCAACCGTTTCAAGGATGATTTCACTAAAATCAGCATCCTCTAACAGCTTAATTAATGCCGGAACATTATTACAAAGCCCATCATTCGCGCTACGACTCGGTAAGGAACGTATATAAATATCGGGGTTATCGACCAAGTCCGCCATGCGTATTCTGTCACCCAACAGAGAACCGCCCGATAACGGGCTACTTGGATCAATCGCTAATATCGATAACTGCTTGTCTTTATTGGCTCGATACGCCGCTAAACGGGCGATCATCGAGCTTTTACCAACCCCAGGTGCCCCCGTTATACCGAGCCTTAACGCTGAAGAGTCAGTGCATTGTTGCGAGCTCGCCAGCACCTCGTTAACACTCGCATTTAAGGTTTTAGTGAGCCCCTGCGCAATCGCTCGTCGATTCATAATAAGCCCATACAAATTTCGTCGGTATGTTCGCCCAATGCGGGTGAAGGCTTGGTAGGAGACTGGCTACCGCTCATTTTCAGAGGGTTAGCAATCAGTCGAAGCACCCCTTCTGGGTACACCACATCCAGCAACATGTCCTGACTCTGCGTCAACTCACTGTCTAAGGATTCACCCAATGACTGCACACCGGCGATAACAACACCCGCAGGGTCTAATAAAGACACCCAGTATTGTGTCGTCTGCTGAATAAAGAGTGACTCAAGCGCAGACACCACTAAATCACGGTTCTCAAATCTAGCCTGCACGGTGGTAAAACGCTTATCTTCTAACCAATCCTCACGTTCGACCGTCTTAGCAAAGGTCTGCCAAAACCGATCATGACTGATGAATAATGCCAGACAACCGTCTTTTGTAGAAAACAATTGTGCTGGTACTAAATAAGGGTGGCCACCCCCTCGATTTCGCTTAGGGTCATCACCACCATTGAGGTAATCAGCGGCCACATAATTAAGCTGCGATAACAAAGTGTCATACAAGGACAAATCAATCTGCCCGCCTTTACCGTGAATAATTTTCGCCAGTAAGCCCAAACTGCCCATATTACCGGCGATATTATCAACCACCGAATAACCACACTTAACCGGCGGTCCATCGGGTTCACCCGTCAGCGCAATCACCCCTGCCAAGGCCTGGATAACATAATCATAAGCCGGTTTATCGGCATACGGGCCTTCTAGGCCGTAACCGGTAATCGCAAGGCAAACAATTTTATCGTTAAATTGTTTTAGTGCATCGTAAGTCAAACCCAGCTTCTTGATCGCTGCTGGGCGTAAATTACAAATGAGCGCATGACTATCCTTCACTAAGGCGTGCAAGGTTTGCTGCCCTTCTTCACTCGCCAAATCCACACAAATGCTTTTTTTGTTGCGATTTAAACTGGCAAAATACACACTCTGCTCACCAATATAACGTGAGCCCATTTGCCGCCCTAAATCCCCCGCTCCGGTTTCAATTTTAATAACGTCTGCGCCCATATCGGCCAATAACATGCCGCTATAAGGCCCCGCCAACATATGCGTAATTTCGATAACACGAATCCCTGTTAAGGGTGCATTATTGTCGATTACCGCGTTCATACCAGTAAGGAGCGAACTTCTTCCAAGGTATCGTCAATGGTCATATCAGAGGTAAACACCGCCGCCGCACCACCTTTTTTTAGCGTATCAACGTCTTGTGGTGGAATAGTACCCCCAACAAACACAACCATATCCTCAGCTCCCATCTCTCGTAATGAATCGCGGGTCTGCTGCAATAAGGCAACATGACTACCGGACAAAATACTGAGGCCGACCGCATCAACATCTTCATCAATCGCAATACGCGCAATATAATCCGGTGTTTTTCGTAAGCCGGTATAAATCACATCGGCTCCAGCGTCGCGGAGAGCCAAAGCGATAACTTTTGCGCCGGAATCGTGTCCGTCGAGGCCGGGTTTAGCAACTAAAATTCGTTTGTTTTTTAACATGATCTATTCCTTACAAGCCTAACGGCTCTTCAAATTCACCCCAAACCTCAGTCAAGGTCTCTACCATTTCTCCTACGGTTGCATAGGCATGACAGCAGTCCACCAGAAACGGCATAACATTCTCGCTGTCGGTGATTGCCGCTTGCTGCAAGCGTTGCAAACTTTCCGTTACCAAAGCATCATCACGTTTCGATTTAAGCGCGTGATATTTTTCGGTCACGCGACTGGCCGTATCAGGATCCAAACTAAATGTTTCACCGTGCTCGTTTTCTTGATTTTCACGCCTAAACCAATTCTGCCCAACCACAACGGTTTCTCCAGAATCAATTTTTTTCTTTCTTTCTAGTGCACGCGTGGCAATCTTGCCTTGGATATAACCTTCTTCAATCGCCTTAATCACCCCACCATATTCGTCAATTTCATCGAGAACTTTAAGCGCTTCCGCTTCCATTTTATCGGTTAGGTCTTCAACATAATGACTACCGCCGAGTGGGTCGACGGTTTTACTAATCCCACTTTCAAAAGCAATGATTTGCTGAGTACGCAAGGCAATTTCTGCGCTACGCTCGGTGGGTATCTGGAAGGCCTCATCATAGGCGCAGGTGAAAATAGATTGAGCGCCACCTAATACCGCGGCCATGGTTTCCACCGCCACCCGCACAATATTATTTTGCGGTTGCGGAGCCACTAAGGAGGAGCCCCCACAGACCACACCAAAACGTAAACGCAATGATTTTTCATTGGTGATGCCATACCGATCTTTTAATAACTTAGCCCACAATCTGCGCGCCGCTCTGAATTTACAAATCTCTTCGAAGAAATCCATATGCACGTAGAAAAAGAAACTCAGACGTTGCGCTAATTTCTCGATATCGCCACCACGCTGTTTTAACTCTTCCACATAAGCCAAACCATTCGCTAACGTATAACCGAGCTCTTCCACAGCAGTAGAACCGGCATCACGAACGTGCGCACCGGCAACACTAATGGCGTTAAAACGCGGCGATTGTTCACCGGCATAAATAAGCACATCCGAGGTCAGTCGCATAGACGGTTTGACTGGAAAAATCCACGTCCCCCTAGCCACGTACTCCTTCAAAATATCATTTTGAATCGTGCCCGTTAATTTAGCCCTCGGCACCCCCAATTTATCGGCACAGGCTAAATACATCGCGTAAATAATCGCCGCGGTGCCGTTAATCGTAAACGAGGTTGAAATATTACTTAAATCAATCCCGTCGAACAGCACTTCCATTTCCGATAAATTAGAAATAGACACCCCAACCTTGCCTACTTCAGGTTCGGCTACTGGGTGAACGGGGTCATAACCACACTGGGTCGGTAAATCCAAGGCGACCGATAAACCGGTTTGCCCTTGGTCTAATAACCACTTAAATCGTTTATTGGTATCTTCAGCCGAACCAAACCCCGAGTACTGCCTAAAAGTCCATAAACGCCCACGGTAACCATCGGCAAAAATACCACGGGTAAAGGGGTATTCGCCCGGTAACGGAGCTTCATCGCGATTATCTTGTTGTTCTAATACTTTAGGCACTTCCAAGCCTGAAGAAGTGGTTGGTTTAGGAATTAACGGGTTACCAACAAAACCGCCACCTTCACGTTTAAACTGCTTTTCTTCACTCATTTTGCTTTCCTTGAATTCATAAACTGATCGACCGCATCCCAATGGGGTTGCTCGGTCCAGCTTTTCACTAACCAATCGGCTTCAATATCGCGTAGCTGTTCGCGACTCAGCCCATCTCTTTTAGCTTTCGACAATGCTTTAAAACCACGCAAAACCGTGCTGGTTTTACCCATCATCGGCGCAATAAAACCTTCAATTAATTGTTCATTAGACTGCCCTGACTCGGCCACTTGATCAAACAAGGAAAGCGCTAGTGCTTCTGTTGGTTGCACTATTTTGCTGGTCGTAAACAAACGTAACGCTTGTCTAGCCCCAACTAAATTAACCAGATCTGGGCCACCGCCCCATGCGCTGGTAATATTTAATTTACCTTGAATAAAACCAATACGTGCGTGCGCAGCCGCTAAACGAAAATCACAAGCGATGGCTAATTCACTGCCGCCACCTAAGGCATCGCCATTAAGCACCGCAATAACCGGTAACGGGAACTGCCGAACCGCTTCCAAACATTGGAATGCCTCATCCGACATTTCACGCGTTTGTTGATCGGTTCTCACATCGTATAAATCATGCAAATCACCACCGGCGGCGAAGCTTTTATCACCAGCACCGGTTAATACCGCCAGCTTGACGCTTTGATCGTCGCGATAGGCATTAAAAGTATCTTTAATCAAACTTAAAACTTCACGCGCCAAGGCGTTACGCTTTTCTGGCCGATTAATCGTTATAAAGAGTACACCCTCTTTTTTTTCAACGAGGACTATCTGGTTTTGCTCGGACAACTGGCTTCCCTCCATTATTTTTATTATTTGTTACAGGCTCCTACGACGACGGATTATCGACACGCGGATAACCTAACAACTGTTAGTTCAATAAACACTATCACAGCCGTTGCTTTTTTGCAACACGGACCAATTCAACACAGAGTAACTTGCGATTTTTTCTAACAAGTGTTATTTTTCTTGTTTTTTGAACCAACATTTTTTGAACCAATGAAACCATGATAGAAACCCTTCAACATAGCAGTGACAGCGCTAAAAACAGCCCGACCCACGCCCCTTCTTTACTTCTTGAGCAATACAAAAAAGACCACTGGGCCAGCCACTGGGGTATTCGATCACTATCCTTATCTACAGAGCAGAGCATTTTAGAATTACCCTACAAGGAAATTCAGTTAAACCAACCGAACGGTGTAGTACATGGCGGCATTTTAGCCAGCAGTATGCAAGACGCGGCTTTATTATTAGCCTGCGAAGCTTATGATATTGAGCCACTACAAGCCGAACTACTGGATCAACAAATTAGTTATATTGGCAGCACACGCGATCAAACGATCACCATTTCGGCTAATTTTTCGCGTAAAGCGAGACGCTTTGCCTTTATTCACGCCGAAATAAAAGATCAACAAGATCGTTTAATAGCGAAGTCTCAGCTTTGTTTTCGGATAAACCCTGATCAGCAAACCATGATTAGCAGCCCCGCTCACTACCAAGCTCCATCACCACTGTTACTCGACGGCTCTGATAAACACCCGATGACAGAAGAGCGCTTCGGCAAAACCCTAATGCAGCGCTGTGGTCTAGAAATCACCCAGCTAAAACCCTATATAACCCAGTTACGTATGCCATTCGCTGAACGCTACAAGGATTTCCGCGGGCAAATATCAAGTGGTGTGATCTTACATATGGCCGATACCGCCGGCGTACTAGGCCCAGTGATATCGGAAAGCAAAGCCAAAGGCGGGGCTACAGTTGACTTTAAAATGAGTTTTTGTGAACCTACCTTCGATGAAGCCTTATTAACCACCAGTCACTGCATCATTAAAAGCAATGGCCTCATGTTCAGCAAGATAGAGGTTCATGGTGAGAAGAGTCAGCGACTAAAGGCATTTGGCACACAAACATTCTTATTGGCTTAGGCACAATAAGCAGTCAATAAAGGAGCAACTAATGGATAACAATGAACTAGCTAATTACGAGCCGAAAAGCCGCGATAGTTTCCGCTTTTGGAGCGCCGTCAGCATTCGTTTCTCTGACCAAGATCCATTAGGGCATATTAATAATGTTGCTTATGCGGCCTATATCGAGGCCGCAAGAACGATGTTTTTAGGGGGGTTATTGGACAGCAAAACCAACCAAAATATCGATTTTGTACTGGCTAGCGTCACCATTGATTATATTAAAGAGGCTTATTATCCTGGCATTATCGACGTCGGCGCTAGGCTCGTGCGTATTGGTAATAAGTCTATCGTCAGCGGTTATAGCGCCTTTTTGGGTGATGACTGTATTGCTACCTCAACCAGCACCAATGTCTTTTTTGACCCAACACAGCACTGCTCTGTTAGCGTTCCAGACAATGTTCGCAGCGCCTTACTCGCCGATCCATTGCAGGAAAATCGTTCCCAGCAATATTCTAGGAACTATTAAGCATCAGCCAAAAGCGACTAGCGCTTAATCGGCTGACCAACAATTTTAATTAATTCTTCGGCGATAGCACTCGGGCTACCCGCCCCGCGATGATACCAAGACAAGGTGGAGTTTAACGCACCTAATAATAACAAACGCATATACATCTGATCCACACCCTCATCGAGACCCAAGTCAGCAATGAGGACTTTAAAGCGATCTTCATAACTGCCTCTTAACTTGCTCAATTCAGGCTGAATACTCTCAACATCTTGTGGCAAAATACGCGTCACCACCTTCGCATAAGCATTCTTACCCAGTAATTCTTCTAAGTGAGTACCACAGGCGGCTTCCAACTTATCCCAAGGATCATCCTGACACAGCACCGCTGCGTCAACCTGAGCCGCAATAACACTAACCCCACGCTCGTACACCGAGTAGAGTAAATTATCCTTAGAAGAAAAATGGTAATACAAAGAACCTGGTAGCATCCCCGTCGTTTTAGCAATATCACGCATAGAAACTGCGTGATAACCTCGTTCACTAAATAGTTTTGCCGCAGTATCTAAAATTTCTGGTTTACGGTTATCTGAACGACTCGGCTTACGGGAAGATTTGTTTTGTACCATGAGTACCTTTAGTTTGTGGGCGTTATTTAAACGCGGCTCAAGAATGCAGACCGACGCATAATCAATCAAAGAAATTATGCCTCGTATTATACGCTTTCCAAACAAAGACCTATATGTTAAATTTCATGACTTATTAAAAAAATAATTCGGAGAATCATTACATGAAGAATTACCCTTTACTTATCGATGGCAAACTCATTGAAACAGCTAACACCGTTGGTGTCATTAACCCAGCCAACGAAGAAATCTTCGCCACTGTCACTAAAGCTGGTGAACAAGAACTTGAAACGGCTATCAGTGCAGCGCAAAAAGCATTCGAATCATTCAGACACACTAGCATCGAAGAACGTCAAAACTTGTTAAAGAAAATATCCGAGGTTATTGTTGAAAACAAAGAAATCATCGCCAATGCGCTGACCTTAGAACAAGGTAAAACCCTTGAAGCGGCTAATATGGAAGTTGACTTTGCCCTTGCATTCAACAACCATTTCGCCAGCATGACCATTGAGTCTAAAGTACTTATTGATAATGATGAACAGCGTGTAGAAACACGTCACGTACCCTTAGGCGTTGTTGCGGGTATCATGCCATGGAACTTCCCATTCTTAATTTCGGTTTACAAACTCGGCCCTGCACTATTAACTGGCAACAGCCTTATCTTAAAACCTGCTCAAACCACCCCTATTAGCAGCGCGATCTTAGGCGACATTATTAAGGATGTGGTACCAGCTGGCCTAGTCAACATACTCGCTGACGACGGTGAATTAGGTGCAAAAATCACTGCTCATCCTGGCATTGCTAAGGTTTCATTTACTGGTTCATCACCGACCGGTAGAAAAATCATGGAAAGCTCAGCTAAAACCCTGAAGCGTCTAACCTTAGAACTTGGTGGCAATGACGCGGCTATCGTATTAGATGACGTAGATCCTAAAGCCATTGCTGAGAAAATTTTTGGTGCCGCGTTCATTAATAGCGGGCAAGTTTGTGTCGCGCTAAAACGCCTTTATGTACAAGAAAATGTATACGATGAAGTTTGTGAGGAAGTTGCCAAACTCGCTAATGCAGCAGTCGTTGGTGACGGCATGGATAGCGCTTCACACTTTGGCCCTGTGCAAAATAAAGCCCAATTTGATATCGTGAAAGGTTATATCGAACACGGTCGTCGCGATGGCGTTATTATTGCCGGTGGTGACATCCCTGAAAAACCTGGTTACTTCATTCCATTAACCGTTGTGAAAGACATTAAAGACGGCTCACCATTGGTTGATGAAGAACCATTTGGCCCAGTACTACCGATTATTAAATTTGGTACGGTTGAAGAAGCCATTGCATCAGCCAACAGCTCTGAGTTTGGTTTAGGTGGTTCAGTTTGGTCTAAGGATCTTGAGAAAGCTCAAAAAATAGCCGACCAACTCGATACCGGTACTGTTTGGATCAACCAACACACCGTATTTGGCCCACATATTCCTTTCGGCCCAACCAAGCAATCGGGTTTAGGCGTTGAATGGGGCCAAGAAGGTCTATTAGAATTCACTACCATTAAAGTGACTAATATTTCTAAATTATAAGTCATTTAATACCGCACTAAAAAAAGCCGGACGCAATTATTGCGTCCGGCTTTTTTGTATCAGGGCTTAAATCAAGCCCTGATCAATAACCACAATTTAGGCGCTCGCTTCCCGCGCTAATTGCTTGCTAATTTCTTCGGTTAACACACCTTTTTGTGTCTTCCCCCCCGCTGATGTTGGGAAGGAATCGCGTATTTCCAAACGTTCGGGTAGCTTGTATTTAGCCATTTTACGTGAACTTAAAAATGCCACCATCTCGTCAAAAGATAGACTCTGCCCTTCTTTCAGCACCACAAAAGCGCAGGCACGTTCGCCCAAGATTTTATCAGGCATCGCCGCTATCGCTATATCCGCGATAGCGTTGTGCTCAATCAGCATTTCCTCTACTTCCAGTGGGCTAATATTTTGCCCACCACGAATAATCATATCTTTCTTTCGACCAACGATACGTAAATAATTACCGGGGTCAATTTCACCCAAATCTCCAGTAGCATACCAGCCGTCGCCGATCCACGCGGCCGCGTTATCCGCTGGTGAGTTCAAATAACCGTATGATTTATTGGCACCACGCATCAGCACCTCTCCACGCCCACCTTCTGCCACATCGTTATAGTCATCATCAACTAGTCTAATCTCCTCACCTTTCATCACCACACCGGCGGTGCCTAACCTCTTGTCATCCGGGTCGTCCAATAAGGTACCTACGGGTACCCCACCATCGGTTGCACCATAGATAGTCTGAATTTTACAGCCCATTAATTTCTCAATCTGCAAGGCTGTTTCCATCGGTAGTGGCGCACCGGCATTACCAAAACGACTAAGTTTATCGAAGCTTGTTTGCTTAACTTTTTCCGAGGCCACCAGCATCGTCATTTGTGCAGGGACCGCAACCGCATACGTCGCATTCGATTTTTCAATCAATTCCAGCGCCTCCTCTGCCCCAGACCAACGTTCTAATAAGGTGCACGAAGCACCGATTAGTAGCGGTAAAAGAACCGGGAATACATAACCCGTCGCGCCGGTAGACGCTGGGGCCAAGGTGACCGCATGATCCTCTGGCGTGACCTGCATTTGTGGTAGGTATTGTTTTAGCAGCAGTGCAATTTGATTATTATCACTCCATAAACTAGGTTTGGGTAATGAGGTTGTACCCGATGACACCATGATATTGGTCGGCTCATTCGGCGAACGTTTTTGCCACTGTTGATAAGCCGCAGCAAACGCCGCTGGATCATCAATCGCCTGGCTATATTCACCCTGACGATCAATCGCCACCACCTCTTGTAAATCAATTAACGACGTCTTAAAGCTATTAACCATCGCTGGATAATCAAAGCCTCTAAAAACCTTGGGTACAAATATCACCTTGGTTTTAGTCACCGATAAGAGGTGTGAAATTTCTTTTTCACGCCAATCTGCGTGCATCGGTAAGAACACCGCACCAATCAAATTACACGCCAAATGAACCATCGCCAGTTCATTCCAGTTTGGCACTTGAATAGCGATAAGATCACCGGCGGTCACACCTTTTTTATGCAGGAACCACGCACAACGCTGAACATCGTCTAAGTATTCACTATAGCTGCGTGAATACCTCGCATCATTGGTGGCATTTTTATTCGGGTATTTTTTTGCCGCAGCCTCAAACAATTGATACAACGTATCATCGCCCCAAACGCCCATATCCTTATAGTATTGATCTAATTCAGCCGTTACCTCTCTTTGTGCCATCCTCTACTCTCCTTAATAGTTAAAATAATCTCTTAAACGGACTAATCTTCTTATTTTTATAACATACGTTCGTTTGCTTAAAGAAGCTTTATTATAAAAATAACTTAAAAAGAAAATTTTCATTATTACTGAGTAGGCATTACCTCTATTATCGCTGATTAGAAAACCGTCAGAACGTTACTCCTCGCTGACCAACAATTCATTACGACTGCGACTATTACCGCGAAATAACACAATCACCAAACCGTCTTGGTTTTTCACTACCACGTCATAAACACCTGATCGACCTTGTAAAAACACCTCCTTACACTCAGCGGTCAACACATCACCACGAAACGCTGGATTAACATAATCGATCGAACAAGCCGCACCAAAGGTCAGTTTATTATGCGTATTACAAGCATAACCAAAGGCCGCATCGGCCAAACTAAACGTCATTCCACCATGGCAGGTACCGTGCCCGTTTGCCATATCCTCCCGCACCACCATTGATAAACGACTATAACCTAAACCCACAACCTCACGTTTTATTCCCAATAAACCACTCACCGCATCTTCAGCGGCTAATAAAGCGACAATCTTGTTTATTTTATCGCTTACCGCGACTTGTTCTTCAGCACTCATTTCTGTTATTCCCTTATTAATACGTCTAAACCACGAAACACCGTGATATCTGCTCGCATATTACAATGCGAATCTGTCGGTAAATCAAGCCGTACGCTAATAATAAACAAACGCTTGCTTAATTAAACTTAGCGGAGCTTGTAAACAAAAAAAGCCGAATAGAATCGCTTCTATCCGGCCTATAACTTGCATTTGAATCTATGACTAAGGTGTTAGCACCGCTCTGCCAATAACCTTGCCGGCTTCTAGGTCATTCAGAATGCCATTAACCGCTTCTAATGGATAGGTCTTAGTCGGTAATGCAGGCACCAAACCCTTTCTTGCTAAGTCAATCAGCTCGGCAAACTCACCTAGGCTACCCGCATAGCTGCCCATGATGGTAATTGCTTTAACCGGAATCAACGGTAATGCCCACGGAGAAGCACCGCCAAACAAACCGACGATCACCAGCTTACAGCCCTTACCAACGACGTCAAAACCGAGTGTTGCGGTACTTTCCGCACCCACCAAATCAATCACCGCTAGCGCTGGCCCACCTACGGCCGCTTGCACTTGCGCAACCGCATCATCAGCAAGCCCATCAATCGCTGCGCTAGCACCGGCTTTTAAGGCTGCTTCGCGTTTTGCAGGGTCAATATCAACCACCACTGGCGGTAAACCGCCCATCGCTTTAACCAAGCCAACACACATCAAGCCTAAGCCGCCTACCCCTAAAATAACCACCGGTGCTTTAGTTAAGGTATCTTCAACTTTCTTTAGCGCTGAATAGGTGGTTAAACCTGAACACGCCAAGGGTGCTGCAATACTCGGCTCCATATCACCGATATCAAATAAATAACGCGCGTGCGGCACTTTAATATAATCCGCATAACCCCCATCAACCTGCAAACCGGTGTAACGCGGTGCAGAGCAATAGTTTTCTAGGCCACTTTCGCACTGATGACACTCCATGCAACCCTGCCATGGGAAGATAACAAAGTTTTTAGTGCTATCCAGCTCTACTGACTCAGGCCCCGTTTCAACGACCATACCCGCAGGCTCATGCCCCATCACTAAGGGCAGTTTCATTCCACGGTCAGCAAAACTCAGCGTTTTCCCAGCACCCAGGTTATAACTGCCTTCACGAATATGTAAATCGCTATGGCAAACACCATTCGCGGTGACCTTTAACAGTACCTCGGTCCCCGTTACCGTCATGTCGGCGCGTTCCTCTGCGACGACATCCCCACCAAATTCATTTAAAGTTTGACAACGCATGTTTATATTCCTTTTTTAGATTTCACTTTGACTAACAAATTTAACAATTCTATAGGCATCCAAGCCCTCATAGCCGCCTTCACTGCCATAACCCGACAACCTACGCCCACCTAACGGTGAATCTAGGAATACCACGGGGAAGCCGTTGATGCCAACCTTACCTGAATCTAAATCATCTGCTAAGCGGTCTGCATTGTCTTGTGAACCGGTAAACGCATAGGACGCTAGGGCAAAATCGGTATTATTGGCTTTTTCAATGGCTTCGTCATAACTGCTGAAACGATTCATAATAGCCACTGGGCCAAAGGGTTCTTCTTGCATAATTCTTGCAGAATCTGGCACATCAGCGAGTACCGTAGGTGCATAAAAATTGCCAGGACGGTCTAAACGTTGCCCACCCGCTAATAAGCGCGCGCCATGTTTAATCGCGTCTTGTACCAATTCATCAATATCAACCACTCGACGTGCATTAGCTAACGGCCCCATTTGTGTTTCTGGCTCAAGACCATCACCCACGCGTAATGAACCATAACCTTTAACAAATCCTTCGGTGAACTGATCATAAACCGCGTCTTCAATGAAGAAACGGGTCGGTGAAATACACACCTGACCTGAGTTGCGGCTTTTTGTCGCCACCGCTAGATCGATCACTTTCTCAATCGCCGCGTCTTTGAATATTAATACCGGTGCGTGACCGCCTAGTTCCATCACGCAAGGCTTGGCTTGCTCACCCGCCATGGCCGCTAATTGCTGACCCACTGGGGTAGAACCGGTGAACGAAACCTTCTTAATAACCGGAGATGCAATCAAATGCTTGCTAATTTCCGATGAATTACCCATCAATAAATTAACCACACCGTTTGGTAAACCCGCTTCATCTAAAGCGTGTACCACCGCCATGAACGACGCGGGGGTTTCCTTCGCCGGTTTTACGATAACGGTACAGCCCACGGCAATCGCTGCGGCCATTTTACGGGTCGCCAACGAAGCTGGAAAGTTCCATGATGCAAACGCAACCACTGGACCAATAGGTTCTTTACGTACGGTTCTATTAGTAAAGCCGCTCATCTCATCGAGTGTACGATCTTGATGATTGGCCGCTGCATTAGCAAACCACTCGAGCAGGGTTGCACAATTCTCTACTTCGCCTTTTGAATCCGCCAAAGGTTTACCCAACTCAAGGGTTAGGTGACGCGCGGTTTGCTCAGCATTTTTACGGATAATCCCCGCTGCACGGTGCATGATCTCGGTACGCTCTTGATAAGAGGTCTTCTTCCAAAGCTCAAACGCTGCGGCAGACGACTCTAATGCGCGCTCTACTTGCTCAGGTTCTGCAAATGGGAAACTGGCTAAAACCTCACCCGTTGCTGGATTCCAAACGTCGCCTTTGCGTGGCGTCTCGGTTATCCATTCACCATCAATAAATAGTGCTGGTACGGCATAATCTGGATGTTGCATTGCTTACCCTCCTTAAGGATATTTTTATATCTATCTGGCATCAAGCAAGACGCCGTTAATGTATGTTATTCGTTATTCGCTTTGCTCGCCTGCGATAATCAGCGCGTCCAGGGCAATCACCCCGTTCGGCATCGCGCGTAATGGATTAATTTCGATACTCTCAATGCCCTTAACGTTCTGCGTTGCCAGTACCGATAAACGACTCACCACATCGGCAATCGCGTTTAGGTCGACGGGTTCTTGCCCACGAACGCCCTTCAATAAGGCCGCGCCGCGTAAAGATTCAATCAAGCCGAGTGCGCGTTTTGGCGTGATTGGCGCTAATGACACCGCAACGTCTTTAAGAATTTCGGTATAAATACCCCCCAAACCAACCATAACCACCGGCCCCATCACTGGGTCACGCTGGGTTCCAACAATTAGATCAACCCCATCACCAATCATCGGGGCAACCAATAAGCCGTCAATTTTTGCCGTAGGCTCACGTTCTTTAACCGTTGCTAACATTAAGCTAGCCGCCGCTTTAACCGCATCGGCATCCGCTAAATTCAAGGCAACCCCGCCTGCCTCAGATTTATGTGGGATATCCGCAGAAACGATTTTAAGAACAATTGGAAAGCCCATACGCTCAGCTGCTTCAGCCGCTTGTTCTGGGCCAGCTACCACGTCTTCTGCCGGCACCGGAATGCCTGTTTTCGCCATCAACGCTTTCGCCTCGGCTTCGGCAATTTTGCAGGTTGGTAGGTCTATCTGACCAATCTCAGGTAGCGAGCCTTCGTCTTCATCCGCTGCATTAAACGACGTATTAAACTTCGCTAAAGCCGATAAAGCCGCCACCGCACGCGATGGATCTTCAAACACCATAATGCCTTCAGCTTCGTATTTTTCAAGCATTTCAACGGGAGCTTGACCGATCAAAGCAAATGGCTTGCCTTGACCCTTAACCCCTTCGCTAAAGACTTTTAATAATTTTTCACCATGCACCGGCGAACCAATCAACGAGGTGAAAAAGGCGACTAATAAATCATATCCCCCTTCATCGCACATCGCATCGAGGCTCTCGGCCACCAAGGGAAAGTCGTTTAACGCATTCGCGGTAATATCCACAGGATTCCGTGGCGCACCTAAGGGGTTACGCGCCGATAGTCTAGCTTGTGTCTCTGCTGGCATCGCCGGTAGGGTTAAAGCTAACTCTTCAGCGACATCCGCCATCAACACCCCTGCGCCCCCTGACACCGTTAATACCCCTAATTTGCTGCCCGTTGCACGTGGCGACAAACTAAACGCATACAAGATATCGAACATTTGCTCTGTGGTATAAGCACGTAAGGCGCCGTATTGGTCAATCAGCGCTTGGAAGCTCGCATCGGAACCCGTTAATGAGGCGGTATGCGATTGCACCGCCTCGGAACCCACTTCAGAAACTCCGACCTTCATAATGGTCACGGCTTTACCGGCGGCACGCGCCTTCTTTAAGGCACGGATCAATATCTCTGGGTTTTTAATCCCTTCCATATAACAACCCACGACATCAACGCTGTCAGAGTCAATCATATATTCTAAACACTCGGCGACCGTTACATCAGATTCATTGCCGGTAGAAATCCACTTAGTCACCCCTAAACGACGTGATTTAGACATCGTTAATAAATGTGTCCCATAAGCTCCAGACTGGGTGATTAGGCCAACTCGGCCTGCGCGTGGAAAACCGCCTTCTAGGCCGGAGGTAAACGTTGGACAATTGCCATTATCGCCATTATATAAACCCAAGCAATTAGGGCCTAATATTCTAATCCCATACTGCTGGGCTATCTTATCCACTTCGTTCTGCATCGCATCGCCAGCCTCACCGACCTCAGCAAAACCCGCAGAAAAGAGCACAATAACCTTAACGCCTTTTTCACCACAAGCCTTCACCGCACCCGCAACCGCAGTAGCAGCAATCGCCAGGATGGCTAAATCCACTGAGCCAGGAATCGCCGCTATCTCTGGATAGCACTTGAGTCCCTGAATTTCATCGCGTTTGGGGTTTACTGGGTAAATATCCCCCTTAAAACCTGCCTTTAAATAATACGATATGGGTCTTCCACCAATTCTCGCAGGGTTTGCCGATGCACCAACAATCGCCACTGACTTGGGCTCAAAGAGAGCCGCCAATGCATTTGAATTAGCCACGCCTGTGTTTGTACTTAATACCATCTTGATCGCCTTTAGTTATTCTTATTGCTAGCTAGCTCTAGCTTATGGGTTCATTCCTATTCAAAACAATAGAAAATCGAGTTTATTGTTAGAAAAATAATCGGGCTATTTGCATAAAGCAAACTAGCCCGATTGAGGCATTCAACCTAACACGGGTTAAATGAAAGTCTTAGTTACCAGCATGGGTAAAGGTAAAGTTTTGGTAACCACCTTTCGCTTCCGCTTTAATAACATCCGTATAATTACCTAGGCCAGCGAGGTAGAACTGCACGGTATTTTCCTTACCAGGAATATTGGTACCAAAAATCCAAGAGTCAGCTTTTGGAAACAAGGTCATATGGGCAATATCCGAACACGTCTTACACCAATCATCTTCGGCTTCTTTGTTCGCTTCAGCAGTAAGCTGACCCTTTTCACGCATATCGCCAATAAAGCCTGAAATCCATTCAACTTGAGTTTCAATACTCGGTGGTAAATTGGTAAATGGCCCGTTCGGTCCTAAAATCATATGCATATTAGGGAAACCAGCATTGCTCATGCCAATATAACTTTTTGGTCCATCAGCCCAATTCTCTTTCATTTCTAGGCCATCTCTACCGCGAATATCCATTTTCACGTAATTACCGTCAACCGCTTCAAAACCCGTCGCGAATACCAAAATATCCAGTTCATGTTCGCCACTTTCGGTCACGATGCCCTTTTCACTAATTTCAACAATCGGATCGGCTTTAACATCAACCAAGCTGACATTTTCGCGGTTATATGTCGCGTAATAACCTGTATCACATAAGGGACGTTTAGCATATAAATCGCTGGGTTTTAATTTTGCAGCTACGTCAGGGTCATTAACAATTTGATCAATTTTCTTGCGAATAAACGTACAAGCCGCTTCGTTAGCGCCTGGATCGACCGCGATATCACTGAATGTTTCGAACATAAAACGGAAACCACCGCCATACTGCCAAGCCTTTTCAAAAACTTTATCGGTTTCTTCTACCGGCAATCCAGCGGCAGGCACAGCACTTTCTACGAAACCAAAGGCAACATTTGAGCCTTTAATTTGCTTCCAACTCGCGTCATAGTTGGCCTTAATATTTTCGCTAAACTCTGCTGAAATTGGCCCGTTACCAATCGGCACCGTGTACTGAGGTGAACGTTGAAAGACGGTTAAATGACCAGCCAGTGGCGCGGTTGAGGTAATGAATTGGGTGCCCGTTGAGCCAGTACCGATGACCCCTACGCGTTTTCCTTTAAAGTCGACGCCTTCATGTGGCCAATTTGCGGTATGAAACATCTGCCCTTTAAAGTCGTTAATACCTTTAAAGTTGGGCACATTAGTGGCGGATAATAAACCCAAACCAGTAACAAGGTGTTGCGCACTGTAAGTGTCACCCTTATTAGTCGTGACGTCCCATAGGCCGGTGCTTTCATTAAAGATCGCCGAGGTCACCATGGTTTCAAACTGGTAGCTTTTACGAATCTCAAAACGATCCGCAAAATGATTCAAGTATTCTAAAATTTCAGTTTGGTTTACGTAACGATTTTTCCACGTCCATTCCTGCAAAAGTTCTTTATCAAATGAATAACAATAATAAAAACTTTCGGTATCTGAAAGAATACCCGGGTAACGGTTCGCATACCATGTGCCACCCACATCACCACCTTTATCAAACGCTTGTACCTTCAGACCCAATTCATCGCGTAGCTTATGGGTCATATATAGACCACCAAAACCGGCACCGATGACGATTGCGTCAAAGTCTGCCCCAGCAATTGTTGTTTTAATATCATTACTCATCATGTTTTCCTATTAATTACTTTTTCTGTCTTACTATTTGTTATCGTTTGCTTCAGCAAAACTGATAGCAAAATACCTATTGGTTTATAAAGCCTTATACCAAGCCGCTATTTTTTCAATTTCCGCATCGGCCTCGCTAGCGCGACCCGCCATAAACGGGAATACGTGTTGCATACCCTCAACGATCGACAACACCGTATTAACCGAAGATTCCTCAGCTTTTTCATGAATGCGTACCGCATCATCGAGTAAGGCTTCAACACTGCCTGCGGTAATATATAACGCGGGGTAGTCTTTAAAATCGGCGTACAGTGGGTTCGTCAATGGGTCACTCGCGCTGGCCGACTCACCAAGGAACATCCCAGCCATACCGGCCAACAGCTCGGCACTGACCAAGGCATCTGTTGCCGCATTACTTTGCAAACTTACGCCGGTTGTTTCCATATCAATCCACGGTGACATGGCAATAACGCTACCGGGTAGCGCTAAGCCCAACTCACGCATTTTCAATACCGAGCTGATCGCCAAGTTGCCGCCCGCCGAATCACCGATGGTGCTGATATTCTCCGCTGAGATACCTTGAGCTATTAATGCTTTATAAACTGCGACCACATCGTCAATTTGTGCGGGGTACGGGTGTTCTGGAGCCAAACGATAATTCAACACTAGGCAATTAGCGCCGAGGGCTTTGGCAAAGTGCGCCGCTAATTTACGGTGACTATCAGCCGAACCTACGGCAAACCCACCACCATGGGTAAAAATAAGAACCTTTGCTTTATCAGCGTCCACCGGTAAAGCCCAGATGGCATCAACACCGCCCACCGTATCGCTTTTATAACAAACACCTTCTGCTTCAAGTGTCGCTTTACCCCATTCATCAAATAAAGCACGTAAACCTTCGATACTCATCTCTGGGTCTGCTGCCATCCGTTCGGACCAGTTTTGATAGAGCGTGCGTAAAAAGTCAGATTCCTTGTTAGCCATTATTTAAATCCTATTAACTGTTTCATCATTCAAGCTCAACTCATGGGGCTTGAAAAATCTCGAGCATCTAGCTTATTACGCGGTTTATAGAATTTATAGAACAATCAGCTACAGTTTTAGAACATTCTTGCTATTGCTCTGTGTTCGTGGAATAGCAGGATTTGGTAGATATGCACCTATTTAAAAGAGGCTAGTCAGCAGGAAAAGAGACGGGAAAGCCTTTTGCTTTATCTACGCTTAGCAACGATGGTAATGACGAAGTTTGTCTTTTGATGCAAGAAGTGAAAAAAGGTTTACGGACAGAACACCCCCATCTTCCTTAACGAAAATGGCTATTTTCTCGGCACATACAATCGTTGCACCGACCGTCTAACGACGAAGCTAAGCGCTTGAAAAAATAGAAAATAGGAACAAAAAAGCTAGCGCAGCAGCGCAAAAAAGAAAGCCTAACGAGAAAGATTTTTACGGAATACCGACGGGGTCATACCAACAAAGCGCTTAAATAAACGGGTCATATGACTTTGATCGGAGAAACCACATTGGGCGAACACGACTTTAATTGGCATACTCGTTGTAGACAATAGTTTGACCGCTTTATCGACCCTTTTTTTAATCACATAAGCGTGCGGTGGGCAACCAAAGTCTTTGGTAAACTTTCGACCAAAGTGGAAGACACTCATTTGCAGTAAACCGGCCAAATCACTGATCGAGATATTAAGTTCTAGGTGCTCATCGATAAAGTCACTGAGCAAACGTTTTTGTGCTGGGCTAAAATGCCCCTGTGAGGCGTCATTAAACATAATATTCGAATAACGCCGTAGAACATGTACACAGGCTTGATTTTTAAGCGCCTCAACGTATAACTGCCCGCCTAACTCGCCGCCGACTAACTCATGTTCCAGCTGACCCACCAGAGCCGGTAATATTTCGTCTTCCGAGTGCACCCTATCGCAGAGTTCAATATTACTGATATCTTTTTCAAACACTTCAGAGGCGACTGTTGCGATCGATGAATGCGATAAATATAGGTGAGAAACGTCGATAGGTTTATCCCAACGCCATTGGGATTCTTCCGCACGGGTCAAGACTGACACGATGCCTGGGCCTACTTGGTGCTCTTCCCAAGGGCCGTCTCGTCGACGCCCCATATTGGATTGCCCACCCCGGTAGACCACAAACATATAGTCACGCATCCGCGGAATAGCCACGTCTAACTTTGGGTAACGATAGCCGCGCAAACTCATACCATTCCAAGCATCGGTATCACAGGCAAAGGTCACCCTACCGGGAACCCATTGCTGGATATTGTCTGGATCAATTAAGCTTGTCATGGCACTAAACCTTAGCTAGCAATGTGCAATATATTAAAATAATGTCTGCACTAGTATCTATCGATAATACTCGTGGCTAGGCTGCTAATCAAGCCTTTCACTATTATCATAGACCCGCTATTTTTAGGAATACTTTGGGCACATCGACCAATTTTCTCGTCGAATAATCCATGAATACGATACCCGTTTTGGCGATAGCAATCAGCTTAGCATTATCTTTACAAATGACCCGATAAAAAATATCGCAGCCTTTAGCAGAGAAGTCTCCCAAACTAATTTCGATACTCAATATTTGCCCATAAAAAGCTTCCCCACGATAATTTGTAGCGAGGTCGGCCATGATAATGCCAGCACCATCGACGTCCATCTCCAATAAATCATTCGCTATGAAGAACTGCGCCCGCGCCTCATGCAATAAGGATATAACCTTATCGTGAGCAAGGTGATCGGCAAAATTAAGGTCGGTTACCCGCACAGAAAGCTCATGGGTAAACAAAGTCGGTTCAGGGTATGTTATTTCTACGCGCGCCATATTTTACAAGTTGTTAGTTAGATTAAAGAGGCAATATAAGCATATTTGTGCACCGCGTCCAGTCAGGCCTCGTTACTTCTTGTCAAAAAACTTCTCAAGAGCCACTTGGTGTTCTGGCGCATGATGGAACATCGCTTGATTAGCCGAACATAGGTTTAAGTGATCTTCATAACCCAAGCTATCCGTTGAGCGTAATAAGCGTTTGGCGACCACCAAGGTCTCGCGCGACTTCTCAGCAATAGGTTTTGCGATTTCAAGCGCCGCACTCATTAGCTGCTCGTGCTCAACCACTTTCAATAACAAACCCATATCTAATGCTTCTTGCGCGCGGACGGTTCGGCCGCTTAACACCAACTCGGCAGCGCGTTGTGCACCCACCGTTTTACGCAATAACCAAGCCCCCCCATCTCCGGGAATAACCGCGAGATTAACGAAAGACGAACAAAAACTGGCTCGCTCAGAACCAATGCGGATATCGCATAATAACGCCAAGTCAAAACCCGCACCGGCAGCCGCACCATTAACCGCCGCGATAATCGGTATTTCTATGTTATAGAGTAATTTTGATAGGCTATGAATACCATTACGGTATCCGTTTTGCACATCTAAAGGCGCACCCGCGAACATCTTTTTTCGATGCAACATATCTTTCACATTGCCACCCGATGAAAAGCCTTTGCCCTCACCGGTTAAAATACAAACTGATACCTCGGGGTCATCTTGGATCGCCCTAAAAACCGCCTTAACCTCTTCTAAAAGAATCGGGTCGGTTATCGCATTACGCGTATCAGGATCGCTTAGAATAACGGTGGCGATTTGGTCTTTTTTGGTGAATTTAACCGTTGAATATGTCATCGAGTGTCCTACTATTAAATCAATTGAATGTGTCGTCTTACCGTTCTAGGCCGCGATAAGCGAACATGTAAACGAGTTAAATGGATTACTTACAGACAGCTTGGCGTAAGTAATCCATATCAGCTAAAAGGCTTACCAGTGCTTGCGAGAAATAATGCAATTATCACGCGCTTGTTGTGTCAGCTCTTCACGGTCGTCAGGGTGTGCGATGCTGATTAACGCCAAGGCGCGATCACTCGTACTCTTACCCTTTAAATTAACAATACCGTATTCCGTCACCACGTACATAACATCACTGCGCGGGGTAGTGATTACCGTACCGGGATCCATTCCTAGAATAATTCGCGATGTTGCCTTACCCGCTTTATCAATAAAGCGTGAAGACAAACACATAAAGGATTTACCACCTTTCGAAGCCACCGCGCCACGTACAAACTGTAGCTGACCACCGGTGCCTGAAATTTGTCGATAGCCACTGCTTTCAGAAGCCACCTGCCCGGTTAAATCAATTTGCAAGCAGTTATTAATCGACACCATATTATCATTCGCCGAAATTTTATCCGGTAGATTAGTTTCATCCACCGAAATACTGCAGCACTTTTCATTTTTATTAATGAAGTCATACATACGCTGCGAACCGAGGGCAAAGGCGTACACAATCTGGCCAATATAGGTCTGCTTATAAGCCCCCGTCACCTTGCCAGCTTCAATCAGGTCAACCATGCCATCTACGAACATTTCGGTATGAATCCCGAGGTCTTTCACCTCAGAGCTAGCCAGCGCGGAACACACCGCATTCGGCATCCCGCCGATACCAATTTGCAAACAGCTTCTATCATCAATCAGCGGCACAATTAAATCCGCTACCGCACGATCAATATCACTAATAGCCGCACTTGGTAATTCGAATAAGGGTGCATTATTACCTTCAATAATCGCCGTTAATTCTGAAATATGCACGGTATTTTGACTACCGTAACAAACAGGTATAGCGGTTGATGTTTCAACCACAATTTTCTTTGCAACATCAAGCGCCGCACGGATATATGAGTTTGACACACCAAAATTAAAATAACCGTGTTCATCCATCGGTGCTGTTTTAATCACCGCCAAGTCGACACTCAGATTGTTCCGGTAAATGCCAGGCCCTTCGCCAAAATTGAAGGGAATATAGCTCATTTCGCCTAATGCCGATTTTTTCCTATCGTAACCCGACATATGCCAGTTTTGATATTCAAAGTGCTTTTGCTCAGGGTCACATTCCACCACCGCAACCGGCGCGCAAGATAACGCCCCTCGAATAATCACATCGCTCAAACGGTCTTTTTGCTCGGCCAAGGCTAGGTCAAACAAATCGGGTTTAGATACGGTAAAACCAAACTCTATGGTGTCTCCACTATTAACCAAGCTTGCGACCTCAGAGGCCGATTTAATTTTTTCTGCGTGTAATGCTGCTAAATTCATTTTTTATTCCCTCTTACAAAAAAACCTTTGCATTTAACACAACTAATGGCGTCAAAATACAAAGGTTTTCATTCAGTTATAATCGATTTCTTATCATTGATTATGATTTCATCATCATACAATCACCGGCGATAACCACCGTTTCACCCACCGTGCAAACCGTGTCTAACTTAATAACTTTTCGGTTCACATTCACGCTGGTGATGGTGACGGTTGTTTTAACGGTATCACCAATTTTAACCGGTGATTTAAACTTCAGGTTTTGCGATAAATACACACAACCCTGACCAGGCAGTTTCATCCCAAGAGTGGCACTGATAAAACCCGCCGATAACATCCCGTGAGCGATGCGGCCTTTAAAGGCACTCGCCTGCGCGTATTCTTCATCGATATGCGCAGGGTTAAAGTCACCGGTAATGCCGGCATATAACACCACATCGGTTTCAGTAACCGTCTTAGTCATGCTCGCAGACATGCCCTCTGTTAACTCAGTAATTGCGTATTCGCTCATTGATCCCTCTGTAAAACCGGTTAATTGCTAATTATTTGACGCTAAAATCAGCTTTTCTTTTTTCCATGAAAGCGCTCGTACCCTCTTTCATTTCTGCCGTGCCAAAAATGTCCGAAAAGCGCTCAGCTTCAAGTCTTAAACCTTCCGCCAGTGTTAAATCATTGGCCTGATTCATCACTTGTTTTGCCTCGTTAATGGCTAACGGTGAATTTCTACTGATTTGCCCCAAGGTTTTAAGCGCAGCCGCTAACATCTCGTCCTGTGTAGCGAATTTTTTCACCACTAGGCCTAAATCTACGGCTTCATCGATACTGACATTACGCCCGGTATAGATAATTTCTTTGGCTTTATTGCGACCAATCAGCTTGGCCAAACGCTGAGTTCCGCCAAAACCAGGAATCAACCCTAGCTTTACTTCAGGCTGACCAAATACCGCTGTTTCAGTAGCGTAAATGAAATCACAACTCATCGCCATTTCACAACCGCCACCTAAGGCAAAACCATTTACACAGGCAATCACCGGAAAAGGTAACTCTTCAAATAACACGCTGACCTGTTGCCCCAAGACGGAGAAATCATAACCCTGCTGCGCCGTCATCTCGCTCATTTCGACGATATCTGCACCGGCAATAAAGGCCTTCTCGCCCGCGCCGGTAAAGATCATGCCATGTAAATTATCGGCATTTTCTCGCAACTGCCATAGGCATTCTTTTAAATCAGTATGAACCTGTTTATTTAACGCATTCAGACTTTTTTCACGACTCACGGTTAGGGTCGCGATATCGCCAGAAATGTCTAATGTGATTGTTTCAAATTTAGTATTCATAAACACCCTTTTTCACTTTCACGCCGTATCGGCCTGCAGCGACATATTTTTTCAGTAATGGACATGGTCGGTACTTGGTATCACCCAAACCTTCGTATAAGACATTCATGATCGCTAAACAAGTGTCTAGGCCAATGAAGTCAGCTAGTTCTAACGGGCCCATTGGTTGATTACAGCCCAGCTTCATTGCGTTATCGATTCCACGCGCATCAGACACCCCTTCATATAAAGCATAAAATGCTTCATTGATCATCGGTACAAGGATCCTGTTCACCGCAAAGCCCGGTACATCATCGGCACGAACCACGGTTTTACCCATCTTCTCGGCAACGGCTTCAGTTCTTTCAATCGTTGCTGTTGACGTTTCAAGCCCAGTGATGGTTTCAACGAGCTTCATCACCGGCACGGGGTTCATAAAGTGCATACCCACCACCGCTTCTGGGCGATTCGTCACTTCTGCAATTTCAGTAATAGAAATAGACGAGGTATTCGACGCTAGAATGGCGCCTTCTTTAACGATGTTATCAAGTTGTTTAAAAATTTCAAACTTGATTTTTTTATTCTCTGTTGCTGCCTCAACCACCAGGTCACATTCTTTAAGAGCATCCATGCTAGTTGATGTAGAGATGGACGACATCGTTGCATCAACAAAGGTTTGTTCCCATTTATCTTTAGAAACACCTTTATCCAACTGCTTTTGAATAAAGTTAAAACCGAAATCCAAGCCGTCTTTATTGACGTCAAACAACACCACTTCAAACCCAGACATTGCAGCAACTTGTGCAATCCCTCTACCCATTTGACCCGCGCCAATGACGCCGATCAGTTTAACATCAGACATAATAACCTCTTAAAATTAGCACACTTAGATCAATAAGCAATAGAACATCGGTTATTAAAATAAGCACTATTAATATGAACAATTGGCCGCTAGAGCTGAGCTCTAGCGGCCAATTGTTTTGCATTATAACGTCATAATGATAAAGAGGAAAACCAACCGTATATTCAACCCTGAATGTCCGTTGGCTTAGCCTTTATGCAGGAGCTTAATCCATTCTTTTGGAGACTTCTTCAAGCATCACTTCGGTAGCACCACCACCAATCGTTTGAATCCGCGCATCACGGTACATACGCTCGATAGCACTCTCACGAATAAAGCCGAAACCACCGTGGAATTGTAGGCAGTCATACATCACTTCGTTTACTAACTCACCGCAATACGCTTTTGCCATCGATACTTCTTTAATGCAATCAACACCTTTAGCATCCAACCATGCAGCGTGATAAACAAGTTGCTTACCCGCTTCAACACGCGAAGCAAGCGACGCTAAACGTTGACGAATCACTTGTTTGTCAAACAATACACCACCGAACGCTTTACGATTTTTAACGTAATCCAAGGTGATTTCAATCGCTTTTGAAGCTTCACCCATGGTTTGCGCGCCTAATACTAAGCGTTCATTTTGGAAGTTGCGCATAATTGAGTAGAAGCCTTTATTCACTTCACCCAAAATATTAGCCGCAGGCACTCGACAATTATCAAAAATCAACTCGGCCGTATCGGATGATAACCAGCCCATTTTTTTCAGCTTTTTGCCAACGGTGAAACCAGGAGTACCTTTTTCAATCGCAAAAATCGAAACCCCACGCGACGCTTTAACGTCCATATCAGTTTTTGCCGCGACGAAGAACAAGTCACCGTGAACGCCATTAGTGATGAACATTTTCGTGCCATTGATGATGTAATCATCGCCATCTTTTACCGCACGCGTTTTCATTCCAGCTACATCAGAACCCACATCAGGCTCGGTCACACCCACACCCACAATCGTCTCACCGGAAATAATGCCAGGCATATACTTTGCTAACTGTTCTTTATTACCAAAGTTATCAAGGTGAGGAGACGCCATATCGGTATGTACCAAGGTCGTTACCGCAAAACCACCAAAGGTTGAACGACCCAGCTCTTCAGCCAAAATAACTGAGCTCAAAGTATCTAATTCACTACCGCCGTACTCACTGGAATAGCGAATACCCAAAAATCCTAATTCACCCATTTCACGCAGGATTTCACGCGGCACCATGCCGTCTTCTTCCCATTGTTCAGCTACGGGCATCACGCGCTGTTCAACAAAACGTCGAATTTGGTCGCGTAACATATTATGTTCTTCTGAAAAATAAATTGAATCCACTGTAATAAACTCCTTCGTTATTTATATGACTTATCTTTATCTATTAATGCCAACTAGCTTTGCGTTTATTTAAAAAGGCGTCGATACCTTCTTTACCCTCGTCAGTTTCCCAGGCATCGGCTAAGTTTGCCGCGGTATAAATCCGGTTATCTTGCATGCCATGAGAATCAACGTAATCAATCAATTTTTTTGTTGAAGCAATCGCTACCGGAGCACACTTCAAAATCATTTTTAACTCCTTCTCAATCGCTGCATCCAACTCATCAGCTTCAACAACCTCGGTTAACAAACCAATTGTTTTAGCCTCAGCCGCGCCAAAGATCCGCGAATTAAAAAAGTTTCTACGCGCGTTACCCGCACCAATACGCTTAACCACATAAGGAGAAATAGTTGCTGGCGTTAAACCCAGCTTAACTTCTGTTAGACCAAACTTAGCTGTGCTTACCCCAATAGTAATGTCACACACTGAAATCATGCCAACACCACCGCCATAGGCAGGACCTTGAATACGCCCAATCAGCGGTTTACTTAAACCGTTTAATGCCGCCAACATAGCCGCTAGCTCACCGGTTTCTTCAATACGTTTAGCTCTCGACTTAGTCAGATTGCTTTCCATCCATTTTAAGTCGCCGCCCGCACAAAAACTCTCGCCTGCGCCACTGACTACCGCCACACGAATCGTATTACTCACTTCGATTGCCGCGCAGATATGTTGCAGTTCTTGAATAAACACGGCGCTCATTGCATTGTGTACTTCCGGTCGATTGAAGGTCACGTAAGCTACGCCTCTATCATCCACCTTAAAATCTATTGTCTTATACTCCATCTTCCTCTCCTCTTTGATAACAACCATTTAAAAATAAGTCGGCCTGAGATTCAGCAATTTGTTCGATACTTGCACCACTTTTTTCATACCAAAGTGATGACCAGTTCATACTGCCGAAAATAGCCAAACGTAATAAATTCTTATCCACGCTAGGGCGGATATATCCAGCGGCTTCTGCCTTATCAAAAAAATCACGCCAGAACTCTTCATAGGCATCACGATCTTTTTGTGCTGCCTGCTGTACCACATCCGGCATTACCCCGTAATTTCGTATACTCGCAAGGGTATAATCGGGGTATCTAAAGATCGCAATCAAGTGCCCACGTATCGCTGCCTTTAATAAACTAGGAAAATCTGGCTCAGATCCTAACGCTTCCACTTCAGCTTTAACGGTGTCATAAATGACCTTCACGCTCTTATCGAGCACCTCGTGCATCAACGCTTCTTTTGATTCGAAGTGGTAATACAGACTTCCCGCTTTCATATTAACCGCGGCCGCAACATCTTTTAAATACGTTGCGTGATAACCATGACGACTAATCATTTTAGCCGCCGCATCTAAAATCAACTGCCGCGTTTTGCCACGCTTAGCGCTCGTTCTTATTGTTTTCTCTACCGTCAAAACACGAACCTAATATCTAATTGCGATTAGAAACAGTATAGGCCTCCTAGACAGCTAAATCAACGCTAAATCTAACCCTAGTTAGAAATAAAAGCCAACAGCCACAATATTCTAATTAAAGTTAGATTATTTCACGTTCCAGCAAAAATCTAATTGCGATTAGAAATAACATGGTTTATGATTCAAACAAACGTTCCAAGACTAAATACTAAACAGGAGATACCATGCCATTTAACGTTAAAATTAATGATGAGATTGATGCATTACGTGACGCCGTCCGTAAATTTGCCGCCGGTGAAATTGCACCATTAGCAGAATCAGTCGATCAAAAAAATGAATTCCCTAACGAACTCTGGCCTAAGCTTGGTGAAATGGGCCTGCTAGGCATGACCGTTCCTGAAGAATATGGTGGCACGGGTTTAAACTACCTCTCACACTTAGTGGTGATGGAAGAGCTTACACGCGCCTCTGCTGCGATTGCTCTTTCTTACGGCGCTCATTCAAACTTATGCATTAACAACCTCTATCTAAATGGTAGCGAAGAACAACGTCACAAATACTTACCAAAATTATGTTCGGGTGAAAACATTGGCGCTTTAGCCATGTCTGAGCCAGGTGCAGGTTCTGATGTTGTGGGTTCTATGAGCTGTAAAGCCGAAAAGAAAGGTGATAAATGGGTCGCTAACGGCAATAAAATGTGGATCACCAATGGCCCTGACGCTGACGTACTGGTTGTTTACATGCGTACTGCCGGTCCTGAAGCAGGTTCACAATGCATGACTGCATTCATCATCGAAAAAGATTTTGCCGGTTTTAGCACCGCACAAAAACTAGACAAACTCGGCATGCGTGGTTCAAACACCTGTGAGCTGGTATTTGAAAACTGTGAAATCCCTGAAGAAAACGTACTGGGTAAAGTCAATGAAGGCGTTAAAGTGCTTATGAGCGGCCTAAACACCGAACGTATGGTGTTATCTGGTGGCCCTATCGGCATTATGCAAGCAGCAATGGATGTCTGCTTACCTTATATACATGAGCGTAAACAGTTTGGTAAAGCAATTGGTACCTTCGAACTGATGCAAGGCAAAATTGCTGATATGTATACGGCGCTACAAAGCACTCGTGCATTCGCCTACCGTGTTGCCGAACAATACGACAAGGGCAATGACTCACGTAAAGATGCCGCCTCTCTTTTATTATTCGCTTCTGAAAATGCCGTTAAAGTTGCACTCGAAGCGATTCAAACACTCGGTGGTAATGGTTACATCAACGAATTCCCTACCGGCCGCTTATTAAGAGATGCAAAACTCTATGATATCGGTGCCGGTACCAATGAAATTCGTCGTATGTTAATTGGTCGTGAATTATTTCAGGATACTAAATAATTATGGCTACTAAAAGCGTCGTTATTGTTGCCGCGAAAAGAACCGCTCTCGGTTCTTTTCAAGGCCAATTTTCCTCTCTTAGCGCCTCCGATCTTGGTGCCGCAGCCATTAAAGCCGCGGTGCAATCAGTTGATATCAAACCAGAACAGGTCGATACCGTTCACTTTGGTTGTGTATTACCGGCTGGGCAAGGCCAAGCCCCTGCTCGTCAAGCTTCCTTGAAAGGCGGTTTACCCTTATCAACACCGTGTAACACCATTAATAAAATGTGTGGTTCTGGTATGCAGGCGGTGATGTACGGCTACAACCAAATCCTTGCCGATGACGCGACCTGCGTTGTCGCTGGCGGTATGGAATCGATGACCAATGCCCCTTATTTATTGCCAAAAGCTCGTGGTGGTTACCGTATGGGTGATGGTGAAGTGATTGACCATATGTTTTATGACGGCCTACGTGATGTAAAACACGGCCATCTAATGGGCTCGTTTGCAGAAATGGGCGCTGAACGATTTGAAGTGAGCCGTGAACAACAAGACGACTTTGCCATCAGTTCGGTTAACCGTGCTAATGCCGCGATTCAATCGGGTGCATTCAGCGATGAAATCACCCCGGTTGTTGTTAAGTCACGTAAGGGTGAAAAAACCTTTGCTGAAGATGAACAGCCTGCGAAGTCAGATACCGACAAAATTAGAAGTCTACGCCCTGCGTTCAAAAAAGATGGCACGGTAACCGCGGCTAATGCCTCGTCTATTTCCGATGGTGCTGCCGCACTCATCTTGATGGATGCCGAAGAAGCTGCAAAACAAGGTTTAACACCATTAGCAAAAATCACCGCGCAAAGTGTTTTTGCTGATGACCCTGATTGGTTCAGCGTTGCGCCGGTTCACGCGATTAATAGCTTACTTAAAAAATGTGATTGGCAGCTTGATGAGGTTGATTTATTTGAAATTAACGAAGCCTTTGCGGTGGTCACCATGATCGCCATCAAAGAGCTTAAGCTTGACCCTAATAAAGTTAATGTTAACGGTGGCGCTTGTGCCTTAGGCCACCCTATTGGCGCATCCGGTGCACGTATCTTAGTCACCCTAATCCATGCGTTAAAAGCCAGACAACAAACTAAAGGTGTTGCCACTCTGTGTATTGGTGGCGGTGAAGCTACTGCAATGGCCATCGAAATAATTTAATCATTACGTCTTAACTAGAATAAGGTAAAAAAATGCCCGTAATTAAGTCAAAAATTGAAACAGCTTCTGCTGAATTCAAAGAAAATAAAATTAAAATGGAATCGCTCGTTGGCGAGTTAAACGAGAAAATCACAAGCGCTGCCCAAGGTGGTGGTGAACGTGCTCGTAAAAAACATTTAGATCGTAATAAAATGCTTCCTAGAGATCGCATTAAGGCATTACTCGATCCAGGTAGCGCATTCCTAGAACTTTCACAGCTCGCTGCAAACGGTATTTATGATGATGTAGCGCCAGCAGCCGGTATTATTACCGGTATTGGTCGTGTACACGGTGGCGAGGTGATGATTATCGCCAACGATGCAACCGTTAAAGGTGGAACGTATTACCCACTAACCGTTACTAAGCATCTTAGAGCGCAAGAAATTGCCTCTGAAAACAAACTTCCTTGTATTTACTTGGTTGATTCAGGCGGTGCTTTCTTACCGTTACAACACGAAGTATTTCCTGGTAAAGAACATTTTGGTCGTTTCTTCTATAACCAAACACGTATGTCTGCTGCCGGTATTCCACAAATTGCAGTGGTTATGGGCTCATGTACTGCCGGTGGTGCTTACATTCCTTCTTTGTGTGATGAATCTATCATCGTTAGAGAGCAAGGTACTATTTTCCTAGGTGGCCCACCATTAGTTAAAGCCGCTACCGGTGAAGAAGTTTCATCAGAAGAGCTAGGTGGTGCGGAATTACACTGTAAGTTGTCAGGTGTAACTGATCATATTGCTGAAGATGATTCACATGCCTTATCTATTGCACGTAACATTATCGAGCACCTCAACGACACAAAAGAAGTTCATGTAAAAGTTCGTGAATCACGTGAGCCACTTTACCCAACGGATGATATTTTAGGTGTTATCCCGAAAGACCCTAAACAACCGTATGACGTACGTGAAATCATTACACGTTTAGTAGATGCTTCAGAATTCCAAGAATTCAAACCACTATACGGCCCAACATTAGTTTGTGGTTTTGCGCATATTCATGGTTACCCAGTGGGTATTATTGCTAATAATGGCATTCTATTTTCACCGTCTGCACTCAAAGGCACACATTTCATTGAATTGTGTAACCAACGCGGCATCCCTCTTCTATTTTTACAAAACATTACCGGTTTTATGGTCGGTAAAAAATACGAAGAAGGCGGTATTGCTAAAAATGGTGCGAAAATGGTGACTGCTGTTTCGTGCTCTAGCGTACCTAAATTTACTGTTCTTATTGGTGGTTCATACGGCGCTGGTAACTACGGCATGTGTGGCCGTGCGTTCGGCTCAAGAATGTTATGGAGCTGGCCAAACTCATGTATCGCAACCATGGGCGGTGAACAAGCTGCATCTGTTCTTGCAACCGTAAAACGCGATGCGATTGAAGCCCGAGGTGAAACTTGGTCTGCCGAAGAAGAGGAAGCCTTTAGAGCACCGATTCTTGCGCAATATGAAGAACAAGGGAACCCTTACTTTGCCACTGCTCGCTTATGGGACGATGGCTTAATTGACCCACGAGACACAAGACGCATGCTTGGTTTATCGCTTGCTGTTGCCGCTAAAACGCCTACTGAAGATGCCAAATTTGGCGTCTTCAGAATGTAATTGAGGACAGATAACATGTTTAAAAAAGTACTAATTGCAAACCGTGGTGAAATCGCCTGTCGCGTTATTTCCACCTTGAAAAAAATGGGCATCACCAGCGTTGCCGTTTACTCCGATGCTGACCGTGATTCACGCCATGTAAAATTAGCCGATGAGGCTTACCATATTGGTGGTTCACGCCCTGATGAGTCATACTTAAAAGCCGATGTACTCTTAGCGTTAGCTAAAAAAGTTGGAGTTGATGCGATTCACCCAGCTTACGGTTTCTTATCTGAAAATAGCTCTTTCGCACGCGCTTGTCCTGAAGCGGGTATTGCTTTTATTGGCCCTACCGCTGAATCCATTGAAAAAATGGGGGCTAAAGATGCCGCTAAAGCCCTAATGGAAAAAGCCAATGTACCTGTTGTGCCGGGTTACCACGGTGAAAACCAAGACCCTGACTACTTACAACAGCAAGCTGAAAAAGTAGGTTTTCCGCTATTGATTAAAGCCGTCTCAGGTGGCGGTGGTAAAGGCATGCGCGTGGTTACTTCAGCCGGTGAGTTTGCTGAATTACTCGATTCGGTTAAACGTGAAGCGCTTAACGCCTTTGCCGACGAACGTGTATTGTTAGAACGTTATATCAGCAAGCCTCGCCATATTGAGTTCCAAGTATTTGGTGATTCTCATGAGAATTATGTGCATTTGCACGAACGTGAATGTTCATTACAACGTCGTCATCAAAAAATTATCGAAGAAACACCTTCACCATTCTTAAACGAAGAAACTCGTCAAGCAATGGGTGTTGCTGCGGTTAATGCCGCACGTGCCATTAGTTATTTAGGCGCCGGTACTATCGAATTTATCGTTGGTGAAGATCGTTCATTCTACTTTATGGAAATGAACACGCGTCTGCAAGTAGAGCACCCTGTAACCGAAATGGTCACTGGGCAAGATTTAGTTGAATGGCAAGTTCGCGTTGCAGCAGGTCAAGCATTACCGTTAAAGCAAGAACAAATTATTAGCAGCGGCCACTCGTTTGAAACACGTTTGTATGCAGAAAACCCTAATAATTTATTCTTACCATCAACCGGTAAACTACATCACCTACGCTTCCCTGCTACCAATGAAAACCTACGTGTTGAAACAGGTGTAGAGCAAGGCGATACCATTAGCGTATTTTACGACCCAATGATCGCTAAATTAGTGGTTTGGGGTGAAGACCGTGAAGTGGCTCGTGAGCGTTTACTTAATGCGCTTGGCGAAAGTGGCATTATTGGTGTAGAAAACAATATTGCTTTCTTAGAAACCTTAGCTACACACCCAGATTTTATTGGTAATAAAATTGATACTCAATATATCGATAAAAAATTAGACGTTCTTCTTGCCGATAGCGAAGTTGAATTACCACAAAATGTATTACTCGCAGCAACGGTCAGTATTTTACTGGATGGTAAACAAGCCGTTGACGACATGGCTACGGCATCAGCCGAGAGTAACTCACCGTGGTTTGATACCACGGGCTGGCGTCCCAATGGACAAAGTCAACGCAGCTTATTCTTCAGTTATGAAGGCGCTGATGAAGTTGAAGTTCAAGTTACCGAAAATGAAAATCACTTCATCTTTCACTTGGACAATGATTTAGATGTGATTGCCGAGACAGCGGATAACAACGTTATTCGCTTACAAATCAATGGTAGCTGGGAGCGCTTTATTACCCTTAGACAAGATGACTCCATGCTGGTTTCTTGGAGAAATCGCTGGTACTTACTGACTGAAGTTAATCCATTCGAACCTGATTTATCAGCCATCGGTGGCGCTTCAAACATTATTGCCCCAATGCCTGGTAAGTTATTAAAAGTACTGGTGGCTAGTGGCGACACCGTAACGGAAGGTCAACCGCTTGCTATTATTGAAGCAATGAAAATGGAACATACATTAAGTGCACCCTTTGATGGTGAAGTTGATCAAGTATTCTACGCAGCAGAAGATTTTGTAGAAGCCGACGCCACCTTAGTTACCTTTAAGGATCAGGATTAATAGCATGGCTTATACCTATCCAAAAAGTGTCAGAATCGTTGAGATGTCACCGCGTGATGGTTTACAAAACATCAAAACAAACGTGCCGACTGAGGTAAAAATAGAGCTTATTAATAAGCTCTACGATACCGGCATTAAAGATATTGAGATTGCTAGTTTTGTAAGCCCTAAGTGGACGCCTCAAATGGCGGATGCAGCGGAGATTCTTCAGCAACTAAAACAACCTGAGAACACCTCTCACGTGGTGTTAACGCCCAATATGCGCGGTTTCGACCGCGCTATTGAAAGCGGTGCTAAAGAAGTCGCCATTTTTGCGGCAGCCTCAGAAACATTCAGCCAAAAGAATACCAATTGCACGATTGACGAGTCTTTAGAGCGCTTTGTTCCTATTATGGAGAAAGCCAATAAGCTTGGTATTCGTGTTCGTGGTTATACCTCCTGTGTATTAGGTTGCCCATATGAAGGCGATGTTGATGTTGCTGTTGTTGTAAAAGTAACCAAGGCACTCATCGATATGGGCTGTTATGAAGTCTCTTTAGGCGACACCGTGGGCTTAGGCACACCGGTCAAAGCTCGTTTGATGATGGATGCCATTACTAAAGAGGTACCGGGCAATAAACTAGGCCTACACTTCCACGATACCCGTGGACAAGCCCTAGCTAATACTTTAGCCTGCCTCGAATACGGCATTGCGAGTATCGATTCTTCAGTGGCTGGTTTAGGGGGTTGTCCCTATGCGCCCGGTGCATCAGGTAATGTATCAACCGAAGACGTGGTGTATATGCTTGACGGTATGGGCATCGAAACAGGCATTAATTTAGAAAAATTAGCGGCTGTTGGTCACTATATTACTGAAAAGATTGGCTGTTGTAATAACAGTAAAATCGGCGCTGTCTACAAATAATATTTTACGAGGCTTGCGTACTTCGGTATAAAAGCCTCATTAATACAAATCAAACAGGAGTAAGACCATGAGTGGTTTTAACAAGGTTGTATCTAGCTATGAAGAAGCAATGGCTGGACTAACAGATGACATGACCGTCATTGCAGGTGGTTTTGGACTATGTGGTATTCCAGAAGGCTTAATTTGTGAAATTAAGCGTCTAGGTGTTAAAGGATTAACCGTCGTATCAAATAACTGCGGAACTCATAATTTCGGTTTAGGCATGTTATTAGAGCACAAACAAATTAAGAAAATGGTGGCCTCTTATGTGGGCGATAATACTGAATTTGAGCGCCAATACCTATCCGGTGAACTTGAAGTTGAGTTAACACCGCAAGGTACCTTAGCTGAAAAAATGCGCGCTGGTGGTGCAGGAATCCCCGCTTTTTATACTGCTACTGGTGTCGGTACCTTAGTGGCTGAAGGCAAAGAAATTAAAGAATTTGACGGCCGTGAGTACATTTTAGAAGAAAGCGTTACCGGTGAGTTTGCCATCGTTAAAGCCTGGAAAGCCGATAAAGTCGGTAACCTTGTATTCCGCAACACCGCGATGAACTTCAACCCTGTAGCCGCTACAGCCGGTAAAATTACCGTGGTAGAAGTAGAAGAAATCGTAGAAGTCGGTGAATTAGATCCAAACGAAATTCATACACCGGGTATTTACGTTAACCGTATCATTAAGGGTAACTTCGATAAGCGTATCGAAAAAATCACCCTAGCAAAAACTTAAGGAGCCTCAAATGTCTTTAGATCGTGACCAAATTGCCATGCGAGTGGCTCAAGAACTTGAAGATGGGTATTACGTTAACTTGGGGATTGGTATTCCTACCTTAGTAGCGAATTACGTGCCCGATGATATTGATGTGATGCTTCAATCAGAAAACGGCCTACTCGGTATTGGCCCCTACCCGACTGAAGATCAAGTCGATGCCGACATGATTAACGCCGGTAAAGAAACCGTTACCGCAGCCGCAGGTGCATCTATTTTTTCATCGGCTGAAAGTTTTGCGATGATTCGTGGTGGCCACGTTGATTTAACCGTACTGGGCGCTTTTGAAGTGGATCAAAACGGCAACATCGCCTCTTATATGATCCCAGGTAAGTTAGTTAAGGGCATGGGCGGCGCGATGGATCTTGTTGCGGGTGCAGATAATATCATCGTCACCTTGACCCACGCCGACAAACGTGGAAACTCTAAATTATTAGAATCCTGTACGCTGCCGTTAACCGGTGTAGGCTGTGTCAAACGTATTGTTAGTGACTTAGCCGTTATCGAAATTAAAGACGGCGCGTTTCACCTCATTGAACGTGCACCCGGCGTATCGGTTGAAGAAATTCAGCAAAAAACCGCCGGCAAATTAGTGATACCTGATAACGTTCCTGAGATGTCACTCTAAGCAGTATGCCTCTAATGATTAGGCTCTAGCCACTACGAGCGTAGGGCCTAATCATCATTATTTATTAACCTCAGCGAGTAAAACCATGAGCACAGAGAATAATAAAAAACCATCCGGAGAAAGTATTCGCCGCCAAGTGATGGGCGATGAATTCGTCGATAAAGCACTCGACAGCGCCGACTGGTTAACTGAACCCGTACAAGAATACATTAACGAACACGGCTGGGGTGCTACTTGGAACCGCCCAGGTTTAGAACTTAAAACACGCAGCCTAATCACCATTGCCATGTTAGCGGCGCTGAAAGCACCCGCTGAACTTAAAGGCCACGTTCGTGGTGCCTTGCGCAATGGCTGTACAAAAGAAGAAATACGCGAAACCCTATTACACTCGGCGGTATATTGCGGCGCACCCGCTGCGCAAGAAGCCTTTAGAGCGGCTAGAGAAATATTAGACGCCTGGGAAGACTAGGTACTAACACCCGCAATAAACAATAGCTTGCGGCTAAGCAGCCCAAGCTATTCCCCACGCCGCTAAATAACGAACACTTATTCGTTTAAACGCACCGCTTTTCAACAGCACCCCCGCACTACCGACTCAGCCACATTGAGCGATCTCGTCACCAGCACTTCGCGCTGCTGGGGCTAAAACTAAGTACCCATCTATAACTGGCGCCTAACCTGATAAGGGCTTATTGAATTTTTCTTTGCCTATAAAACGTTCATTTGGTACTATTTCTAACATACGTTAGTTATTCCGCGGTATTTCCCGCCTTATTCACCAAAACTTAGGACAAACTCATGGATTTTAGTTTTTCAGAAGAACATCAATTACTCAGAGAAACCGTTAGGCGTTTTTCAGAAACCGAGCTCGCGCCGCTGGTACGAGAAGCGGATGATAATGAAACATTTCCACGTGAACTTTTTCCTAAATGGGGAGAAATGGGTTTAATTGCCGCGCGTTACCCCGAAAAAGACGGTGGCGGCGGTTTTGATAAAATTGCCGATTGCATTATTCGAGAAGAAACCAGCCGTGTATGCCAAGCCTTTGCCTCATCACTTTCAGCACATAGTCACCTAGGCATTTGGCCTATCTGGCGAATTGGTACCGAAGCGCAAAAAGAACAATACTTAAAACCTGCGATGGCGGGACAAAAAGTCTCCTGTTTCGGGCTCAGCGAACCCGATGGCGGTTCTAATATTCGCGCGCTGAAAACCCATGCTAAAAAAGTAGACGGCGGTTATATCATCAACGGCAGCAAACTCTACATCACCAATGCACCAATGGCGGACTTCATGTTATTGGCCGCGCGCACCTCGCCAGAGCTTAGCGCAGACAGCATCAGTCTATTTATTGTCGATTTGCCATCAAAAAATGTGGTCATCGAAAAACTAGCAAAAGAAAGCATCAAAGCCTCCGAAACCGGACTGATTTTTATTGAAGATTTGTTTGTACCCGATGAAGCTTTATTAGGCGGTCGTGAAGGCACTTATCCCGTCATTTTAGAGTCACTCACTGAAAACCGCGTCGGTGTTTCAGCTAATTGTTTGGGTATGGCTAAAGCCGCATTCGACGAAGCGACACGTTACGCCGACGAAAGAATTATCTCTGGCCGCCCGATCGGTAAATTTCAGGCTATTGGGCATAAGCTTGCCAATATGGCCGCCGAAATTGAAGCCGCACAATGGATGGTTTACCACGGCGCTTGGCAGGTCGATCAAGAAACGCTTAGCAATGCCAGCGCGGCAAAAATTAAATTAGTCGCCAGTGAAATGGCGGTCAGCGTCAGTGAAGACGCTATTCGTATTCTTGGTGGCGCCGGTATTATGCGCGACTATTCCGTTGGCAGAATACACCGTGACACCCTCTTATATATCATTGGTGAAGGCACCAGTGAAATTCAACGCAATATCATTGCACGTTCTTTAGGATTTTAATTTATGCATTCTTTAACTTCTTTATTTGAAGCCAAATCGGTCGCCGTTGTTGGCGCCTCTAACGACCCACATAAGCTCGGCGGTCGCCCTATCGCTTATATGAAACGCTTGGGTTATGCGGGTCAGCTTATTCCGGTAAACCCTAAGTCTGACATTATCCAAGGCTTACCCGCTAAGCGTTCACTGGCTGATTTAGATTCTCCCGTTGATCTAGCCGTTATTGCAACACCCGGTGCATTGGTTGAAAAAGTGATCAAAGAAGGCATTGAAAATGGTATTAAAAACTTCGTGGTTTTTGCCTCGGGTTACGCCGAAGTAGGCGCCGAAGGTGATGCTAAACAACAACAACTACAAGAACTCTTTAAAAACACCGATGCACGCTTACTCGGGCCAAATTGTCTAGGTTTCATTAATACAGAAACCCAGCTTATTGGTTCGTTCACCACCGCGATGGAAGAAAACCCTTTAAAAGCCGGCGGTTTCAGTTTCGCAGGGCATAGCGGAGCCTTGGGCGCTTACTGGTTAGATAAAACGATTCAAGCTGACATTGGTGTCAGCAAATGGATTTCTAGCGGTAACGAAACCAATGTACAGTTGGCAGAGATTGTTGAATATCTCGCCTATGATCAGCAAACCAAGGTCATTTCACTGTATATCGAAGAAATCAGAGATGCCGACAAGTTCGAACAAGCCTTATTAGTCGCGCAGCAGCAAGGCAAGCCGGTTATTGCATTAAAAGGCGGTAAAACAGCCGCTGGCGCACTCGCAACAAAAGCACATACCAATTCAAATGCACTCAACGGCGTAGACTACCAAGCTATTTTTGATAAGACTGGGGTGATTGAAGTCGACTCGCTAAGTGAGATGATTAACTACGCGAAGTTTTATATCCAAGGCCATACACTGCAGGGTAAAAAAATCGGCATCGTTTCAATCTCCGGCGGCGCCGGTGTGATGCTCACCGATCAGCTAGAAAATGCCGGTTTATCCGTTAGCAAATTTAGTCCAAAACTTGCCGATGAAATGCGCCCTCACCTATCCTCCTTTAGCACCTCACAGAACCCGGTTGATTTAACCGCGGCCATGGTTGCCGAACCACAGATGTTACCTAATGTCACCAACATGCTGGTGGACTCCAATGAGTTCGATGCGGTGGTTATTTTCATGGGACTGATGGGCAGTATTGCCGAAAGGCTAACTGAAGGTTTATTGCAGTTAGAAAAGAAACCCAATTGCCCAGTACTACTTATCTGGATGGGTGGTCGCAAGGAGTTACTGAGCACTATTTCAGATAATGGAACGATGGTGTTTGAAGAAATCCCCGAGCTCGTTTCCTTATTATCAAAATTAAACTAAAAACGGCAAATTATCCCCACCCATCAGGTGAGTGGGGATAAGGCTTTATTTGAACACGGGGTATTCAGCCGGCCCTTCGCGTAAAGCAATTTTTACGATTTTTCCTTTACCATCATCTGAACGAGCTATAACAGGCATCGTTGGGCTAATATCCCCTTGCCCAGAAGCAAATCCCATCAACTTGGCAACACAATCAAACCGAGCCAAACGTGTCAGTTGAACATGGGTTACTGGCATTAGCTTCACGTCCTTCTTATCATACAAAGCTAAAATATCAGCTGGTTTTGCCCAACACGATGAATCCGTTTCTTTCTCATCGTGCAGCAACTGCTGACCTTCAGGCGCAATCGATAGATAAAAGCGCGTATCAAAACGAATCGGCGCAGCTTCGGGAGTGATCCAATGATCGTAAAAAACTAAACTTGCTAAATCCAGCTGTATTCCTGTCTCCAATAATAGCTGCTCCAGCCCGATCTCGCCTTGGTGTAGTTTTTCACGAAGCTGCGGTTTGATATTCGGCTCACTCGTTGCCGCAGCCGTTAACAGGCCGGCCTCTTCAAAAGTTTCTCTAATCGCCGCTATTTTATAAGCGCTATCTGATGATTCCTCTGCCGCTCCATTAACAAGACATGTACTTGCAAGTTGGCTGTCTAAAGGATCTACCGAACCACCTGGAAACACATAAGCCCCGGCGGCAAAACGCGAACTCGTCACCCGCCGTAGCATACACACCTCAATACCTGCCCCACTATCTCTAACCATTATTAATGCCGCCGCATCTCTCAACATCCCTTATCTCCTTTTATTTAAATTAGCCATAGAAATAATAAAACAAATGTTAGGCAGATTAAAGACATAAAACTGTTGTAAAACAAGGTTTATTAAAAACGATTCCAAATTAGTTCCAATAAACCTTGTAAAAAGGCAACTAATATTATAAGAAAAAGTTGGCTTTGCTAAGAATAAGCTCTATTATTTAAGTTGAGCCATGTTGTATGAGAGTCATAAACATTTATAAGGACATAAATTGACACATAAACACACAATACTAGCGGTCGATGATGAAGACATTAATCTCGAAGTACTAAAGGAATTACTCGAAGACCACTATAACGTCATGACAGCCAACGACGGCCATACTTGCTTAGATATCATCCAGCACACAAGGCCTGATTTAATCCTGATGGATGTCAATATGCCGACTATGGATGGCTTAGAAACCTGTAAAAAATTAAAAGCAGACTCATCCACATCCTCCATCCCCGTCATCTTTGTCTCTGCGCTATCAACTCACCAAGAAAAAATGGAGGGGTATAAAGTGGGTGCTGAAGATTATCTCAGTAAACCCTTTGATGGCGAAGAGTTGTTTGCCAAGGTCGCTCTCACCTTGTCCGCACAAGCCACCATTGCCGAATATGAAAAAAGCTCTGCCGACACGATGAGTATGGCGATGACCGCTTTATCTACCGCGGGTAATGTTGGCACCGCCCTGCAATTTTCTAATGCCAGCCTCGCTTGCAAAACGGCCGATGAATTGGCTGAAATGATACTCGAGTATTATTCCATTTATGGACTTATCATCACGATTCGTTATGTGCAAGAAAACACCATTAAATTTTATTCTCACACCAACGAGGTGAACGATTTAGAAAAAAAACTCATGAACCAAGCCAATGAACAAGGTCGTTTCATTGATTTTGGTAAACGAACACTGGTCAACTATGAACGTGTTTCCGTATTAATTAAAAACATGCCGGTGGATGATGAACAAAAATTTGGTGAAATGAAAGATAACCTCGGTTTTATCGGTGATGCCGCCGAAGCACGTGCACAATCAATCGAAGTAGAAAGAGCCCTCAATACCGTTGTTATCTCATCGAAAGAAATATTGAGTGAAATAAACCTCGAGTACAAGGCGAATGCAGGGAAAAACGACTCTATTCTTGCTTTATTACACCGTGAAATGAGTGAAGCCTTTCAGTATTTAGAAATGCGTATCGAGGATGAAGATAGCTTAGTCAGTATTTTAGTCGCCGCTGAGAACAAATCGAAATCTTTGTATAAGGATGGTTTAGATATTGAAGCCAAGATTTCTCGTCTCATGCGCGATATAGATGGGGTTATTTAATTAACCTACACCAATGAATAGAGGATTTGCTGATGAAAAAACCCTACATTCTTGCTGTCGATGATGAGGAGCTAAACCTGCTTATTTTAGAAGAACTACTAGGCGACAAATACGAATTAAGCTTCGTTAAAAATGGCCGCTGCTGCATAGAGTCCGTCAACGAAAGGTTACCGGATTTAATCCTAATGGACGTTAACATGCCCATCATGGATGGCTTAGAAGCGTGTTCAGTACTTAAAAACCAACAGAGTACCGCCCATTTGCCCATTGTAATGTTGTCAGCCTTAGCCAATGAAATCGAATCAAACGATGGAATTAGCACAGGCGCCAGTGCTTACATCACCAAACCATTCGAAGAGAGTCTATTATTAGACACCATTCAACTGTACCTTTAACCCTAGTTGAACCCACGTTTAAGGACCTAGTATGTCTAAAAGTATTAACATCAAAACGAGCATCATTAGCAAAGTACACCTAATAATATTTTTAAGCTTCATCAGTGCCTTCACGGTCTCTAATTACCTAATGAGCCGTGATGTTTCGCCCTTATTATCAAAGCTATCTGATGAATCAATGCTTAAAACAAGCAGCAAAGTTCTAGAAACAATTAAACAAGAACTCAATATCGCAAAAACTCTAGCCATCTCACTCGCAAGCATTGCGAACAGCCTGCCCAATGATAAAAAAGCCCTGCATAATTTATTACCTAAAGTCATCAACGCCCAAGGTATCATCCAAACCGTTGTTGGCGGAGGGATCTGGCCAGAACCCTTTAAAGCTGACCCTAAACTAGAAAAAAGTAGCCTCTTCTGGGGTAAAAATAGCCAAGGTAAACTGATCTATTTCGATGATTACAATCAAGCGTCAGCACCGGCCTACCATAATGAAAGTTGGTACACCCCGGTTAAGAACCTGAAGGCTAATCAAGTCCATTGGTCTGAATCTTATATAGACCCTTACACCCAACAACACATGATCACCGTATCGGCGCCTATTTTTATAGACGGCGACTTCTATGGCGTTAGTACCATCGATTTAAATTTAGATAATATCATCCAGTTAATTACCGACAGTGCAGAGCAGTTAGGCGGACTAGGTTTCCTCGTTGACAGTACTGGCCTATTCATTAGCCAGCCCAAAACAACCTTAGATCAACAGCAGGTTGACAATACCCCCTTATCTTTAAGTATTCTAACAAAAAACAATCTCAACTTTGTCGCCGATAGAAAAACTAGCCCACGTCATCACCAAGATGCTGAAAACATAAAATTCTTTGATATAAACGCGGTAAACACCGAAGACAATACACGAGTCCTGTTATTAAACATGCCAGAAACACAATGGACGCTTGGCTTTAGCACCGCAAAGAGCGCCTTTCGGGCACCCATTAATAATTTCCTCAAAAAAGCAGCCACTTACCAAGTTATAACCTTATTTATATTTTTGGCAGTGATTTATTTTTGTATTAAAAAATACATTAGCCAGCCCTTTATGACACTGATTATGCAACTTAAAAATAACGATAAGCTGCTTAAATATCCCCGAATGGATGATGAGCTCGGTAAGCTCACCAAATTATTTAACCAACGACACCTAGAGTTAGAAAAATCTAGACAACAGCTTCGTGAAAGCAGCGATAATTTGCAACGCGCCTTAGATTCCGCACACGCTGGCACCGTATTTTTTGATGCAAAAAGCCATACTCTCGAGTGGGATGAAAAGAGCAGTATGATTTTCGGCCTACCTCATGACCAGCTTGGCGATAAGTACGATGCCTTAATACAAATTGTTCACCCCGATGATTTAGAGAAAATAACAGTTCACTTTAAAGCAGCCATCGATGACCCCGCCGTAATGAATTATGAAATTGAGTATCGAGTCATCCTAGCCGATCAATCAATGCGCTGGATACAAGGCAGTGTGCGATTCACCCGTGAGGCCGATGGAACAGCCATATCTTGCAGCGGCCTACACTTCGATTTAACGGAAAGAAAAGCATCAGAAGCCTCACTAATAGCCCAAGAGAATGCTGAAAACTCAAATCGTTTAAAATCAGAGTTTCTCGCTAATATGTCACATGAACTCAGGACACCGATGCACGGAATATTGAGTTTCTCTGAGTTTGGCATTAAAAAATCTGAGTCGGCCGAACGAGAAAAACTTCTGCAATATTTCATCTATATTAAAACTAGCGGTCAACGTTTACTCGCCCTGTTGAATGACTTATTAGACCTATCAAAAGTCGAAGCTGGCAAATTAGTCTTAAATAAACAACAAGCAGACTTAAATACTATTATCGACACATGTAACCGCGAACAACAACAACACCTCGCTGATTCAGGGCTGAGTATACAACTTGATAAAAGACAGGCCCGACTCGACGCAAACTTTGATGAAGCACGTATCACTCAAGTGGTCTGCAACCTATTATCAAACGCTATAAAATTTAGCGCAAAGAGTACGGTCATTAACATTAGCAGCGACAGAAATGACCTCGACCAACTTGTGTTTAGGATAGACAATCATGGAGCGCCTATTCCTGCTAATGAATTAGAGTCTATTTTTGACCCCTTTATTCAAAGCAGCAAACCAAAATCTGATATCACCGGCACCGGCCTAGGCCTTGCTATTAGCCGAGAATTCATTGAGGCACACGGTGGGAAAATATGGGCTGAAGCAAACAAAGAAGAGGGTGCAACATTCAAATTCTTCATACCAGGCAGCGCTGAAGCGACAATATAAAAACCCGCCCCTTGGAAAGTAGAGCTCGTCTACTAAAGCCCTTTAGGCCAGCTCTATCATTAGATAACATGGAGTGAACGTATAAACCCTAAAACTACACTAGGATAATTCACTTCATAGTAAACTGAAGTGTCGACTGGAACCGGAACTAAGACATATTAAGAGAGGCTGTTTCCTGCTCTAACGCTTGCACCACACGATCGTATTCGTTTTCAATAGAGTGAACCATTGTTGTTAGTTCATCAACATCAAGCCGACCAGCCATAGCATATTGCTCCAAGCTGAGGCATAAGGATGCTAAGTTCAGCGCCGCCAGTTTCTCACTCGATAACTTCAAATCACGCGCAGGCTTAACCAGCTCTTCGGGATCAGCTGAGACTTCATGTTGTTTGATGGCATCAACTAACGAACTCGAATCCTCTTGGTAAGCAGCAACCAAGCGCAGCAGCTTTTTTGCACGAGTACCTTGATACGACTCAGCCAGCTGGGAAAAAACCTGCGGATCGAGCGCGACAGCAGGCGCCTCTTTTTGCACACTTTCGATGTTTGAACGCTCTATTTGTTTAGCAGCGGGATCATTAAGTACCAGTATCTCTGCTAACGCCGCTTTATTAAATGGTTTACTCAAATAACCATCCATCCCTTCTGCTAAGAAGCGAGCCCGATCACCGCTCATTGCATTGGCCGTTAAGGCTATAATCGGCGTGCGACGCCCCTGGGCTTGCTGCAAACGCCTAATCTTATGCGTCGCTTCAATACCGTCCATCTGCGGCATATGGATATCCATAAAAATGACGTCATATCGACGGTTTTGCACCATCGATACGGCCTCCAGACCATTATTTGCGATATCCACTTGGTTACCCAATTGCTCAAGCATATCCTTCGCAACATCTTGGTTAACGAGGTTATCCTCCGCGAGTAAAATAACTTTAAAAGTATTTTCTCTCTGTTTTTCATTTTTCGTTAAAGCTAGCTGCTGATCTTGGCTAGTCTCACGCATCAACATAGAGAACAAACAAGATCGTAGCTTATTGATATCAAACGGTTTTTGCAACACACCAAACAAATCACTCGCAGCCAAACCACCTTGGTTTATTTCTAGCTCGGTGGCTAACAGAGCAAGCGCTGTGTTGTTAAAAATCGGCTCTGCTTCAATGACTTTAGCTATTTCAATACCCCGTGTACTGGGCATCATGATATCAATAAGAACCACATCAAAAGGATCACCCACTGCAACCGCTTGATGCAGCTTCTGCAGTGCAACAACACCATTATTAACCTCAGAATAGCGAATACTCAATGTAGTCAGTTGCTCACAAATAAGCTCTCTTTCAGTATACTTATCATCAACGACCAATACACGAAGCGCCTGTAATTTAACCATACCCTGCTTTCTAAGCTCTTCAGCAAGGATTTCCTTTTGTTTAGAAAACGTTAATTGAAAACAAAAAGTAGAACCTTCATTGGGTTGGCTTTCTACCCGTAACTCCCCCCCCATCATGCCAATTAAATGATTAGAAATTGCCAGCCCAAGTCCTGTTCCGCCAAAACGACGGGTCGTCGTTTCATCCGCCTGAGTAAACGCATCAAAAATACTACCGAGTTTGGCTTTCTCTATGCCGATACCCGTATCTCTAACGGCTAGTTTCAAACTCACCGTATCACAGCTTTCCTCCACCACCGACACGAGAAGTTCCACTCCGCCTTGCTGGGTAAATTTTAAAGCATTACCCAATAAGTTAACCAGTATCTGACGTAAACGTACCGAGTCACCCAGCAAAAGGTTAGGTATATCCCAAGCCGTATTATTCGTTAGTGCCAGGCTTTTCCCCGCAGCTGTTTCGGCAAACAGCTCCATCGTTTCATCGAGCACTTCCGACAAATCAAACTCGATGATTTCTAGCTCAAACTTACCGGATTCAATTTTTGAAAAGTCAAGAATGTCGTTAATAATACTCAATAACGAGGTCGCAGAGTTTCTTACAACTTTCACATAACGCGCCTGCGTTACGTTGAGTTGAGTATTAGCTAATAACTCACTCATACCAAAGATACCGTTCATCGGCGTACGAATTTCATGGCTCATATTCGCCAAAAACTGTGATTTTGACTTATTGGCTTCTTCGGCAAATGTTTTAGCATCCTCTAACGCCGCGTCACGCAATTGAATTTGCTCAATCATCTGGTTAAAGGCCTTCGATAACTGCCCCAGCTCATCCTCGCCGCCTGGATCCACCCTTAAAGAATAATCATTATTATCGGAGACCTTGCGTATCCCTTTATGCAGCTCACTAATTGGTACCGTAATAATCTTTTGCAAGCGGCTGGCCAATATAAACGCCATAAAAAATGCCATCACCATCATCCCGCAGATGAAAAATATATTGTCTAAAACTGCCTGCTGCATTCTATACAAGCTTCCTTTGACAGTTATATAACCCAATAAGCGGTTTTTTAACAAAATGGGTTCGACAATAACCAGGTAATCATCAATAAAATAGTGGTTTTTTATTGCACCATCGACATCACTCTCGATTTTATCCAGCGCCAACAATAATCCTTCCGGCTGTTGCTTAAGCTTCTCGCTACCGTGTGTGTAAGACACAAATACCTCTAACTCACTATCAATAATCTGTGCCGATACCACGTCAACATTAGTTTCTAAGGTCTGCAAAATCTCCATAGCGGTTTCCTGATCCGAAAACACCAAGGCCGCCCCAGCATTGACAGCTGCGGTGCGGCTTTGTGCACTTAATGAGACAACCAAGTCTTCACGCTTTTCCTGCCATTCATTGATACCTAACGTGATTAATAAAATCAATAAAATACAGACGCTGATCAACATCACGATGGCGATAATTTTGCGTTGAATTGAACTGTTTTTCAAGCTTACCATCGTTCATTACCCTCATCAGGAGAGTTAATTAACTCAGCAATTCGTAGTAATTTGGAACTGATGTTTAACCTTGATTTTTTTATGCTCAATATATTAATCAACAGCTTTATACGCCCAGCCTTAGCTGAAAATTCAACCCCTCCCCCTTGTTCAGCAAAACCATCGATATCACTAACCGTGAGGACTGACGCATCGGCAATCGCCGATAAGATCTCAACTACATCCACTTTTTGCTGCTGATCGATATATAAAATCTGGCAGCTTTTAAGCTTGGAAAGACTCGATATGGTTTTATACTGCACCGCTCGTCCCTCCACTTTTTCCCCCAACAAAATCTCTCCCAAGGGTTCTATCACCGCACTCTTACTGCCCATTGAACAATATGTAAATGGCTCAAGTTCATCGCTGAATGTATCGTCAGGCCAACTGATAAAACTGGTAAAGTTGAATAGGTAAACTGCCTTTACTTCATCGGCGCTAAATTCTGTCGCTGGCGCACTGCTAATAAATAATGTTATTAACAAGACAGCTAGGCCGCGAGTACAACCGATCCCGTCAGAAAACTTAGCCATTAACCGAATAACCGTATTTTTCATGATAACTAGAAAGACCAGTCCAATTTAAGAAAAAACTCACGTTCAAGCTGCGTTGGCGTGGTCGGAAAAAAGGCGGGTGTCGCTTCTCTATGTTCGTCATGCAATAAATTACGGGCGCTAAACGACAGCTCTAAATCACTGGCAACAAGCCAGTTCAGGGTTACATCAAGTTCCGTATAAGCATCAATATTAGCCTCAGTTAGCTCACCCACATAGCGAGCAGTAAGATTAAGCTTGAGCTGTTTGCTGAACTGATAGTTTGATGAAATATTGATCTGGTGCCGTGGGCTTAAGCCTTCACGCCGCTCTGACTCCACATCTAGACTCGAGTTTTTAGGGCTCAGTTCAAGCTTTAGGTATGAATAGTTAGTCACTATATTAAACGCCGCCTCAGGCTGCCAAAGTACCGATAGCTCTATTCCGTAACTCGCAGCCTCTACTAAATTGGCTGATTGTAATAAGCTAGATACAATCGGGATCGGAGTGCTTACGGGCACCGGTATTAAGCCAATAGGTTCAAACGACACCAAATCATCGTAGTCTTGATAGAAGGCTGTTAGGTCAAATATAAAGTTTGTCCCCACATCGAGGCGGTAACCGAATTCATAGGCCAGTAGACTCTCGACTTTAAGTTCATCACTCCCTGCCAAGGTTAAAGCCACTAGCGGCGGTCCTGCAGCCAATACACCGAGCACCAATAAACCATCCGTCTCAGCGCGTGAAGGTGTGCGCACCGCCCTAGACACACTGGCCCAAAGCAATTGATTGTCTTCTGGTTTCCAGCGCAGGCGAACACTGGGTTGAAACTCAATCCCCGTGTATTGGTTATGTTCAAGCTTGGTGCCAACGGTCAACCACCAACGATCTTGTTGTAACTCTATATCATCCTGAATATAGCCGCTAAACAAATGATCCGAGCGGCTACTAGGGCTAAAAATTCTTACCTGTCCAATACTAAAATTTCCCGTTGCTAATTCATCACGTGTATAACGATACCCCGTGCCCAGCGATAGCTGATGCCGTCCGACCCTGCTGGCATGATATTGGTAATCAATATCAAATATATCCCGCTGCTCATCAATAATCCATTGATCACGTTCTACGTGGTCGATATAGACTTGCCATTCACTGGTAGCACCCTTGTCAGTTGTTTGGCTCCATTTAGTCATTAAATTAGCCCCACTCACGTCAATATTATCTTCGCGTAAGGCGGTAAATGTCGCGGTGTTTAAACTAGGCACGGTTACCTGTTCGGATAAACTGCCGCGATAAATATCCCCCTGTAAGGTGAATTGTTTGTTTTTGGCTGGCTGCCAATCAAGCCGGAAACCGGCTTGCGTATCGTTCCATTCATCCGTTGCGTCGGAGCCATCTAGAAAAGCACTGGCCTCATGCTCACGCCGTTTAGCATAAAGGCGATAGAAGGCATTAGGCATTATTTTTCCGCCTTGGCGCAAGCTGACAATATTTTTTTCACTTCCCACTAAGCTGCTCACTAAACCACCTTGTGTATCCCGTGTATGCTTAGTGATAATATTGATCACACCATTAACCGCATTTGAACCCCAGGCCGTACCGCCGGGGCCACGCACAACTTCAATTCGCTCAACATCTTCGAGCATAAGGTTTTGCTGGTCCCACATCACGCCGCCAAACAAAGGGCTGTAAATGCTGCGTCCATCAATCATCACCAATAATTTATTGGTGATGCGGCTACTAAACCCTCGGCTGGAAACAATCCATTTATTGGCGTCCATTTGTGCCACATGCAAACCGGGCACGCCACGTAATAAATCCGGAATATTTGTGGCACCAGAGTTACGGATCTGCGCCGCCGTCAAAACATAAACCGCCGCCGGAACATCGACCACCTTCTGCGCTGCCTTACCGACAATACTCACTTCTACCGCCGCCAAATCTTCGAGACTAAAACGTTTTAAACGTTGCAAGTTAGTACCCTCCGCGCTAAGCGTGCCGGTATACGAGGATAAACAAAGACTCAATAATAATGTTATTAAGGTTTTAGTTGACGCTGCTTGCCCTACCGCTAAATAACAGCCCTCAAATACCTGCCGAGTCGAATCACTGTTCATAAATTATTCCCAAGATATATGCTGGATAATAGAGCAGTTATTTATTGCCCATAATGAATAATCTCTTCCGCGGGTACCGGCCTACTAAAATAGTAACCCTGTACCATATCGCAAGACTTATCTTTCAAATACGCTAGTTCAGCCGCCGTTTCGACCCCTTCCGCGACTAATTTAAGCCCTAAGCTATGCCCGAGAATGATAATCGCATCGACGATCGCGGCATTTTCTTCATCGCTTTCTAGGTCACGTACAAAAGATTGATCAATCTTTAAGACATCAATCGGGAAACGTTTTAAATAATTTAACGACGAATAACCGGTGCCAAAATCATCAACCGATATAGTCACCCCTAGACGTTTTAAATCTCCTAAGGTATCAATCGTTTTATGCACATCATCCATAATAATCCCCTCGGTTAGTTCTAACTCAAGCTGTTGCCCGTCGAGTTTATATTTATTCAATAAACCACTCACAAAACCCTCAAGCGTGCCTTGCCGAAAGTGAAAACCACTAATGTTAACGGCGATGCTTATCGCCGATAAATCACCCGTCTGCCAAGCGGATAATTGCTTACAAGCCTCTTCCAGCACCCATTCACTGATCGGCAAAATCAACCCCGTTTCTTCCGCCAGTGGAATAAACTCCGCAGGGGACACCGCCCCAAAGGTATCGTTCTGCCAGCGTAACAAGGCTTCAACACTCACCATCTTTCCCGTAACAAGGTCAATTTTTGGTTGATAATATAAAAAGAATTCATTATGGGCGACTGCCTTGCGTAACTCACTTTCCATATTGAGCCGAATCAACGATAAATCATTCATCGAATGATCATAAAAACAATAACTATTTTTGCCTTTATTCTTCGCCGCATACATCGCCGTATCGGCATTTTTTAATAGTTCACCCGCGGTATCACCATCACTGGGGTAAATAGCAATCCCTATACTCGCCGTAACAAAAACCTCGTGCCACTCATTCCCCCCTCTACTATCTTTCAGTTTAAAGGGTTCAGCTAGGTCGGCTAGCACTCGTTGAGCAATGATCGCGGCGTCTGTTTCTTTGTCCAAAACACTAAATAACAAGGTATATTCATCACCACCAAGGCGAGCGATACTGCTCACCGAATTATGCGCTAAAAAATCGCTATCGCGTATTTCGGCTTTTAATCGATTAGCAAATATTTTTAATAACTCATCACCCATATGGTGACCAAGAGAGTCATTCACCCGTTTAAAGTTATCTAGGTCCAAATACACCACGGCTAAATTAGCCTCTAGCCGTTTATGTAATTTAATCGCCTGGTCTAGTTGCTCATTAAAGGAATTACGATTATGTAAACTGGTTAAACTATCGTGGTGGGCTTGATAATGAATCAACTCTTCTCTTTCACGTTGTTCAGTCACATCCTGCAAGGTGCCCATTGCCCAAATGACTTCCCCCTCATTCGACAAGGTGCTTGTCCCTACAGCTTCAATACGCCGTTCAAGCCCTTTCGAAGTGATAATCTTGTATTCCAGTTTATAATTATGCCCAGCCAGTACTTTGGTCTCAATTTCCTGCGCCACCCGCTTTTGATCATCTGGAGTAACAATTTTCACAAAGTCATCCATCTTTGTTAATTGCTCTCGGCTACACCCCGTCAAACGACACAAACTATCCGATACATACAAACAATCGGCCTGAATATCCATATCCCAGTAACCGACTTGCGCGACGTGTTGCGCACTCTCAAGGCGTCGCTCACTTTCTTTTAATTGGCGCACCGTTTCAGAGGCGCGTAAGATGTAACGAATACGCTGAACCAACACTAGCCAATTAACCGGCTTACTGACAAAATCAGTCGCCTTAACATCAAATGAGCGCTCCACCGCGGCAATATCATCTCGCCCAGTTAACATGATCACCGGTATTTCTGCCGTATGCTGCTGCCCACGAATTTTTTCGCAAGTTGCAAAACCACCCAAAACGGGCATCTCTACATCGAGTAGAATAAGGTTAGGCTGGTTTTCATCCATCAGCGCCAATGCTTTTAGACCATCCTCCGCGACAACCACATTGAAACCATTGCTCATCAACACATCCTTCGCCAGCATCCTCGCCGTTGGGTCATCATCCACCACCATGATTTCCACCAACTCATTCAACGTACCGGGCGGGTAGACCTTTGGATTGTCACTCACCTTAACCGACTGCAGAGGCTTTTTAATAATACACTCTAATGCCTTCGATACACGGCTATGCTCATCCCTAATACTCGACAGCAATAAAGGCGCGTGTTCCATAACAGCTGACCGTGCCGTTTGTTCTAAATTATTGCAAAATCGGCTCAGCTGTAAGGCTGCTAAATTCGCCGAACAGGATTTAAGGCTATGCGCTGCTTGATAACACGCTTCTGCGTCGTCATTATCAATAGCCATCGTCAAGTCAACAATCAGCTCAGTTGATAGTTCTTGATAGGCTGTCACTAACTTAATAAGTCCGGGCCTACGATCTCCTTGATAGCGCTCTTCTAACTCGTGTTGAGCACTCAGGTCTAAGGGAGGTGCCACAAAACCTGTTTGCGCAGGCGTTACTTGCTGCGGTCGGTTTGAACAACGCATTAACAATTGCTCAAGCGAATTTTTATCGAAGGGTTGGAATAAATAAGCATCTAGCTGAAGATCCACTATCGGCTGTTTTGCATCTTGCTCTAAGCTATCAACCAAACCAACAACGGAAGTCGGCTCGGACTTATTCTCGTGCTGACGGCACACCGCCAATAGCTCGGCAGTATTTAAATCCGCCAACTCAACGTTCACCAACACAATGTCATATTGAGTCGTTTCGATTTCCCCGATAGCCAACTGGGCACTCTTCACCAAGGTCACGTCAAAGTTGAGTGCTTCGAATATATCTTCGATTAGAAATTGATTGACAGCACTGGCCTCAGCGAATAAGACGCGTCGCCTCTGTGTCGTCATCGGACTAGACTCATTACCTATATTCAATTCAACCCACTCCCCCATAACGTTTCAAAAACCACCATAAGCGACCAGTCTTCACGAACGATTGTTAGCTTAAAGACCCAAGCTATAGCTGCTAGCTTCAGCGCAAACGAACATTAATAATGCCTTAGCTCGTCACTCTTGAAGGCACCCAATCTCAGACCTATATATGTACTCAATCATCAGTATAGACACTAATTTATATATTCATATGACGGCAAGCCTACAAAAAAGAGAATAGCGACAATATATTTCATTCATTGTAATGAATGCGACAGGCAATAAAAAAGCCCCTGAATAAGGGGCTTTTTTATCATTGTATGGTGGAGGGACAGGGATTCGAACCCTGGATGGGCGTTAACCCATGCTAGTTTTCAAGACTAGTGCATTCAACCGCTCTGCCATCCCTCCGAATAGCTAACACCCGAAATGACAAAAAACATTTCATTTCGAGACGCGCATAGTACTTAAGTCTGAATGATTTTGCCAGTAAAATTTTAAAAGACTTGAACTTTTTTTATAAAGACGTACGATTGAACCTAATCTACTCGTAATGATCTTATTAGTTACGGGAATTATCTAACTTTCAACTGAGGTATTTTAGTGAATCAATTTAATCAATCCATCACTCGCAATGAGGCCAGCATTCTCGCGAGTAATAAGGTATTAAAAAATACCTATGCGCTACTCGCTATGACGTTGATCTTCAGCGGGATAACCGCTGGTGTATCAATGAGCATGAACTTGCCACACCCGGGTTTCATCATCACCCTTGTTGGCTACATCGGTTTACTGTTCCTCACCAGCAAGTTTAGAAACAGCTCGATGGGCCTTGTTTGTGTATTCGCCCTAACCGGCTTTATGGGCATGACCTTAGGTCCAATGCTTAATATGTACCTGAATGCATACTCTAATGGCCACCAACTCATCATGACTTCATTGGGTGGTACCGGTGTTATCTTCCTTGGCCTATCAGCCTATGCCTTAAGCAGCAAAAAAGACTTTAGCTTTATGTCAGGCTTTTTAATGGTCGGTATTATCGTGGCTTTACTTGCCGGTATTGGCGCCGCTATTTTTAGCATTCCTGCTTTATCACTGGGTGTATCAGCGATGTTCATCATGCTGATGTCGGGAATGATTTTATATCAAACCAGTGAAATCATTCACGGTGGCGAAACTAACTATATTATGGCGACCGTGTCTTTATACATCAGCCTGTTTAACTTGTTCACCAGCTTATTACACATTTTAGGTGTGATGGGTGGCGACGACTAAGTTAAACCTTCAGACATAAAAAAAGCCCCGTTATGGGGCTTTTTTTATGTCTGTATATTTTAGGCTTCGATCACTTCTAAGCGCCCCATATACGGCTTTAAAGCATCGGGCACTTTAATTGACCCATCGGCTTGTTGATAGTTTTCCATTACCGCAATTAAGGTACGCCCGACCGCCAAACCTGAGCCATTAACCGTGTGTAGCAACTCTGTTTTACCCGTTTCTGGATTGCGCCAGCGAGCTTTTAAACGACGTGCTTGGAAGTCGTTAAAGTTACTGCACGATGAAATCTCACGGTAACTATCTTGCCCCGGTAACCAGACTTCAAGGTCATACGTTTTGGTGGCTGAAAAACCGGTATCACCCGAACACAGTAACATCGATCTATACGGTAGGTTTAGTGCTTGTAAGACGCTTTCTGCGTGCTGAGTTAATTCTTCATGCGCTTGCGCTGAATCCTCGGCTTTTACAATTTGTACCAGCTCAACTTTTTCAAATTGATGCTGACGAATCATCCCACGCATATCACGCCCATAAGCCCCCGCTTCACTCCTAAAACACGGTGTGTGGGCAACAAACTTTAACGGTAGGCTATCGGCCTCGACAATTTTATCACGTACTAAATTAGTCACCGGAACTTCAGCGGTGGGGATTAAGTAATACGGAGAATCCCCAGTCATTTTAAATAAATCGTCTTCAAACTTAGGCAATTGCCCGGTACCCAATAAACTCTCTTTATTAACCATATAGGGCACATAGGTTTCTCGATAACCGTGCTGGTCGGTATGCATATCGAGCATAAATTGGGTTAATGCACGTTGCAAACGCGCCAACGGCCCTGACAGGTTAACAAAACGTGCACCCGCAATTTTAGCCCCAGCTTCAAAATCAATCCCGTTTAGAGACTCACCCAGATCGACGTGGTCTTTTGCGGCAAAATCAAAACTTGGAATTTTTCCCCAGGTTCTCAACTCAATATTTTGTTCTTCATCTTTACCCGTAGGCACATCATCGGCCAAGATATTAGGCAAGGAGAGTTGAATATCCTTCAATTCTGCCTGAATTTCATTCAGTTCGGCTTCAGCCGCCTTTAAGTCATCGCCTAACTGGGACACACTGTTTAATAAAGGCTGAATATCTTCGCCCTTTGCTTTCGCCATACCAATGGACTTAGAACGTGTATTGCGCTCATTTTGCAAGGTTTGGGTTTTAACTTGTATCTCTTTACGACGAACTTCCAGACCCTTCAATATGGACACATCGAGGTCGGCTCCATGCCGTAACATCGCCTGTTTAACGCCATCGGGATCGTTTCTTAAAAGCTGGGGGTCAAGCATATAGCTTTCCTTTTATATAGTTAGTTTATTAGTGTTGGTCAGCCAACCAGGAAATTATTTGGCTGAGATTAAATTGTTGTTTAAGCTGCTCTATAATGGCTAACACTTTGCTAGATTCATCAAAAAATTCCAGCGTAATCGGCAGGTTAAATGATAAGTCTAATAATGACGATTCATGAATTTTTCCTGACGCACCATAACCTTCAATGCCTCGGTAGACGGTTGCACCCGATATTTTTCCGTTATCATGCAGATATTGCATAATATCATTCAATTGTTGATCGGCTTCGCTCAGGTAGATTCGTGCAATACGCACAGCCCTAGTCGTCATAATTGCCTCGCAAGTTGTAAACCTAACCAAGCCGCCAGTACACACAAAATAACACTGGCGAGGATATTGCCAACGGCTTTGAGCAAATAACCTTGTTCAATTAGATTAATCGTTTCAATTGAAAACGTCGAAAAGGTGGTGAATGCACCCAAAAAGCCAACCAATAACATCGCCCTTAGTTCAGCAGACATCGCTAAGCGCTGTAAAAATAATTCGTATAATAAACCCATTAATAAGGACCCCAGCACGTTAACCACTAAGGTACCGTAGGGGAAACCACGCCCCAAATAACTATAGACGCCCGTCGATACGAGGTAACGCATTACTGCGCCTATTGAACCACCTGCGGCAATCGCTAGAATCTGGGTCATCTGTTTGAGCTTAATTTTATTCGGTTAAAACCCGCATTTTACGGGCATCCGGCGATTCAATCACCCCTTTTTCGGTCACAATTGCAGATATTAAATGCGCGGGGGTCACATCGAATACGGGGTTTAATGCGTTCACCACCCCATCGACATAGTTAGCCGGTAAAATCTCACTGACTGCGCGTTGTTCAATAACAATACTATCGCCTGATTCGGCACTTAAATCGATGGTTGTTGTTGGCGCTGCCACCATTAATTTAACACCATGATGTTTAGCCAAAACCGCTAAGGAATAAGTACCGATTTTATTAGCTATATCGCCGTTGCGACAAATACTGTCCGCGCCGACCACGACCCAATCAATCAAACCTTTCTGCATTAAGGAAGCCGCCGCACTATCGGCAATCAGTGTCGCCGGAATATTTTCCTGTTCAAACTCCCATAAGCTGAGCCGTGAACCTTGGTTCCAAGGCCGTGTTTCAGCGCTGTAAATATGTGTCAACTGGCCGTTTTGGTAAGCCTTTCGTATCACCCCGAGGGCGGTGCCATAACCACCGGTTGCCAAGGCGCCGGCATTACAATGGGTTAACACGCGGCTTCCAGCAGCAAAACAACGGGCACCATACGCACCGATCGCCTTATTGGCGCTGATATCGTCCGCTAACCATCTATGAGCCCAGCTTAACAAACTACTGATCGGATCCGCACTATCAACGGCAATTCGTTGGGCCGCCTTTAGGGCATTAAATAAGTTAACCGCCGTAGGTCGAGATGAGGCCAATAAATCTAACCGCGCCTGAAAATCCTGCCTCCCCGCTTGTTTGCTCTCGGTGGCCGCGATAACCGCGCCATAAGCGGCGGCAATGCCAATCGCCGGTGCGCCGCGCACTACCATCTCTTTGATTGCCTGATACAGGGCTTGCGTGCTAACTATATGTAGATATACTTCTTCATCAGGAAGCTTACGCTGATCCAATAAGTACAAACCATCCGCCTGCCAACGCACAGGACGAATGGAGTCATATAACACTATTTCATTGTCAATCATTTATGCCAAATACTCTTCAAATTAATGCCCGCTGGATTATAACGGTAGATGCGGATAATAACGTACTTGAAAACCATGCGTTGATTATTCAACACGATACGATTATTGATATTTTGCCCCAGCAAGAGGCAGCTAAACATCAGGTTGATCGATGTATAGAGCTCAACGATCACGCCCTGCTACCCGGTTTCATTAATGCCCATAGTCACGCCGCTATGAGTCTACTAAAGGGTTTGGCTGACGACCTTCCGCTGGAAGAGTGGCTGAATGAACATATTTGGCCCGCCGAAGCCGCATTGGCCAATGCGGAGTTTGTGCACGATGGTTCAGCCTTGGCTATTGCAGAAATGATTCGTGGTGGCACCACCTGCTTTAACGATATGTACTTTTTTATCGATCAAACCGCCGCCGTCGCCGCACGCTCGGGGATCCGAGCGAATATCGGTATTCCGGTGATTGATTTCCCCACTCGTTGGGCGAAAAATCTCGACGAATACATCAGCAAAGGTCTCGCCGTGCGTGACCAGTTTTCCCATCAATCCAGACTCAGTTTCTCTTTCGCGCCACATGCGCCGTACACGGTATCGGATCATTCTTTAAAAAGGATTCAACCACTGATGGATGAACTCGGCCTATCGATGCATATCCACACCCATGAAACCGCCGATGAGGTTAAACAATCCATCGCCGACCACGGGCAAACCCCTATCAGTCGTTTAAATAAACTCGGCCTGTTAGGGCCTAACTTCATCAGCGTCCATATGACTGAGCTCAACGATGAAGACATTCAGCTATTGGTAGAACACGGCGTACACGTGGTGCATTGCCCAGAATCAAATCTTAAACTGGCCAGTGGATTTTGCCCCGTGATGAAATTACTCAACGCTGGGGTCAATGTCGCGCTCGGTACCGATGGCTCGGCCAGCAATAATGACATCGATATGCTCGGTGAACTACGCAGCGCCGCGCTATTAGCAAAAGGTACAGCGCAACAGGCCGACGCCTTACCCGCTCAGCAAGCACTCCGCATGGCCACCATCAATGGCGCGAAGGCATTAGGTCTAGAAGACAAAATAGGCTCCTTAGAAATTGGCAAACAAGCCGACCTGTTTGCGATTAATTTAAACAGCATTGAAACCCAACCCGTGTATGACGTGGTATCCACTCTGATCTACTCAGCCAATCGCTCACAAATTACCGACCTATGGGTGGCAGGCCAACAGCTAATGGATAGTCAGCAGCTAACCACCTTAGACGAAGCTGACTTGCTTGCCACCGCGACTCAGTGGCAAGGAAAAATACAGCCGTTTCATCACCCAGCCAAAAAAGCGGTGTAAAATACAACGATGAAGCAGCCAACAGACAATGTAAACCCAGCGGAAATCGAAAAGTTTAGCTCCATGGCCTCCCATTGGTGGGAACCTGAAGGTGACTTTAAAACCCTGCACCAAATCAACCCGCTACGCCTACAGCTGATTGATAAAACGATCGGCCTAAAAGGCAAAAAAATTCTAGATGTAGGCTGTGGTGGCGGTATATTGTCGGAATCGATGGCAGCTAAAGGCGCGATAGTCACCGGCATTGATCTGGGCAAAGAGCTTATCGATGTCGCCGAACTACACAGTTTAGATACTGGGGTAAACGTAGATTACCAAACGATCAGTGTAGAGCAGTTAGCCAGCCAGCAAGCCGCCAGTTTCGATAGCGTGACCTGCATGGAAATGCTCGAACACGTACCCGACCCCATCGCCATCATCGAAGCTTGCGCAACCCTAGTAAAACCTGGCGGTTACGTCTTTTTATCGACCTTAAACAGAAACCCCAAGTCTTATCTATTATCTATTATCGGTGCAGAATACGTCTTAGGCATGCTACCCAAAGGCACCCACGATTACGCCAGCTTCATCAAGCCTTCTGAACTCGCCGCTTGGTGCCGGCAAACGGATCTTAACTTGGTCGACAGCCGTGGCATTGAATACAACCCTCTCAGCAAATCTTTTTCAATGAGCCAAGACATCAGCGTTAACTACATCTGCGTGTTTCAAAAAAATAGCGAACAACAATAAAAATAGATGTTGCAAGCGATAAGCGGGTGGCCCGTGAAAGCCGTTTTATTTGACCTAGACGGTACCCTAGTTGATACCGCGCCTGATTTAGCGGCTGCTTTAAATGCCGTATTACGTGCGCATAACAAACCCGCCCTTGCTTACCCCGCCATCCGCGCCATCGTCTCAAACGGCGCAGACGCGTTAATAACACTAGCTTTTGGCAACAACATCAAGGGCGGCGAGCAGCAAAGTTTAAAGGCCGAACTCATTGCTTATTACCAACAAAATATCGCCACACAATCTAAGTTATTTGACGGCCTAGCCGAGGCCTTGGATCATTTAGAAAACCAACAAATCCCTTGGGGCATCGTTACCAATAAACCGGCTCACTTAACCCTCCCCTTATTGGAACAACTAGGCCTAGACCAACGCGCTGCTTGCATCGTCTGTAGTGATCAAGTTAACCACCCCAAACCCCACCCCGAGTCGATTTATTTAGCCTGTAAACAACTTTCAATAGCACCCGAATACAGTATTTACATCGGTGATGCCGAACGAGATATCCGCTCGGGCAGGCTAGCCGGACTTAAAACAATCGCCTGCGCTTACGGCTACATTGATCAGCTCGATGACATCAACAGCTGGCAAGCCGATCAACTCATCGAAACGCCGGTTGATTTATTACACGCACTCAAAACATTAACCGCATAGCCGAATCGAACTAACACACTTAATGATCGAGATACTCAACCACATCGAAGTTTTTATTGGCGGCGCACTCCTTGGTTTTATTTGCTGTTATTTCATCACCTTAAAGTCGACCGCCAAACTAAAAGACGCACTAACATCCGCAAAAATACGCGCCGACATAGAACAAAAAGTCGCCAAAAAAACCGCCTTACACGAAGAAAAACAACAACAACACCTCCGTGATAGTTTTGCCGCCCTATCCGGCCAAGCGTTAAAAAACAATACCGATGAGTTTCTCAAACTCGCACGAGAAAACTTCAGCCAACAACAAATTAACGCCGAATCTCGCTTAGATCAGAAACAACACGCGTTTGCCGACATGCTCACGCCGATCAAAGATATTCTTCAGCAAACCGATCAGCAACTCAAAAAGCTCGAAGCCGACCGCCAACAAAGTTACGGTTCAATCAGTCAGTTTTTACAAAACATGAGTGACACACAAAACGAATTACAGCAGGAAACACGTAACCTCGTACAAGCCTTAAGGCGACCCGAGGTTCGAGGGCAATGGGGTGAGTTGACCCTAAAGCGCCTCGTTGAACTCGCTGGGTTGGTGGAACACTGCGATTTCTTCCAACAAACCCAGTTAAACACTGATGAAGGCATCATGCGGCCTGATATGATTATTCGCATGCCCGATCAGCGCGACATCGTGGTCGATGCAAAAACCCCGCTAGACGCGTACCTAAACGCCATTGAACAAAAGACCGACGCTGGTCGTAAAACCCAACTTATTCGTCACGCAAAACAACTTAGGGAGCGCGTGAAGGAGTTATCTAAGAAGTCTTATTGGGCCCAGTTCGATAACACCCCTGACTTGGTGGTATTATTTATTCCCGGTGACCAATTTCTCAGCGCTGCGCTCGAACAAGACCATAGTTTATTAGAAGACGCCCTCGCCCAACACGTTATCTTGGCAACACCAACCAGTTTAGTCGCACTGCTTCGCGCGATCGCATTCGGCTGGCGGCAACAAGCCAGCAGCGAAAACGCCGAGCAAATTCGCCAATTAGGCGAAAGCCTGTACGCCCGCCTCGCCACCTTCGTCGAACATATGGTCAAGGTCGGTAGTAGCTTAGATAAAAGTGTCGAGCACTATAACAAAGCCGTGGGCTCGCTGGAACGCCAAGTTTTCCCTACTGCACGTAAATTTAAAGCGCTCGGCATTGAAAGCCGTAAACCGATGCCAACCCCTGAACCGATTGAAAAATCAGCCCGTCAACACAGCCTAATTAATGACTTCAATAATGAATAACACTCAAACCTTACCCGCAACAAACAGCCCCTCCGATCAACTGAAAGAACGTGTCTACTTGATCACCGGTGCTAGTGGTGGTTTAGGTCGAGCCAGTGCCTTGGCTTTAGCCAAGCAAGGAGCCACGGTTATTTTAAGCGGGCGCAATGAAGAAAAGCTAAACCAAGTTTACGACCAAATTGACGCCGCAGGCTACCCAACAGCGGCCATTATCCCCTTCGATTTAGCACAAACAGAAGAGGAAAGTTACGCGCAGTTAATTCACTCAATATACAATGAGTTCAAACAATTAGACGGCATACTACACCTGGCTTGCAACATTGGGGTGATCGGCCCCACGAATAGTCAAGACGCCGAATTATGGCAAAAAGTCATGCAGGTTAACGTCAATGCCTGCTTCTTATTGAACAAGGTCTGCCTACCCCTGTTACAACAATCGAAACACGCTAACATCATCTTCGCCTCTGACTCATCGGCTCGTCAAAGTAAGGCCTACTGGGGTGGTTACGGGGTCTCTAAAGTGGCCCTAGAGAGCTTATCTAGCATCCTCGCCGATGAACTCGATACCACATCAGTACACTGCAATGTCTTTATTCCAGGGCCGAGCCTATTACCGATCCGCAAAAAGACCCACCCAGGCGAAGAGGACGCCGGCTTAAAGTCCGCCGAACAACTCGCCGACGCGATGGTCAAGGTTTGTTTAAGTAAACAAACCGGGCAGTACTTTAGCTGCTAACGACGCTGCGCGGCAATAAGCTTCACTTTCGCCACGAAATCATTCACTTCAGTGAGCGTATTTTGCTGCCCTAGGCTCACCCTTATCGCGCTCATCGCAAGTTTATCGGGGTAAGCCATTGCCGTGAGGACCGCGCTCGGCTGCTTGCTATTACTGGAGCAAGCCGAGCCACTTGATACCGCAATAGATTGCTGATCCAACTGCATCAACAGCATTTCACCATCGATGCCGTCCAATAAGATCTGACTGGTATTGGGTAACCGATCAACCTCGGCAGCCACCACTGTTAAGCCGGCCACGTCCTGCAAACCCTGCTCCAAGCTCGATTGCAACGCGGCTAAATGCTGAGCACGTTCATTGAGTCGCAGCTTAGCCAATTCGGCGGCCTTACCAAAACCAATAATAGCGGCCACATTTTCCGTCCCCGGGCGTAAGCCTGCTTCTTGACCGCCACCACGCTGCATCGCGCTTAATGGCGTTGCCTTATCATGGATGAGTGCACCCACACCTTTCGGCCCATAAATTTTATGTGACGATAGAGACATCAGATTCACCCCAAGTTGATTAAAATCAACCGTCACCTTACCTGCGGCCTGCACCGCATCGGTATGAAAAACCAAACCTTTATTTTTGACGGCGGCACTGAGTGCGGCAACATCTTGAATAACCCCGGACTCGTTATTCGCCAACATCACACTGATAAAACCGCTTGTTGGCTGTAATTTATTGAGCAATGAATCGACCGAGATCAAACCATTATTATCTACCGCTAAGGCCTCGGTGGTAAAGCCGTGGTCGCTCAAGTCACCCACCGTCTCCGTCACCGATGGGTGTTCAGTCGCACCGAATAAAACATGTCGTTTATCGGCCTTCAGCGCAGCTGATATTGCTAAATTATTCGCCTCGGTGCCACCACTGGTAAACACCACTTGTTCGGGGCTCACATTGACTAAACTAGCCAACTGAAATCGGGCTTGTTCAAGCGCGGTATTCACCACACGTCCATGCCGGTGCAAGCTGGAAGGGTTGCCATACAAGCTCGTTAGAAATGGCATCATCGCGTCTAGCACTTCGGGATCTAACGGGGTTGTTGCATTATGGTCAAAATAAATCATCGTGGCCTCTGTTTAATCTTGTTTTTCTTGGCAACGAGGGCCCGTGCCGTCATCCACCGGTTCACTGCAAATCTCCTCTACCGCATTCACCTGCACCCGACCACCCAAGGATTTTATTTCACGGCACATCTTCTCCATCTCAACATCCATCAAATGAATATGTTCGAGCATGCCGTTAATGGCCACGGCAACGGGGTCTGGCATATCTTGCACCGCGCCATACGCATCGAAACCAATTTTTTTTGCCATCGCTTCTTGCTCTGGGGTTGGCTTAGCAATGTCCGTATTGACGATTCGCCCTGGAATACCAATAACCGTGGCACCTGCTGGAACAGTCCGAATAACCACCGCATTAGAACCAATTCTAGCTTCATCACCTATATCAATAGGCCCGAGTACCTTCGCACCTGCACCGACCACCACCCCATTACCCAAACTGGGGTGGCGTTTGCCTTTTTTCCAACTTGTACCGCCGAGGGTTACCCCATGGTATAGCGTGCAATCATCACCTATCACCGCGGTTTCACCAATCACGATACCCATTCCATGATCGATAAAAAATCGTTTGCCAATCACCGCGCCGGGGTGGATTTCGATACCAGTGAACCAGCGGGAGAAATATGATAAAAAGCGCGCCATAAATTTAAAATTAGCGCGCCATAAATAATGATTCATCCGGTGCAACAAAATCGCATGGAATCCGGGGTAAGTCGTCACCACTTCGAACATACTTCGCGCCGCAGGATCACGGTCAAATACGATATTGATATCTTCTTTTAATTGATTAAACATAGATGGCTTATTTAGCTAATTTAATTACATTCTAACGCTTGCCAAGTAGCAACAAACAAACTTAGGATCTTTTTTTGATCCCCTCAATTTTATTATTTACCGCGGTTAAAATACCACGCAAAATATTCACTTCGGTCCGGTTCAGCTCAGAACGATAAAACACCCGCCTAATTCGCTGCTGCAAACGTTTAGTTTTATACAGCTGCAGAAAATCTGTTTTTTCTAAGGTCATTAACAGGTGCTGAAAAAAACCTTCAAATTCTTGACTGGTTGCCGGCCGATCTTCCACCTCAGGTGACTCGATGACCTGCTCACCAATAACCGTAGAATATATTTCATAACACAGCACTTGTACCGCCGAGGCGACATTCAACGAACTAAAGTCAGGATGTGTTGGAATATGTAATAAGTGGTGGCATAACTCAAGCTCTTCATTAGTTAAACCGGAATTTTCCCGGCCAAACACCAATGCAACTTTCGCCTGTTTTGCCGCGGCAATGACTAATTCGCAGCCTTTTTTCGGCCCAACTTCAGACCAACCTAGGTGTCTGATTCGAGCACTCGCACCGAGCACCAATTCACAGGGCGCTAACGCCTCTTGTAGGCTATCATAAACATTAGCGCTAGCTAAGATGTTATCCGCCCCAGAAGCTCTTGAGGTTGCCTCTGAACTGGGGAAAATTTTCGGCTGCACCAACGCCAAATCGGACAGGCCCATATTTTTCATCGCCCGCGCAGTGGCTCCAATATTCCCAGGGTGGGAGGTTTGGACTAAAACAATTCTTATATTTGATAGTATTTTACTATTTTCATCGATATTCAAAAGGCAATCTCCGGCTGTATCTGTTATCCTTTCGCCATTTTAAAGGCTAGGCAAAATCATGCACCCAATGTTAAATATTGCTATTCGAGCAGCAAGACAAGCAGGCGACATTATAATACGTTCTGCGGACTCTATTGATACTCTTAAGATAACTATTAAGAGTCAAAATGATTATGCTACTGAGATAGCTAAACACGCAGAAGAGGAAATCATCAACACCCTGCTCTCCGCGTACCCAGATCACGGTGTATTAACCGAAGAATCGGGTTACACCAACCAAGACGCCGAATATATGTGGATCATCGATCCGCTAAACGGCACCAGCAATTTCATGCACGGCTTTCCACACTATGCTGTCTCCATCGCTTTGAAACACAGCAACGTGATTGAACAGGCCGTTATCTACGACCCTGTGCGGCAGGATTTATTTACCGCCTCACGTGGTAAAGGCGCAACACTTAACAACCGTCGTATTCGAGTTGCACGTCAACGCAAATTGGAAGGTGCATTCATTGGTACCGGCTTCCCATCTAAAAACGACCATAATATCGAACCCTACTTAGATATTTTCCGCGATATTTTCACTCGCACCTCAGGGGTACGACGTGCGGGCGCTGCTTCATTAGACTTAGCCTACGTTGCCGCCGGTAAATTAGATGGTTTTTTTGAAATTGGTTTAAAACCGTGGGATTTTGCTGCGGGTATGTTGTTAATTCAGGAAGCAGGCGGAGTTATTAGCGATTTTGAGGGTGAATACGATTACTTCAAGACCGGCAATATTGTATGCGCCAACCCTAAAATGCACCGTGTACTGCTAGACACCATTGCACCGCATGCACAGAAAGTACTCAGTGCCGGCCAAACAAAAACTAGCGAATAAACAAAACTCTAAAATAAAAAAGGCTGGGGGTCAGGCTTAACCCAGTCTTTTTTTAGACAACAAAAAATTTAGCAGCCCTTGGCAAACAGAATAAATCTACGCCATTCGCTGTTTAGCAGCTGGCGCAATCGCTCCTTCACCAGCTTTCACAAACAACAACTCCGAGCATTCGAGGCTTTGACTCAAGGCCTCGCCGATCAGCGCATAACGATCTAGTTTAAGGTGCAGATTCAGATCTTTCTCAAGCTCTTCGAGTAGACCATTCAACTTATTTCCTTCCAGCTCATCATCCAATAGTTGTGACAGCTGTTCTTTATATAATTCCTTCATCTCTTATCCAATATATCATTCATCGAGTAGTGGCTCTAAAATCTTATCCACCGCCTCTCTTGCCCTAAATATCCGCGAGCGGACAGTACCGACTGGGCAGTCCATCTTTTTCGCTATTTCATCATAGGTCATGCCATCAAGCTCACGATACCTAATCGCCATTTTAAGTTCATTGGGTAATCCTTCTATCGCCCGCTGAACCGTCACTCTAATTTCCTCACTGAGCAATAAGTGCTCTGGGGTATCACAGACCTTTAACCTAAACGCACCGGAAAAATTCTCTGCTTCAGCCACATCGACCTCATTACCTGAGGACCTTCTGGCGCGAGCCACCAAATAATTCTTTGCCGTATTCACTGCAATCCGGTAAAGCCAAGTGTAAAAAGCACTCTCGCCTCTGAAGTTAGGTAGCGCCTTATAAGCCTTAATGAAAGCCTCTTGCGCAACATCCTGAGCCTCACTAGAGTCGCGTACATAACGGGCCACCAACTGAACAACACGCTGCTGATACCGCTGCACAAGCATATCAAACGCCTTCTTATTACCACCTTGAACCTCACTGACTAACAACTTATCGTCATAATCAGTCATCATATCGCCTCAAACTGACCACAATAAACCGCTCGCCTTGTTCAAAAGACCAAGAGTCCATTAAGTAGTTCAATTGTTGAATATAAAAAGGCAAGTTGATATTTATTCCGTATAATTTAGTGTTAGTAAACTACATTATTACCCTTAAAAGCGTATCAATTCAAATTATTAACATGCAAGACAATACTTTTACCTTCGACGTCATCATCATTGGCAGCGGTGCGGCTGGTTTAGGCCTCGCCCTCTCATTACCCAGTCGACTGCAAATAGCCATTATTTCTAAGTCCAATATGTCAGAAGGAAGCACTTTTTACGCACAAGGTGGCATCTCTGCGGTACTGGATGAATTTGACAGCATCGAAGCCCATAAAAAAGATACCATCAAAGCCGGCGCCGGTCTTTGTCATGAGGATACCGTTGAATTAGTCGTCGCCAATGGGAAGGCCAGCATCGACTGGTTAATCAGTAATAACGTGCAGTTTTCCACCAACGATAGCTCAGACTCAAATAACAAGCTACACCTGACCAAGGAAGGCGGCCATTCTCATCGCCGCGTCGTGCACGCTGATGATTCAACAGGCCGCGCGGTACAAACAGCGCTAAATGAGCAAGTCCTCAACCAGCGAAATATCAAAATATTTGAGCACCATAATGTCATTGATTTAATTACCGAAGACGACGTTAACTCGAGCAGCAGTAAGATCATCGGCTGTTATGTATTAGATACCAAAAAAGATCGCATCTTCAGCATGAGCGCCCCCTGCATCACCTTGGCAACCGGTGGCGCTAGCAAGGTCTACCTCTATACCAGCAACCCTGATGTATCAACCGGCGATGGTATCGCCATGGCTTGGCGAGCAGGCTGTCGGGTAGCTAATATGGAATTTATGCAATTCCACCCAACTTGCTTATACCACCCGCAAGCCAAATCATTTTTGATCAGCGAAGCCGTCAGAGGCGAAGGTGGATTATTATTACTCCCCGACGGCTCACGTTTTATGCCGCGTTTCGACAAACGCGCTGAGTTAGCACCACGCGACATCGTCGCCAGAGCCATCGACCACGAAATGAAGCGCCTCGGCATAGAGTCTGTTTTCTTAGACATTAGCCACCTCACCCCGCAATTCACTAAGTCACACTTTCCGATGTTATATAAAAAGTGTTTAGACTTCGGCTTCGATATGACCAAGGATCCGTTGCCGGTGGTACCTGCCGCCCACTACACTTGCGGTGGAGTGATAACCGATAAACACGGCTCAACCGACATCCATGGCTTATACGCGATTGGCGAAACCGCTTTTACCGGCCTACACGGCGCCAACAGAATGGCCAGCAATTCAATTTTAGAGTGCTTGGTGTTCGCTAAACAAGCCAGCAAACACATACAAAACTACCTAAGCGACAACCGAAAAACAGCCATTATCCGCCCATGGGATGACAGCAATGTCATCAATTCCGATGAAGCCATCGTGGTCTCGCATAACTGGGCCGAATTACGTCAATTCATGTGGGATTACGTGGGTATCGTCAGAACAACCAAACGTTTACAGAGAGCAAAAAACCGCATCACCCTACTCAATAAAGAAATTGAAGATTATTACAGTAATTTCCACGTCACCAACGATTTCCTTGAGCTGAGAAACCTTGCTCACACCGCTGAGTTGATTATTGATAGCGCTTTAAGCCGTAAAGAAAGCCGCGGCCTGCATTACACCCGTGACTACCCCGAGTTGGACGATAAAAACTTCAAGCGGGACACCGTACTAAAGCCGGGCCGCAATTAATTGCTGACGATACAGCTTCAAGCTAACACGTAGCTTCCTAGCCGCCTCAACAGACATAGAGTCCGTCGTCAGCAACAGCGGAATAGGCCCAGTTTGGCTAACAAAATTTAAGAAATAAAACGGCCCGATAATAACACTCGAATCCAGCAGAGTCGCATCGTGCCGGCAGCCCTTCGTATCGTACAACAACCAATAAGCATCTGGCTGGCAAGCAATACTGCGTAATCCCCGGTGACAAAAAGCGCCTTTTCTAAACCCAGCTAGGAAGCTGAATAACACAGCGACAGATAAACCGAATTTCAGAATGGGTAACAAGCTATTGGACCAGCAACAAATCAACGCGCTCAAAAAAATAAACCCCGTAACAACATGTCGTGTTACGGGGTTTATTAGGTCTATCTCAAACGCTGGTATGGATTTTTTCAACGATGCGGGCGACATCTGGATCTTCAGGTTTGTCGCCATACAACATAAATCCAAGAATCACCGGATCTTCAATATCCAACAACTTAGCGAATGCCTGTTTTTCATGGTCTGGCAAATCATCGTAAGACGACTCGACAAAATTAGTAAACAGGACATCCAACTCCTTCATACCGCGGCGACACCGCCAAAGAAGTTTTGACTTAGAATCCATTAAGCAATTTTACGTTCAACTAATAATTTCTTAATTTCAGCAATCGCTTTAGCCGGGTTCAAGCCTTTAGGGCAAGTCTCAGTACAGTTCATAATTGTATGACAACGATACAACTTAAACGGATCTTCTAACTCATCTAAACGCTCACCGGCATTTTCATCACGCGAATCAGCCAACCAACGGTAAGCTTGCAACAAAATAGCAGGGCCTAGGTAACGATCGCCATTCCACCAGTAGCTCGGGCAAGATGTTGAACAACAAGCACAAAGAATACATTCGTACAGGCCATCCAGCTTTGTACGGTCTTCTTTAGATTGCAAACGCTCTCTATCTGATGGAGGTGGTGTGGATGATTGAATCCAAGGTTTAATTGATGCGTATTGCGCATAAAAATGGGTCAAGTCCGGCACAATATCTTTAACCACTGGCATATGCGGCAATGGGTAAATTTTAATTGGACCCTCAATGTCGCCAATATCTTTAGTACACGCTAGGGTATTTTTACCGTTAATGTTCATTGAACATGAACCGCAAATACCTTCACGGCATGAACGACGGAACGTCAACGTTGGGTCGATCTCGTTCTTAATTTTGATAATCGCGTCCAATACCATTGGCCCACAACTATCTAAATCAATTTTATACTTATCAACACGAGGGTTTTCACCACTATCAGGATCCCAACGGTAAACTTCTACCTCTTGGATTCTAGTGGCACCTTCAGGTGCTGGGTAAGTTTTACCTTTTTGTATTACAGAATTTTCTGGAAGTTTAAATTCAGCCATTTCTTAATCCTCGTTAATCTTAATAGACACGCTTTTTAGGCGGCACAACTTCCACATCATCTGTCAGTGTATACATATGAACCGGACGATATTTGATGTCGACTTTATTTTGCTCATCAATCCACATGATAGAGTGCTTATGCCAATTAGCATCATCTCTATCCGGATAATCTTCACGAGCATGCCCGCCACGGCTTTCTTCTCTATTCAACGCACCGGTAATAGTCACCGCCGCCTGAGACAACAAGTTATCAAGCTCTAGGGTTTCAATTAAATCGGTGTTCCAAATTAATGAACGATCGGTAACAGAAACATCTTTAAACGATTCTTGAACCGCAGTGATTTTATCAACGCCTTCTTGCATTGATTCGCCCGTTCTAAATACCGCTGCATGAGCTTGCATCGCTTTTTGCATATCAAGACGAATATCCGCAGTTTTCTTAGAACCATTGGCATTACGGAACTTATCCAAACGCGTTAACGCTTCATCACAAGCTGCTTCGCCTAATTCAATATGCTCAGTACTCGGCGTCACAACTTCTGCCGCTCTAATCGCTGCAGAGCGTCCGAATACAACCAAATCAAGCAAGGAGTTAGAACCCAGTCTATTAGCGCCATGTACAGACACACAAGCCGCCTCACCAATCGCCATTAAGCCTGAAACAACCGCATCTGGGTCACCGTCTTTCAAGGTAACCACTTCGCCTTTATAGTTGGTTGGAATACCACCCATATTGTAGTGAACCGTTGGTAATACAGGAATAGGTTCTTTAGACACATCAACACCAGCAAAAATCTTCGCGCTTTCTGCGATACCTGGTAGACGTTCGTTAATAACTTCAGGGCCTAAATGCTCAAGGTGAAGATGGATATGATCACCATCTGGACCTACACCACGGCCTTCGTTAATTTCGATCGTCATAGAACGACTAACAACATCACGTGAAGCCAAGTCTTTAGCATTCGGCGCATAACGCTCCATAAAGCGTTCGCCTTTAGAGTTCGTTAAGTAACCACCCTCACCACGCACACCTTCAGTAATGAGACAACCCGAACCATAAATACCGGTTGGGTGGAATTGCACAAACTCCATATCTTGTAACGGTAAACCAGCACGTAATACCATCGCATTACCGTCACCGGTGCAAGTATGAGCCGATGTACAAGAGAAGTATGAACGACCGTAACCACCGGTTGCCATGACTGCCATATGTGAACGGAACAAATGTAAGGTTCCATCGTCCATTTTAAGCGCTAATACACCACGGCAAACGCCGTCTTCATCCATAATTAAGTCTAATGCAAAATACTCAATAAAGAATTCAGCATCGTGCTTTAAAGATTGTTGGTAAAGCGTATGAAGAATCGCGTGTCCAGTTCTATCAGCAGCCGCACACGTACGTTGTGCAGTACCTTCACCGTAATTAGTGGTCATGCCACCGAATGGACGTTGGTAAATTTTCCCTTCTTCGGTACGTGAAAATGGTACACCGTAGTGCTCCAGCTCAACAATCGCTGGGATCGCTTCACGACACATGTATTCAATCGCGTCTTGGTCACCCAACCAATCTGAACCTTTGACGGTGTCATACATATGCCAGCGCCAATCATCTTCACCCATATTACCTAAGGCCGCACTAATACCACCTTGAGCAGCAACCGTATGGCTACGCGTTGGGAAAACTTTAGTAATACACGCCGTTTTGAGGCCTTTTTGAGCCATACCAAACGTTGCACGTAAACCCGCACCGCCCGCGCCGACAACAACTACGTCGTACTTATGTTCGGTTATTTTATAATCTTTAATACTCATAAAACTCTAGCCTCCGAGGGCAATACGAACAACAGCAATAATTGCCGCCGCACCTAATAAAAATAATAAGAGGTTGGTCGCCATGATAGCGCCTACACGAGCCGCTTTATGACCGATGTAATCCTCAAAAATAACTTGCATACCGAGTGCTGCATGATAAAAAGCAGCCACGATTAAAGAAACAATCAACGCAGCAGACCATGGAGAGCCTATGCACGCCAACACAGTTTGGTAATCAGACTGGCTAAGTACCGCAACTTTAAATGCAAACCATATAGTTAATGGGATAAGTGCAATAGCGGTAACACGCTGCGCCCACCAATGGTGTAAACCTTCTTTTGCAGACCCGAGACCCTTGGCCTCTCCTAATGGCGATCTTAAACTCATTTTATGCTCCTGTAGAAAATGTAAAGGCAACAATCCAAACAAGTATTGTTAAGAAACCTGCTGCACCCAATACCACCAAAGAAGACTTTTCAACAGCTTCTTTCTCAAACCCGTAACCAGCATCCCAAACCAAATGTCTAATGCCATTTGCCAAGTGAAAAAACAACGCAAAGGTCCAACCAAATAAGATCAAACAACCAAAAAAGCTGCCCATAAACGACTGAGCCGAGGCAAATGATTCTTGGCCACCCGCAAGTGCCATTAACCACCAAACTAAAACAACTGAACCTAAGGAAAGAAATGCACCCGTTCCACGGTGGACGATGGACAATAATGCCGATAATGGCAATTTATATACATCTAAGTGCGGCGATAGTGGCCGATTATTACTACTCATATAAAACCTCTAGTGACTAAAGTAAGTGAAGGAAAAACTCAAAAATCTATACAACGACCGTTTTTCTCCCAATCACCATAACGAGTGGGTTCTAGGCCGGCACGCCCATTAACTTCTACCGCTGATTCAGCAGGGATCTCGCTCTGTTCTTTCGCCGTATCTTTTTTAGACAGATCAACCACGTCAGATTCCTTAGCCATCAATATTCCCCTTGAATACAAACGCGGTAGATTAAAACATCGACCGATTATATTCAAGAACATCCTTGTGTTTTTTAGTCACCTAATCAGCATCCGTTAGCGATACAATACAGTTTTACTCACTACTGCAAGCTTATGAACCCTCTCCGCCTATTCGAACTCAATGCATCCACTAGCAGCCTAATGATATCCGGTGAGGATGCGGCTACCTTTTTACAAGGGCAAACGACCTGTGATGTATTCGCTATAGCAGAAGCAGGCGGTGCATTGGGCGCGTTATGCAACCCTAAGGGCCGCGTCATTTCTTTATTCCATCTGGTCAAACACGGCGATGATTTCCTCATGTTACTACCTCGTGAGATGAGTAGCCTTATTGTCAAACGCTTAAGCATGTTTGTATTTCGCTCTAAGGTAACAATACGCGATGCTTCAGACGAGTTTGTTCTACTGGGCTGCGCAAACGAAATAAGCACAGAACAAAAACAACAACTCTCACCCATCGCGAGCATTCCAATCGCCCCGTACGCTCATCTAACAATTATAATCAGCAACAAACAGCAGTTTCAACGCGAGCAACTAACTGATTCATTCAGTATCGAGCAGGAACTCGAACCTTGGCAGGAAATATTAACCTCCGCTTGCTACCCCGAGGTCAACACCGCCACCAGCGAGTTATTCATCCCTCAAATGCTTAACCTAGATAAGTTAAATGGGATTAATTTCAAAAAAGGTTGTTACACCGGGCAAGAGATTGTCGCCCGCATGCACTATAAAGGTAGCGTAAAGCGCCGCCTAGTATCCTATCAATCAGCTAATAAATACGTAGCCGGCGACGACATTTACCAGCTCAATACAGATAACAGTATTGGCACCATTTTAAGCTCACATAAATCAAAAAACTCCAACTACGCTGGACTCGCCGTCCTCAAAGTGGAATGCATAGAAAACAACCCATTAGTTTTAAGTGACAATAGCGAAGTTATTATTCAACAAGCAGAATATGATCTAGACTAAAAGCAAATAAACACAAAAAAAAACCATGAGCATCCCTACACACAAAGAGTTCTTACAAACCATTAAGAGTGATTTGGAGAATGACAGACTTATCTTACCAAGCTTTCCTGAGGTCGCCACCAAGGCTCGGGAAGCGGCCAATGATGAAAACTCTACCGCACAAGACCTTGCCGCGATCATCAATACCGATGCCGCACTGTCAGCGCGTTTATTAAAAGTTGCCAACTCGCCATTATTTAGGGCTCGCAGTGAAATCGACAATATTCAAATTGCGATCACCCGAATGGGCAATAAGGTGGTTAAAAACTTAATCATGAGCATCAGCGTTGAACAAATGTTCAGCACCCAATCAAAAAAACTCAGCGAACACTTCAAAAATACTTGGCAACACAGCATACACGTTGCCGCGTTTAGTCGTGTGCTTGCAGCAAACTCAAACGGTTTAGACCCTGAGCAGGCGATGCTCGCTGGCCTATTCCATAACATCGGTTCCTTACCCATCCTAATGGCCGCAGAAAACTGCCCCCTATTACTCGCCGACTCAAACGCTCTCGAAAAAATGATCGAGCAACTACAGCCAGAGGTCGGCAAATTAATCGTGGAACACTGGAACTTTCCAGACAGCCTGACTGAAGTGGTTTGGGAACATAATAACCTGTTAAGGGACCCCTACCCCGAAGCCGATTATTCTGACGTCGTACTGGTGGCTAACTTGCAGATCCCTTCCGGCAATAACAGCCACACGGTCAATTGGGCAGACATACCCGCCTTTAAGAAGTTGGGCTTGAACCATGAAATAGAGGTCATCGAAATCGAAGGTGTTGCCGAGCAAATCGATGAAATCGAAGAAATATTCATCACTGCTTAAATCGAAAGCTGTAGCCTACAGCACGAATTCTTAGCGCTGCAGCATCTTTTCTTTATGATTAAACCTTACTATTAAGCAACCAGCGCAAATCCAATAAGATATCTTCCATAGAGGATGATTGGGTCGCTAATAAACGCGCCCGTCCTAACTTATCAAAAATGAACATGGCACCGCTATGCGACACCTCATAATTCCCCTCGTCATCCGCGTCGCCATAGCCAAATGTCACTCGGTAGCGCTTACTCATCTGCTTAACAAGCTCATTTTTAGCGGTCAAGCCGATAAAGGCGGGGCCAAATACATCGGTATACCGCTGTAGCTTCTTCGGTGTGTCTCGTTTAGGGTCAACCGAGATGAATAACACATTAACTTGTTCCGCCTCAGTGCCTAGCTTTTTTAACACCCCAGCTAACTTATACATCGCCGATGGACAAACTTCTGCGCAATTGGTAAAACCAAAAAACACGATCAGCGTCTGCCCCAAATAATCCTTTCCAGTCACCTCATTATTATTCTCATCGATCAATTCGAAAGACAACTCCGGCAATAAACCCTCGATATTGGTTAGCCGTGTAGGCTCTGTTTCTGCACAGGCAGACAACATAAAAAATAGCGAAAAAACAAATACTTTCTTAAAATTCGTCATACATTTAAACCTTGCTGATAATTGAAACGGCGCTTAAGTACTAGAAGAAACCCCAGTACACTCATCATGCTCGCAGGGATCCACGTGACAATCCCACCATAGATCTGATCCGCCGATGGGCTAATCGGCCATGCACGTCCACAAACATCATACACATCATAAATAATCGAGCTACTCAGGGTGATGTAAGCCCCTAATAACTGCTGAGGCACCAGCACGACGGCCAACATGATGATACGCATTTTAAAACCACGTTCTTCACCCCGCCAACCGGCCCCTAACACTAACCACCAAAACAAAAAACCGTCTAATAACATGGTAATGTTCATCAGATAGTACAAGTTCTGGTTCAACATCGCAGAAAAGTGAATACCCGGCCACAACCAAAGGTAGATCAAACCAACAAACAACAACGGGGCGATAAAAGCATTCTGTAGAAATTTATACATTAGCTCGCAAGGACGTTTGATAAACGCGGGACTAGCAAGCCAGATAGAAGAACGGGCTGGAACTAATTTATCTGCGAGTTCCACCGCACCAAGCACCATTAACAAAGGGGCTAAGTGATGAAGTACCAAGTGCTGTAAGCGGTGCACCCAGAACATATATTGCGATAAATAATCAAAATACGTATGCCAGACTATATAGACCGATAACCAACCGACATAAAAACACCCCGCACGCCAATACAGCCCTTTAACGCTAGCGGCTTCTTTATCCAGCAACAAGGCACGGGTATATAAAACCGCGACTAAAACCCATAAGACAACAAACAAGGGAGAGAAATCCCAGGGTATCAGGTAAGCCAACAAAGACATTTCCTCAATTGAAAAACAAAAGTATAACAAACAGTTATAACAACGCAGCAACAAATACACCGTGATATTTAAAGTCACTTCAAACCACTAAATAATACCTTCCCTTACAGGATAAAAGTGTTATCGTAAAACCAGTAAGATAAATTAATCACTAATTAACTTGCGTTACCGTTTAACTAAAACCAAAGAGAAAAGCTGATACAGGAAAAACAATATTAATAACACCAAGGGAGTTTGAAATGATACTTAGTCATGTAAAAGGTACCTTTTTTCACCCAACAGAAGAATGGGCTGAAATCCGCAACGAACACATCAGTGCTATGAAGTGTTTTCTTGAAAACGCGCTTATCTTAGCGGCAATTCCTGCCGTTTGCGCTTATATCGGAGCCACCCTCGTTGGCTGGGATATTGGCGAAAGAAGCTTCAAGTTCACCGTCGAAAGCACCATACCGCTAATCCTTTGTTTTTATCTAGCCTCACTCGCAGCCGTTGCCATTCTTGCCAAGTCAATCCAATGGATGGCCGCTACCTACGGCACCAAACAAGAACTATCTATTTGCATCTCTCTTGCAACATCCATCGCCACCCCGTTATTCCTTTGTGGAATTTTTGCCTTAGCCCCCGTGCCTTGGCTCATTTTCTTAAGCGGGCTTTGCGCTATTTCCTACAGTGTTTATTTACTGTATACCGGCATCCCCATTGTTATGGATGTCAATCAAGAAAAAGGCTTCTTATTCTCTAGCGCTGTGTTAACCATCGCATTAGTGACCGTAGTCGGAATCTTGGTCGCCACGGTGAGCCTTTGGAGCCTAGGTTTAGCACCGGTTCACGCATAAAGTAACAACAAAAAAAGCCCCTATACATATAGGGGCTTTTTTATAATCCTGCGACATTCAGACATCGCCACACAATAAATCCAGTTGCTTATCGTGGTTTAGCTTTCCATCCGCATATGTGGAAATAAAATAACATCACGTATCGAGGCCGAGTCGGTTAAAAACATCACTAAACGATCAATCCCAATACCTTCACCCGCAGTTGGTGGTAAACCAATCTCTAGCGCACGGATATAATCGGCATCAAAGTGCATGGCCTCTTCATCACCAGCGTCTTTATCATTGACTTGCTGCTGAAAACGTTCAGCTTGGTCTTCAGAGTCGTTAAGCTCTGAGAAGCCATTCGCCACCTCACGCCCACCAACGAAAAACTCAAAACGGTCGGTCACAAATGGGTTTTGATCATTACGTCTAGCCAAGGGTGACACTTCTGTCGGGTACTCGGTAATGAACGTTGGCTCATGTAATTTTTCTTCAACCGTTTTTTCAAAAATTTCAATTTGAATCTTACCGAGGCCATAACTATCTTTAACGGGAATACCCAATCGACTGGTGACTTCCAGCGCCGCCTCTTTTGTTGATAGATTATCGAGTGTCAAATCATCGTTGTAATGCAAAATAGACTCAAGCACGGTCATCCGTCTGAAGGCTTGCCCCAAATCATAATCTTGCCCTTGGTAATGCACCACAGTCGAACCCAATACTGTGTCGGCTAATGAGCGCAACATGTCTTCAGTCAAATCCATCAAATCGATGTAATCTGAATACGCCTGATAAAATTCTAACATGGTGAATTCAGGGTTATGCCGAGTCGATAAACCTTCATTTCGAAAACTACGGTTAATTTCAAACACACGCTCGAAACCACCGACCACTAAACGTTTCAAATACAGTTCTGGCGCAATCCGTAGAAACAACTCCATATCTAATGCGTTATGGTGAGTTGCAAAAGGCTTCGCCGTTGCTCCACCCGGGATCACGTGCATCATCGGTGTTTCTACTTCCATAAAGTCATTATTGACTAGGTATTGGCGAATAAAACTAACCACCTTACTGCGTATTTTGAATACATTACGCGAATCCTCGTTCATGATTAAGTCAACATAGCGCTGGCGGTAACGCTGCTCTTGATTAGTTAAACCATGAAACTTTTCAGGTAAGGGCTGTAACGATTTGGTTAATAAACGAATCGCTGAAACACGCACCGAGAGTTCATCCGTTTTGGTTTTAAACAAAACCCCTTCAACCGCGATAATATCGCCAATATCCCAACCCTTAAACGATTGGTAGAGACCTTCGGGTAGCGTATCGCGCTGTACAAACAACTGCATACGCCCCGACATATCTTGCACATGAGCAAAACTAGCTTTACCCATGACACGTTTTGCCATCAAACGCCCAGCCAAACTCACGCTAATGGCTTTTTCTTCTAAGGTTTCTTTATCAAATTTCGCGTACTCGGCGTGTAAGTTCTCTGCATAATGCTCACGTCTGAAGTCATTAGGGTAGGCATTACCCTGCTGTTTAATCTCAGCCAGTTTTTCACGCCGCTTTGCGATCAGTTTGTTTTCATCTTGCGGCTGTTCGACTTTTTTTTGCTCTTTCATACGTTAAATCCCACTCTTTAAACTGGCTTCTATAAATTGATCCAGCGCCCCATCGAGCACTGCTTGTGTATTACCGGTTTCAACCCCGGTTCTTAAATCTTTAATACGTGATTGATCCAATACATAGGATCGTATTTGACTACCCCAACCAATATCCGATTTATTCTCTTCTTGGACTTGCTGATCAGCCATCTTTTTTTGCATCTCTAGTTCATACAACTTGGCTTTCAACTGCTTCATCGCCGTGGCTTTATTTTTATGCTGCGAACGATCATTTTGGCACTGCACCACCGTATTACTCGGCACATGGGTGATACGTACCGCCGATTCGGTTTTATTCACGTGCTGGCCACCCGCGCCACTGGCACGGTATACATCAATTCGAAGATCAGCTGGATTGATATCTATTTCGATATCATCATTCACCTCTGGCGAGACAAAAACCGCGGCAAAAGAGGTGTGTCGGCGACTTCCCGAATCAAACGGGGATTTTCGTACTAAACGGTGCACACCAATTTCGGTACGCAACCAGCCATATACATAATCACCCTGAATTGAAATGGTGGCGCTTTTAATACCGGCCACATCACCTGCTGAAACTTCAATGATCTCGGTGCTAAAACCATGTTGTTCAGCCCAACGCAAATACATACGTAAAATCATTTCCGCCCAATCTTGCGCTTCGGTACCACCCGAACCCGATTGAATATCTAAGAACGCACTGTTTGCATCCATTTCGCCGGAGAACATACGTTGAAACTCAAGCCTAGAGACCTTCTCATCATAGCTAACAAGATCATCTTCTATCACCGCCAGCGTATCATCGTCATCTTCCTCAACGGCCATCTCCAGCAAGTCAGCTGCATCAACAAGCCCGCCGCTTAACTCAGTAATCGTATTGACGACGAGTTCTAACTGACCACGCTCTTTGCCTAACGCTTGTGCACGGCTAGGGTCATCCCAAGCGCTAGGGTCTTCCAGCTCTCTTAAGACCTCAGTTAAACGCTCATACTTGGTATCAAAGTCAAAGGTACCCCCTAAGCGATGTTGTTCGCTCGCTGAGGTCGGCTATTTTATTGGTGATCGGGTTTAGCTCACGCATAGGGTGATGGTATGGTTATTTATTATTAAGTTACTCGGTAGTAACGGGTTCTTCAGCACCTTTTAATAAGGCATCTAAGGTATGCCAAGGTAGGGTCGCACACTTGACCCGTGCTGGATATTCACACACCCCTGCGAGTACGGCTAATTTACCCAACTCATCCATTTCTACCGGTTCACCGATAGCCATTTTATGAAATAAGGTAAACAAGCTTTGCGCTTCCTGCTCCGTTTGACCAATCACAATATCGGTCATTAAGGACGCTGATGCCGTCGAAATAGCGCAGCCTTGACCTTGAAAACTCGCATCGGCAATTTTTCCGTCAGAAATTTTAATAAATAATGTTATACGATCCCCACAAAGCGGGTTAAAACCATCGATCTGGCGATCCGCATCGTCCATAAGCCGAAAGTTTCGTGGATTTTTATTATGATCAAAAATAACTTCCTGATACAAATCTCTTAAATCATCTAACATTAGCCAAACATCTCGATTAAATTTTCAATTCCAGCCATTAAGGCGTCCACTTCTTGGTGCGTATTGTACATGGCAAAAGACGCTCTTGCCGTGGCTGGCACACCAAAAAAGTCCATCACCGGCATCGCACAATGGTGCCCTGCACGCACAGCAATACCTTGGTGATCCATCATCGTACCAATATCATGCGGATGAATACCGTCTAACACGAAGGACATAATCGCGCCCTTTTGTTCAGCCGTCCCAATAATGGTTAATTTTTCAATTCGCTGAGACTGCTCAACTGCATACGCCAATAAGCTATTCTCATGGGCCGCAATCGCATCAATGCCAATACGGCTGACATAATCAATCGCCGCACCTAAACCAATGGTTCCAGCAATATTCGGTGTACCCGCTTCAAATTTATACGGTACTTTGTTGTAAACCGTTTTATCAAAGGTCACCACACTAATCATGTCGCCACCACCTTGGTAAGCCGACATTTGCTCTAACTGCTCCATCTTGCCGTATAAAGCACCAATCCCTGTAGGCGCATACAACTTATGCCCTGAGAACACGTAAAACTCGCAGTCCAGTGCTTGCACATCGACACTAATATGTGGGATCGCTTGCGCGCCATCAATTAATACCGGTATGTCATATTGATGCAATAAATCGATTAACTGTTTGATCGGGTTAATCGTACCTAGTGCATTCGACATATGCGAAATAGCAGCAAACTTCGTTTTTTTACTAATTAATGCGGCAAATTCCTCAACAATTAATTCACCTTGCGCATTAATCGGTGCAACTTTGAGTTCGGCCCCGGTTTTTTCACATAACATCTGCCAAGGTACAATATTCGAATGGTGCTCCATTGCAGTAATGAGCACCTCATCACCCGCGCTTAACTTTTCGGCAAAAGCATTAGCGACTAGGTTTATCGCCTCGGTCGCGCCTCGAGTAAAAACAATTTCCTTATGCGAATCTGCATTTAAAAAAGCCTGCACCTTTTTACGCGAATTTTCATACGATAAGGTCGCCCGCTCACTCAGGGTATGCACACCTCGATGAATATTGGCATTATCATTTTCATAATACTGCACGATACTATCGATGACGGCCTTCGGCTTTTGACTCGTTGCCGCGTTATCAAGATAAACCAATTGCTTACCACGTACTTGCTGATTTAATACTGGAAAATCTTGACGAATTGCCTCTACATCATACGCCGGTAGTTTTTTTGATATTTGATTCATAACCACTCTTTTTTCATTCCCGCTTGCGGAAAACGCAGTAATAAAGCGTCAAGCACTCTCATCTGTAAAGGTTTAAAACTAATATGTTCAACCATTTCGTTGGCGAAGGCAAAGGTCAGCATATTTTTCGCCGTCTGCTCATCGGCACCACGTGAACGGAGGTAAAAAATCGCTTTTTCATCCAGTTGCCCCACTGTTACCCCGTGTGCACATTTGACGTCATCGGCGTAAATTTCTAACTGAGGTTTACTGTCTGCCTCAGCACGATCCGATAATAATAAATTACGGTTACTCATCTTTGCATCGGTTTTTTGAGCATCTTCAGCGACAATAATACGTCCTTGGAAGACACCGCGTGAACGATCTGCGAGTACTCCTTTATAACTTTCGTTACTGATCGCGTGTGGCTGCGCGTGGTTAACCCGAGTATGGTTATCCATATGCTGACGGTCTTGCCCAACATACAAACCATCTAAGCGACAATCCGCCGCCTCACCCAGGTTTGCATGAATCTCGGCACGCGACAAACTCGCCCCAAAAGTGTAATTATATTGCGCAAAAATAGCATTACGTTCTAGCCGTGTGTACACGCCTGCAATATGGTAAGCCGCCGATGATTCTTCTTGTACTCGGCTATGTTGGAGGTTGGCATTCGGCTCCACTACCACTTCGCTAACCACATTACTCAGGTAACAATTACTCTCACAGGCATCAAAGGTTTCAATAATACTGGCTTTTGAACCCGCCTTTGCAACAATTAAGTTACGCACATTCGACAGGCTCAAGGCAGCAGCCGAAGAGGCAATAAAGGCTAATTGGATAGGTTTATCAACGTTGGTATTTTCATCAATAGCAATCAAAGCACCGTCGCTGAACAAGGCCGTATTAAAATTGATAAAACCACGGTCTGGCGCTTCAATCACCGAGTCCAATAACGATTTAATCAGCTCTTCATGCGCAGCTAAACCATCACTCAAGGCACTAACGATAACACCCTCAGGTAAATCCGCTAGCGATGATAATTCTGCTTGGTAAAAACCATCGACAAAAACTAAGTGATGACAATCATCCAGCAACACTTGCTTAAGGAAATCAGCATCCACTGTGCCGGCTTGAGTCGCTAAGCTGAATTGATTCTTTTCTAGCGCAGACACATTGGTATAACGCCATTCTTCTTCTCTAGGTGTTGGAAAACCTTCACCGGCAAAGGCTTCGCCGGCTTTCTCGCGTACGCTTGTTAACCAAGGCAGCTCGCCACCCATAAGGTGTTCATTAGACGCTGTTATTAACTCGGCGTAATGTGTTTTAGATAATTCTGATGCAGACATTCTTTAACTCGCTAGTTTTTCGTCAACCCAACTGTAACCCTTCTCTTCAAGCTCTAGAGCTAATTCAGGGCCACCGGATTTAACCACTTTGCCATGTGCTAAGACATGAACGAAATCTGGTTTGATGTAATCAAGCAAACGCTGGTAATGGGTCACCAAGATAAAAGCCCTCGATGAGTCACGTAAACGATTCACTCCTTCTGACACAATCTTCAAAGCATCAATATCCAAACCGGAGTCAGTTTCATCCAGCACACATAAACTCGGTTCTAATACTGACATTTGCAGAATTTCATTACGTTTTTTCTCACCACCAGAAAAACCCTCATTGACCGCCCGATATAAGAACTTTTCGTCCATATCCAGCTCTTTCATTTTACCTTTAACCATCGCAATGAAATCCATCGCATCCAATTCGGCTAAGTCATTAAACTTACGAATACCATTAAGTGCGGCTTTTAGAAAATAGATATTACTCACACCCGGTACTTCTACTGGGTATTGAAAGGCCAAGAAAACACCTGCCCAAGCACGCTCTTCAACGCTCATTTCGAGTAAGTCTTTGCCGTGAAACAACACTCGCCCCTCGGTTATATCATACCCTTCGCGACCAGCAAGAATGTATGACAAGGTGCTTTTACCGGAACCATTCGGCCCCATAATAGCGTGCACCTCACCGGCATTAATTTCTAAATTAATGCCTCTTAATATTTCTTTACCTTCAACACTTACGTGTAAATTTTCAATCTTTAGCATACTGCTACCTTTAAATACGTGTTTGATACCCGTGATGGGTATATTTAATAATTGTCGATATTGTCCCAACCGCGCTTGGCGAATTAACCAACGCTACCTTCAAGGCTGATACCTAATAAGGCTTGAGCTTCCACCGCGAACTCCATCGGTAATTCTTTGAATACCTCTTTACAAAAACCATTTACGATCATCGATACCGCATCTTCAGCAGAAATTCCGCGCTGCATGCAATAGAACAATTGATCTTCGCTGATTTTAGACGTTGAGGCTTCGTGTTCGATAGTCGCACTCGGCTGTTTTGTTTCGATATACGGGAAGGTATGAGCGCCACATTGGTCGCCTAACAACAAAGAATCACACTGCGTATAGTTCCTAGCGTTTTCAGCCTTACGGCCGATTTTAACCAAGCCCCGATAAGTGTTTTGCCCATGCCCAGCGGAAATACCTTTCGAGATAATCGTACTACTCGTGTTTTTCCCGTGGTGGATCATCTTCGTGCCAGTATCAGCTTGCTGATAATTATTGGTTAACGCAACAGAATAAAACTCACCCACCGAGTCATCCCCCTTCAGTATCACACTGGGGTACTTCCAAGTAATGGCCGAGCCGGTTTCCACTTGTGTCCAAGAGACTTTAGATTTTTCACCACGACACTCTGCGCGCTTGGTAACAAAGTTATAAATACCACCCACACCATTTTCATCGCCTGGGTACCAGTTTTGTACGGTTGAGTATTTAATTTCTGCATCTTTTAGAATAACCAGTTCAACCACCGCCGCATGCAGCTGATTTTCATCACGCATTGGTGCGGTGCAGCCTTCTAAGTAGCTGACGTGACTGCCTTCATCGGCAATAATCAGGGTACGCTCAAATTGCCCAGTATTCGCCGCGTTAATTCTAAAGTAGGTAGATAACTCCATCGGGCAACGTACACCTTTAGGAATATACACAAACGAACCATCACTAAACACCGCTGCATTGAGCGCGGCATAAAAATTATCATATTGAGACACCACCGTGCCCAAATATTGTTTGATCAACTCGGGGTGTTCCTTAACCGCCTCAGAGAAGGAGCAAAAAATAACCCCAGCTTCATATAACTTATCTTTAAAGGTCGTAGCCACCGAGACACTATCAAACACTGCATCCACCGCCACACCGGCTAAACGCATTTGTTCTTCCAAAGGAATACCCAGTTTGTTATAGGTATCGATTAAGGCAGGGTCGACTTCGTCCAAACTCTTGGGCCCATCTTCCATACTCTTAGGCGCCGAGTAATAACTAATTTCTTGAAAATCAATCTTTGGGAACTCAACAAACGCCCATTCTGGGTGCTCCATCGTTAACCAGTGTCGGTACGCTTCCAAACGCCATTCTAGAAGAAACTCAGGTTCGTCTTTTTTTGCCGATAAAGCGCGAATAACGTCTTCATTCAAACCGGGTGGAAATGAATCCGACTCAATTTCTGTGACAAAGCCATCTTTATATTCTTGGCCAATCATGTCTTTTAAATTTTCATTAGATGCTGCCATCTAGATCTCCACTTTTAAATCATTTGTTTTTGCACCAACCGGCAGATCAACCATCACCGCTTGTTGCCGAACGGGTGCTAATAAATCGGCTAAGGTCACCGCTTTTAATGCCGTATAGACCGCACGGTTAATTAGGTTCCAGTTACCCTTTATTTCACACGAAGATTCCTGCTCACAGTTACCCTGATCGGTACTGCACTCAGTCATACTGATCGGCCCTTCTATCGCCATGATTATTTCGGCGACATCTGTTTGATCAGGCCGCTTAGCTAAAACATAGCCGCCTTTAGCACCACGACGAGACATCAAAATATTCTCTTTTGCCAATAACTTTAAGAGCTTACTGACGGTCGGCTGGGCCACCCCTGTTGCCGTTGTGATATCTGACGCAGCATGCACTTCATTAGGATCATGGGCAATATGGGTTAAGATAACCGTTGCATAATCTGTTAATTTACTGACTCTAAGCATAGACTCCTCGCATATGGGACTATTTTAGTCCTATATAATTCCATTGTATAGTCAAAACGAGATCCAATCTCTGTACCCAGCAAGTATTTTGACCGCTAAACCTACTATTTAGCCAGTTTCACAGCGTAGCGCTCACCCGCAAAAGAGATGACATCACCCGCTACTATTTTTTTACGTTTACGTGTTTCAGTCACCCCATTCACCGTCACCAGACCTTCAGCAATAACCAGCTTCGCTTCACCACCACTGGCAACCATTGCCTCAAACTTCAATATTTTATAAAGTTCCACAGGTTCTTTCGTAATTTCTATTTCATTCATTTTTCTCTCATACCTCTAGGGTAAACCCCTATTTCTTTAAAAACATAATCTCAATCAATTCGCCATAAAACAGCTAATCACTTCATTAACTCCAAACCTAAATGGCTGATACGCTAACGAGCAGGATCAAAATCCTGCCAGTATTTATGCAGCCAGCCCATTTAATACACTTCGTTTAGATCGGAACCAAAACACTATGCTTAACGCCTTCACCCACTCAAGATGCATCAAATTTGCCACCTTCAGCTTAATACTCGTACCCCTCTGTAGTATTTACTTACCCGAACAATACAAACGGCAGCAAAAACAGCTATCACTTCAAACGATCAGTCACGATTACGCCAGCAAGCTAAGCAATAAAATCACTCAGCTACTACCACCTGTAAATCCAGCCAATATCGGCCTTAATACGGTCACAACAAGGCGCATCACCTTATCGCACAAGGCTTAAAAATAAGTATCTGCGAGGAAATATCAACGAAGCCAGAGAAGGCTTGAGTCTACTCAGTAAGGAGTTTGATAAAACACGAGCCTAGTAGAATTTATTATTTAACACCCCCTGGGCAAGGCGTCTCCATAAGGTATAAAGCTATACTGGCTCTAAGTATCGAACCATCAACTGCACTCGGGAGCGCCCCATATAGTGATTAACATCGAGTTGATACACCAACCTGACCGTCGCTAGGCCAATCAAGCCATCAGGGTTATCGGGGTTAAAATAAATCGCCTCAATTTTGCGCTTATTACTCTGCGTTTCCAGCTCTAATTTAACGTGTTTCTGGCCGACGATACGCGCATTTTTCACATTAAAAACGCCCTCAAAAATAGGCTCCGGAAAATTTTGCCCCCAAGGGCCACCCTGCCTTAAGATTTCCGCTAAATTTAGGTTAATATCTGCATCAGCTATCTCACCATCAACTAAAAAAACATTTTCAGGTTCAACAGAATCAAGGCGTATTTTAACGGCCTGATCAAACTCCTCACAAAACAGATCAAAATCATCAAGCGCTAAACTCATCCCCGCGGCCATCGCGTGTCCACCAAACTTCTTTAATAATTGCGGTTGCCGGCTAGCAATATCATCCAGTACGTCTCTGATATGTAAACCAGGAATGGAGCGTGCCGAGCCTTTGATTTCATTATCACCCGCCTTTGCAAACGCAATCACTGGACGATTAAGTTTCTCTTTGATTCGAGAGGCCAGAATACCAATAACACCTTGATGCCAATATTCATCATAAAGACAAACTCCCCATTGCTGACTTGTATTATCAGTCTTAAATGACGATAAAATTTTGAAGGCATCGAGCTTCATATCATCTTCAATCGCACGACGTTCAATATTTAACGCATCTAACTGCTCTGCGATGCGGTTAGCTTCTTGCTCATCATCCGTTAACAAACATTGAATACCCAGAGACATGTCATCCAAACGCCCCGCTGCATTCAGCCTTGGGCCAATAGAAAACCCAAGATCACTCGCTACCACACGTTCGGGTTCGCGTTTTGCAATGCGTAACAAGGCTTGAATACCCGGAACACACTTATTATTTTGAATTCTGAGCAAACCTTGATGTACCAATTTTCGATTGGTCTCATCCATCGGCACCACATCAGCAACAGTACCTAAGGCCACAATATCCAATAGATTTGCTAAATTTGGCGCAGCTTGCTGATTAAAATACCCGTCTTTTTGTAAACTGGCACGTACCGCTAACAAGACATAGAAAATAACACCCACGCCCGCTAATGCTTTACTAGGGAACTGATCACCTATTAACTGTGGATTAACTATGGCATCGGCTTCGGGCAAGACTTTAGGCGGCAAATGATGATCCGTTACCACCACCTGACAACCATTGGAGCGTGCATACGAAACGCCCTCAACACTGGAGATACCATTATCGACGGTAATAATTAACTCAGGCTTTAACGCTAAAGCAACATCGACAATTTCAGGGGTCAAACCATAACCAAACTTGAACCGATCAGGCACCACAAAATCAACTTGCTGCGCACCTAATAAGCGTAAACCTCGCATCGCTACGGTGCAAGATGTTGCTCCGTCAGCATCAAAGTCGGCCACAATAACAATTTTTTTATTGTTAATAATGGCCTGCTTAATAAGATCAACCGCTCGAGTTATTCCCGATAAGCTTTGGTAACTCGGCAGTTTTTTTAACGTACGATCAAGCTGATCATCAGAGCTAAGCCCACGATTCAGGTATACAGTGCGTAACACTGGGTGGATATTAGAAAATAAACTAACGTCGCTACTGATAGCTTCACGACGTTTAATAACAGGCTTAGCCCCGCCTTGCGAAGAATCTAAGCGTGACTGACTCACAGTTTACAACTTATCTAGAATAGCAGCCTTAACTGCATCTAACGATGCTTCAATCGCCTGAGGCTGAGCAACACATTGTGAGATAGCCGTATCAGGGTCTTTTAAACCATGGCCGGTTAAGGTACACACAATCGTGCTGCCTTCTGGGATTTTTCCATTTTTAATATCACGAATAGCACCACCAACAGACGCCGCTGACGCCGGTTCACAAAAGATACCTTCTTTTTCCGTCAGTAATTTCTGTGCGGCCAAAATCTCCTCATCCGTTAATAGATCAAACCAACCAGCTGATTCCTTTTGTGCTGCCCATGCTTTATCCCAAGATTGAGGACGACCAATACGAATCGCGGTAGCGACCGTTTCAGGGTCATCAATCATTTCACCTTTAAGGAAAGGCGCTGCACCAGCCGCTTGATAACCGACCATAACAGGACGTTTATTAACAGCTAACTTAGAATAATTACCCGCAGCAGACTCATTTTCTGGCTGAGCCATTTCGGTGTAGCCCATCCAATGCGCCGAAATGTTACCCGCATTACCAACCGGTAAGCAGTGATAATCAGGCACTTGACCTAAGGCTTCAACAATTTCATAAGCGGCTGTTTTTTGCCCTTGCAAACGATAAGGGTTAATTGAGTTAACAATAGTAACGGGCGCGTGTTCAGCAACTTCTTTCACTAACTGCATACCGTGATCAAAATTACCTTTAATTTGAATAATTTCAGCACCATGCATCATCGCTTGTGCGAGCTTACCTAACGCAATTTTACCTTCAGGGATTAAAACAAAGGCTTTAATACCAGCCCGCGCTGCGTAAGCGGCTGCAGAAGCTGAGGTATTACCTGTTGAGGCACAAATAATCGCTTGACTACCCTCTTCCACCGCCTTAGTAACCGCCATGGTCATACCACGGTCTTTGAACGAGCCAGTTGGGTTTAAACCTTCATATTTAACGTAAATATCAACATTTTTACCAATTAAAGCGGGGATGTTCTCGAGCTTTATTAGCGGTGTATTACCTTCACCTAAACTAATAAAACGGGTTGTGTCTGAAACGGGTAAAACGGCCTTAAATTTATCAATAAGACCTTTGTAACGATTACCTTGAGGCATAATATTTCCTATTGTAGTGATTCAACACGAATACGAGTTACCGCACCATTGGTTGAATCTAATGATTCGATTTGTTCAAGCGCTAGTATTAAATCGCTTTCTAATACACAATCAGTTAATAAAATAACCTGTGCATCAGCGCCTTGCTGTTTAGGTTCTTTTTGCAATACCGCTTCAATGCTAATGCCATTATTCGCCAAAATTGTTGTCATTGCTGCCATCACACCGGCTTTATCTTGTACCGACAAGCGCAAGTAGAAGGCTGTCTTAACTTGTTCAATAGGTAAAATAGCCAGTGTTTCAAGTTTATCACTTGCAAACCCTAAAGCAGGTACGGCACTCGCCGCAGAGCCATCTAACTGACGGCAAATATCAACTAAGTCCGCCACTACCGCAGAAGCTGTCGCGTCTGCGCCTGCACCCGGGCCGTAATACATAGTTGCACCAACAGCATTACCCTTAACCAATACCGCATTCATCACCCCGTCAACATTGGCAATCAGCCGCTTTTCAGGGATTAATGTGGGGTGTACTCGCATTTCCACACCGTCTTCGGTTCGTCTAGCGACACCTAAGTGCTTAATTCGGTAACCTAGCTCTTCAGCATAGGTCACATCTAAGGGGGTGATCTTTGAAATACCTTCGGTATAAACCCGCGCAAAATTTAACGGCATACCAAACGATAGCGACGCAAGAATACAAAGTTTATGCGCGGCATCAATACCTTCAACATCAAAGGTAGGGTCTGCTTCTGCATAACCGAGTTCTTGCGCTTGCTGTAGGACATCGCTAAAGGCGCTGCCTTTGTCGCGCATTTCGGTGAGGATGAAGTTACCCGTGCCATTAATAATACCGGCTAACCACTCTATTCTATTGGCACTAAGGCCTTCTCGAATAGCTTTAACAATTGGAATACCACCCGCAATGGCGGCTTCATAGGCTAAAATAACGTTATTTTCAGCGGCGGCAGCAAACAGCTCATTACCGTGTAAGGCGATTAAGGCTTTATTGGCGGTAACAACGTGTTTACCTTGCGCTAAGGCAGAGAGGATCAGTGATTTAGCAGGTTCTTCACCGCCCATGAGTTCAACAATAATTTGAATATCAGGGTCGTTAACGACCTCATTAGAGTCTGTCGTTAGTTGAATGTTATCGGTATTACAAATTCTGGCTCTGCTAATATCACGAGCACTGGCTCTAGAAACAACAAGCTCACAACCACTGCGGCGAGAAATTTCTGAGAAATTCCTTTCGAGTACATTAACTGTACCACCACCCACTGTGCCAAGGCCTAACAAACCAACTTTAACAACTTTCAAGATTATCCCCTAAGAACATTTCAAAGAGGATAATTATACAGTAATAAATTAACCGCTATTAATGCGAGTGCTTATTTACAACCATCATTTCTGAACATTTGTTTGAGGCCACGAACCGCCTGACGCGTTCGGTGGTTATTCTCAATTAAACCAAAACGCACATATTCATCACCAAAATCACCAAAGCCAATACCTGGTGAAACAGCAACCTTGGCATCTTTTAGTAATTTTTTAGAAAACTCTAATGACCCCATCTCACGGTAAAACTCAGGAATTTTAGCCCAAACAAACATCGTCGCCTTGGGTTTTTCAACTTCCCAACCGATTGCATTCAAGCCGTCGCATAATACATCACGGCGTTCCTTGTATAGTGCTCGAATATCATCAACACAATCCTGCGGCCCTTCTAAGGCGGCAATCGCAGCCACCTGAATAGGCGTGAACATGCCATAGTCTAAATAAGATTTGATCCGTGCTAACGCACCCACCAATTCTTTATTACCGCACATAAAACCAACACGCCAACCCGGCATATTGTAAGTTTTTGATAAGGAATAAAACTCAACTGCTATATCTTTAGCACCGGGTACTTGCAAAATTGATGGCGCTTTATAACCATCGAACACAATTTCAGCATAGGCATTATCATGCACTACCCAGATATCGTGTTCCTTAGCCATTTTCACGACTTTTTCAAAGAACTCTAGGTCCACACATTGAGTGGTTGGGTTGCCCGGAAAATTAAGCACCAACATTTTAGGTTTTGGATACGATGTTTTAATCGCTTTTTCAAGTTCACAGAAAAAGTCTACATCGGGGCCAATCGGCACGTGACGAATATCTGCACCTGCGATAACAAAACCATAGGGGTGAATTGGATACGCTGGATTAGGGACCAATACAGCATCCCCAGGCCCCAAAGTAGCCATGGCTAAATGAGCTAAACCTTCTTTTGAACCGATCGTTACGATAGCTTCTGAGTCAAAGTCGAGATCAACATCGTACTTGGATTTATACCAACCACAAATGGCCTTACGTAAACGCGGAATACCTCTAGATACTGAATAACGATGTGTATCGCCTCGTTGAGCGGCTTCGGTTAACTTATCAACAATATGTTGCGGTGTCGGCTGGTCTGGGTTACCCATACCAAAATCAATAATGTCCTCACCCGCCGCACGCGCTTGCGCTTTTAAGTCATTAACAATATTAAAGACATAGGGGGGAAGACGCTTTATTCTGGCAAACTCATGCATGATAATTATTTTTCTTAACTTAATAAATACAAACGGAGTACAGTACCACCTGCATTTTTACTGTCAACGAAAAACTATAACAAACACCTGCAGAGCTAATGACTAGTGCAATAAAACAGAGGGGGATAGACCTTCGTTTTCAAGAATTGAACGCAAAGACTTCAGCGCACTAATTTGCACTTGACGCACCCGTTCACGGGTAACACCCATCTCTCTCGCTACCTGCTCTAAGGTTGAAGCATGATGCCCGCGCACCCCAAAGCGTCGTGAGATAACTTCTCTTTGTTTATCACTCAGCATTTCCAGCCATTGATCTAGGTTATTTCGAATTTCCTCTGACTGCAGAATATCTGCCGGCTCCATCGCATCCTCATCAGCCACCGAATCGAGTAATTGTTGATCGCTATCACTCGATAACGAAACATCTAACGAAGAAACATTCTCCGCGTGCATACGAAACATTTTCTCAACCACTTCAACCGGTTTACCCGTTACCTCAGCCACATCCTCAGCACTGGCTTCACGATCAAGCTCCTGACTAAGCTCACGTGCTTTTTTCAGGTAAATATTCATTTCTTTAATAATATGAATTGGCAAACGAATAGTACGTGTTTGATTCATAATCGCGCGTTCGATGGTTTGTCGAATCCACCACGTGGCATACGTTGAAAAGCGGAATCCTTTTTCAGGGTCAAATTTCTCCACCGCACGAATGAGTCCCAAGTTACCCTCCTCGATTAGATCGAGCATCGGTAGACCCCGATTCATATAACGGCGAGAGATTTTCACAACCAAGCGTAAATTACTCTCAATCATGTGTTTTCTCGCGGCTTGGTCACCTTGCTGAACTAAGCGACCATATTTTATTTCTTCTTCTGCCGTTAATAACACCGACTTGTTCAATTCATTTAAATACAACTGGGTTGGATCATTACTACCTAACCGGCTTTTAGTTTCAACCACCCGCTTTTCATCAGAAACTAACCGCTCGTCACTAGACTTCGCTTTAATCTTCCGTTGCATTTTTATCCCCTTATGTTTGGCAAGTACTTAACCACCGAAACGGCTTTCCCATGTTGCCTTATTTCAAAAAAAAGAACCTGACGTTGCCTGTTATCCGCACCTATTTCAGCTATAGCCTGTCCTCTCTTAACAACACTACCTTCCTTCACCAACAACCGCTTATTGTATCCATACGCAGTTAAAAACTCATTATTGTGCATAATGATCAGCAGATTACCATAGCCCTTTAATCCGCTCCCAGCATAAACCACTTTGCCAGCCTCACTGCTACGAATTAAGTCCCCAGGTCGACCCAGCAAGACAACCCCAGTCTTAATGGCGCCCCTCTCAATCTTCCTGACCTTTATCGGCCACTGCCAACTTAACTTTACCTTTTTTTGATAACTTTTAAAGCTTTTCTTTGTTATTTTTTGTTTTATATAGGTTTTTTCTTTTTTTGGATTAGCTTTCGAGGACTTTCTAACGGTTAATTTTATCGTTTGCCCCTGATAAATCGTATAAGGCCAGGAAATATTATTCCACTTCGCTAATTGATGATAATCATGCCCCGTCTGCCACGCAATGGAATACAACGTATCACCCGCGCGTACGGAGTGACTCTTTGCGGCCGCAAGCCGTCCCTTATTATGCTGATTATAAATCGGCGCATAAACCTTCGGTGAAGCACAAGAAACAAGCAGAACGTTGAGCAATACGAACATTAGCGTGCAACAAATTTTACGCCCTTGTTTCAAATTAGCCGGCGGAAGAAAACTTATAAACGATTAAAACAAGTACTATTAATAAGGTCAGCCCCCAACCGATCCTCTCGACATAAACCTCTAATTTATCACGCAAGCCGTCCCCCCCTAGAGACACCAGAAAAGCGACCAAAAAAAATCGAGCGCCACGACCAACGATAGAGGCGAGAACAAAAGGAAGAAAAAACATGCCTAATAATCCAGCCGCAATAGTAAAAAGCTTATACGGTATTGGCGAGAAACCAGCGATTAAAATCGCCCAAAAACCCCATTCCACAAACCAGTATTTTACCAGGTCAAACTTCCCCTGGTAATGTAATGCAGCTAACAGCGGCTCTACTAACTCAAACGAATACATACCAATAAAATAACCAAAGATACCACCAGCAACTGAAGCCACCGTGGTTAATAGGGCAAAATAAAAGGCCCTAGCGCGTTGCGCTAGACACATTGGCGCCAACATCACATCGGGTGGTATTGGAAAAAAAGATGATTCGGCAAAACTTAACGCCACCAAGTAGCGACTGGCTTTGGGGTGCTCAGCCCACGACAATACAAGCTGATACAAACGTCTAAACACAATAATACTCCTATACTCGGCCCTTTAAAAAAGGCACAAAACTAACCGGCTCAAGCACCTCAACTTCATACGCCGACTCGGTACGGGTCACCCGCTGCAACATCTGCTTACCTTCTTCACCAATCGGAATCACAAGTTTCGCACCGATGGCTAACTGCTCTAATAAATTTTGCGGGATTTCTGCCGGCGCAGCCGCCGCGAGAATCCCTTGATAAGGCCCACAAGCTTTCCAGCCCCAACCACCATCCGAGTGCTTAAAACTGATATTCCTAAAGCCCACATCAGCCAATACTTTTTTCGCTTTTTCCTGCAAGGGCTTAATACGCTCCACCGAAAAAACCCGCGGAATCAAACTCGCCAAGATCGATGATTGATAACCAGAGCCGGTACCCACTTCTAATACATTTTCTGGAACTCCGCCCTCAATCAATAACTCGGTCATCCGCGCAACGATATAAGGCTGTGAAATAGTTTGCCCAAGACCAATCGGTAAAGCCGTATTCTCATAAGCACGGCTAGCCAATGCTTCAGCAACGAATAAATGCCGAGGCACCTTGCGCATCACATCTAACACTCGCTGGTCTTGAATTCCCAACTCCTGCAACTGCGACACCAACCTATCTCGGGTGCGCTGCGAGGTCATCCCAATACCTTGGTGTTGACTCACAAAACCACCTCGTCAAGCCAAGGCCCGAGCTCTGCCAAGCGCTGATGGTTTGTTAAATCGATTTGCAAGGGGGTCACCGACACAAAATTATGTTCAACGGCGTGAAAATCCGTCCCCTCACCTGCATCCTGAGTTTCTCCTGGCGGCCCCACCCAAAATATTTTTTTATTCCTCGGGTCTCGCGCTTCAATAACGGGTTCCGCTCGGTGACGCTGACCTAACCTCGTTGCCTTAAAACCACGAATTTGCTCCAAGGGCACATCGGGTACATTGACATTGAGTATCGTATCGGCCGGAAGTTTTTTATTTAATAATTGTTTATACAATTGAACCGCAACCTCCGCCGCCGTCGAAAAATTCTTAGGTTCACTAGCATTCATTGATAGCGCAACCGATGGTAAACCCAAAAACCGCCCCTCCGTCGCCGCCGCTACCGTGCCCGAGTAGAGCACGTCATCGCCCATATTTTCACCGTTATTAATACCGGAAAACACGATATCAGGTTCTTCATCTAGTAAGCCCGTCACTGCTAAATGCACACAATCAGTCGGCGTACCATCAACGCTGTAAAAACCATTTTCCATGTGACGTACCCGTAGCGGCATATCCAAGGTCAAGGAGTTACTAGCAGCACTGCGATTTCTATCCGGTGCCACTATCGTCACCTTCGCAACCTTAGCCAAACTCGCCGCTAAACTGGCAAGGCCTGGCGCCAAATAGCCGTCATCATTACTTATTAAAATGTGCATTTACCCATCCAACACGGTGCCAATAAAAACACCGCCATTCATAATTTGCTAAACTCTTATTATGCCCGAAGATAACGACAAACACCTCAGTTCAAACGATGATTCTAATTTATTTGCGGAATTGATGAGCGATGTACGCCGAATCAGCTCGGATAAAGAAAATCTGTTAGCACATCGAAGCAAACCAAAACCCCATAGAAAACCGCAAAACCAACTCACTGAATCAGCTACGGAGTTTTTTCCTGTCAGCGATGAAATTCAAAGTGAGCAAGTACTGTTTTTTTCTCGCCAAGGAGTACAACACAAACTTAAAAAACAATTAAAACGTGGGCAACTAAACATCGATGACCGCTTAGACCTACATGGTTTGAATCGGCAACAAGCACAGCAAATAATCGAGGAGTTTTTAAGCTATCAAGCAGACTTAGCCCACCGCTGTATACTCATCGTCCACGGCAAAGGGACCGGCTCTTGCAACCCGTCTCCCGTGTTAAAAAACCTAGCATTCCAACAACTCACAGAGCACCCGTTAGTGCTCGCCTTAGCCTCGGCTAAACCGACTGATGGCGGCACCGGCGCACTCTATGTATTACTAAAAAATCCTCGTTTAAACCCAGTATAAATACAATAAAACTAGACCGAGACCAAGCCGATAAATAACAAAGGGAAACATCCCTACTCTCTCTAATAACTTGAGAAACAGGCTGATACAGGCAAACGCACTCAATGCGGAGATGACAACACCCGCAACAATCGCCGTCCAATCGACCGCCTGCCCCATTTCCACCAATTCCAGTGTTTTCAAGGAACCTGCCAAAAAAATTAACGGCACCGATAATAAAAAGGAGAACCTAGCCGCCGCATCGCGCGTTAAACCCAACAACAGCGCCCCAGTCATCGTTATACCCGAACGCGACGTTCCGGGCACTAGCGCCAGCACCTGGTATAAACCAATGATCAGCGCGTCCTTAGCGGTCAACTGCTGCTGATCCCTAAGCTGAACACCCTTCGCGTCTGCCCACCAGAGCAATAAACCAAAGATAATCGTCGCCAAGGCGATCACCAAGGGTGAGCGTAAATACAACTCGATCCAATCGCCCAATAACAAACCAACCAAGCCCACCGGAATCGTTCCAATAATAATCAACCAAGCTAAACGACTATCTTGTGTGTGCTGCCGCCTAAGCAGCGAGGCTAACCAACCGACAATTAAACGAGATAAGTCGTGCCTGAAATACGTCACTACCGCGAGCAAGGTCCCCACGTGCACCGCCACATCAAAGGCCAAACCTTGGTCTTCCCAGCCTAATAATAACGGCAACAGTATTAAATGTGCGGAACTCGACACCGGTAAAAACTCGGTTAAACCCTGCAATAAGCCCAAGGCTATAATTTGCACAAAATCCATTTTATCCTCTAATATATTAACTACTTACGATCTTCAACAATTCACGCAACACCGCCGTAGCATAACTACCCGACGGCAATTTAAAGCTCAAGCGTAAACGATCATTCTCCAGCCATTCAAACTCTAAGGCTTGCGGAACGACCCTTAATGAACGACGAGCCGACTCCATTTTTGCTTTTTTCAGCCCATCACAAAAAACCGTATTATGTTCAATAACACCCTGCTCTAACGCCTTCACCGTACCCTCAACCTGGCTTTCACCAAGGCCAAACATCGGCCCAGAACAATGAATATCCTGCTCGAGTAGACGCCGCTGTATCTGTGTATCAGTATCATATTGAAAAAACTGCCGTGTTCCATTCAAGATATAAACATCACCCGCAACCTCTGCATCCCAAGTTGCATCAGCCACCCGCTTAGATGCTACTTCGTTAAAAATGTAGGAGCGTGCAGATGAGAGGAAAAAACCTCGTGTTTTTTTGTTTCGAATCACCTCTTTTTGGGCAAACAACTCATAAGCTCGGCTAAGGTTTTGTGATAAATAACCAAAACGCTGCTGCATGAAATAGTTCGGCACACCCAATTTTTTAACCCGCTCGATCCGTTCGGCAAGGTCTGCGTGCTCCGCATTAACCTCACTGAGAACGAGCTCAAACTGATTATGCTTTATCGCTCCACGCTTTAACTTCTTGGAGTGTCGTAGAACTTTTTCAATACGAATATCAAAACTTGTTTCTAATAAGCACCAATCCGGCCCTACTTGACCGGGCAATTGAACGCTGAACCACTGTTTAGTCACCGCCTGCCGATCCTTCATGCCGGCAAAAGAGATTGAGCGCCTCGCTACATCCGCGTGTTTCGCTAAAATCTTAACAACGTCTTCGGTATTTAAATTGGTTTTCTCTAAATAAATAAACTCATGTTCGCCTTCACCGGATGGCACAAAAGACAACTCCTCGTTGACCTTAAAATCCTCTGCTTGCTGTCGAATACGGGCCGAGCCTAATGGCTCACCATGCGCATAAGCAAGCTCATCGACGTGCTTTGAATAATCCATCATTTACTGCTTGGCCAACAACAAAACAACCGCATGCACTTCAATGCCTTCTTTACGCCCAGCAAAACCCATACCTTCGGTGGTTGTCGCCTTAATATTAACTCGATCGGCTTGGCTATTTAGGTCGGTCGCTATATTGACTGACATCTGACTTAAAAAAGGTGCCAATTTAGGCGCTTGAGCAATAACCGTCACATCGAGATTAGCTAAGGAGTAACCGGCTTGTTGCACCAATTCAAAAACATCTCGCAACAAAATACGACTATCAATATTTTTGAAATCGTCACTCGTATCAGGGAAGTGCTGGCCGATATCACCGTGACCAATCGCGCCGAGTAAAGCATCACAAACGGCATGCAAAGCAACATCACCATCTGAATGCGCCAACAAACCATACTCATGGTCTATTTGCACACCTGCCAACACTAAGGGTTTACCTAATTCGAAGCGGTGTGCATCATAACCATGACCTATTCGCATGTTTCTTTTTCCTGTTTTTCTATATAAAAGTCAGCTAATGCAAGGTCGTCTAGACAGGTGATTTTGATATTATCTGCTCGCCCTTCTACAATCAGCACCACTTGATTTAATTGTTCAATCGCACTGGCCTCGTCGGTGATCACAGAACCCTTAAGCTTCGCACTCAAAAGGGCTTGCTCTAAATCATCTAGTTTGAATATTTGCGGGGTTAACGCACGCCATAAACTTGAACGGTCCAGCGTTTTCAAGGCAATGTTCGCAGAAACATACTTGATCGTATCGTGAATAGGTGCGGCTAAAATAGCACCTTGCTGCTGACTTTTTGCGCTCGATATTAATCGCTCAATATCATCAAGCCTAATGCAAGGTCTAGCGGCATCATGCACTAGCACCCAATCGGTCTGGCCCGCGTAAGCTTTAAGCGCTTGAATTCCATTCAATACCGAATCCGCTCGTTCATCACCACCGACAGCAACAATAATCCTTTCATCGGTAAAGTACTGGCTAGATGGCCAATAGGGATCGTCTGATCGCAAACAAAGCACTATCTTTTCAAATTGCTGACAAGCTAATAAACGCGACAGAGTCACGTCTAAAATTGTCGATGAACGAAATGCCAGGTATTGTTTTGGGCGATCTTGCTGCATCCTCGAACCCAGCCCTGCGGCTGGCACCACACACCAAGTTTTTTCAGTATTATTTTTCATTCTCTATTTCAATGTACTGAAAAAAGGTTTCATCTTTACCGATCAAACCCAACTCTTGCCGAGCCTTTTCTTCAATAACATCTTGACCACTTTTAAGGTTTTGTATTTCGGCATGTAAGGCATTATTGCGTTGCAATAATGCCTTATTTTCACTTCGAAGCGTGCCTATTCGCTGCTCTAATTGCCATAAATTTTGCAGCCTTCCCTCAGCAATCCACAGTTTGTACTGTAGAAAACCGAAAAGAACAACAAGAATGACTAGCAGCGCTCTCAACTTAGCTTAAGTATTTAAATGCCTTTTTACCTGCATATATCGCATTGGCACCGAGATCTTCTTCGATACGTAATAAACGATTATATTTAGCAACACGGTCAGAACGGCATAATGAACCCGTTTTAATTTGACCCGAGCAGGTTGCAACAGCCAAATCAGCAATAGTGGTGTCTTCAGTTTCACCTGAACGGTGCGAAACAACCGAGGTGTATCCTGAGTCATGAGCCATTTTAATAGCGGCCAATGTTTCTGTTAAGGTGCCAATCTGATTAACTTTAATCAAAATTGAATTGGCAATATCTTTATCAATGCCTTGTTTGAAGATTTCTGGGTTGGTCACAAACAAGTCATCACCGACCAACTGAACTTTATCACCCAATTTTTCGGTCATATACTTCCAACCGTCCCAATCATTCTCATCCAAACCATCTTCGATGCTGATAATAGGGTATTGATCCACCCAATTAGCGAGGAAGTCGGTCATTTGCTGAGAATTAAAACGTTTATCTTCTGATGCTAGGAAGTACTCACCATTTTTGAAGAATTCTGAGCTAGCAACGTCTAAACCTAAGGCAATATCATCACCCACTTTCAAACCAACTTTTTCAATCGCTTGCAGAATGACTTCAATAGCTTCAACGTTTGATGATAAGTCCGGTGCAAACCCCCCTTCATCACCCACCGAGGTACTTAAACCCTTCGCTAATAGAACTGACTTCAAGGCATGAAACACCTCTGTTCCATAACGCATGGCTTCACTAAAACTAGGTGCGCCAACCGGTAAAATCATAAATTCTTGCAGGTCTACGCTATTATCCGCATGAGAACCACCGTTGATGATATTCATCATCGGCACCGGCAAAATAAACTCGCTATCACCCAGGTAACGATACAAAGGCAAGCTGCCCTCGTTAGCCGCCGCGTGAGCCGCCGCCAACGATATACCCAAGGTCGCATTCGCACCCAAACGTGCTTTGTTATGGGTACCATCTAACTCGATCATCGCCTTATCAATCGCCGCTTGGTCACTCGCATCCATCCCTAGCAAGGCAGTTCTTAACTCGCCATTAACATGAGATACAGCTTTCAATACACCTTTACCACCATAACGGCTTTTATCACCATCACGTAGTTCAATCGCTTCACGTTCGCCGGTTGATGCTCCTGATGGAACCATTGCGCTGCCTACTACACCCGATGCCAAAGTCACATCGGCTTGCAAGGTAGGATTACCACGTGAATCTAATATTTCACGCGCCTTAATATCGACTATTTCTGCCATAACTTCCTCTACTATTGTCTTAAAATTCGTTTTCTATAAAACCAGTTTGCTTAACCGCCATATCAATCGTTTTCATGATACGCAGTAATTCTTTCATTTTTCCTAAGGGTACTGAATTAGGTCCATCACTCAATGCTTTCTCAGGGTCGGGGTGTGTTTCCATGAAAACACCTGAAACACCCGCCGCAACCGCTGCTCGAGCCAAGGTCGGCACAAACTCGCGTTGCCCACCTGATGAACTCCCTTGACCGCCCGGTAGCTGTACCGAATGAGTCGCATCAAAAACAACTGGCGCATTGGTTTCACGCATCACCGCTAGTGAGCGCATATCCGACACCAAATTATTATAACCAAATGACGCCCCACGCTCGCACACCATGATGTTGTTATTACCCGTCGCACGGGCCTTATCAACCACGTGTTTCATATCCCAAGGCGCAAGAAACTGACCTTTTTTAATATTAATCGGCAGGCCTGTTTGCGCTACACGAGTAATATAATTTGTTTGTCGGCATAAAAAAGCCGGTGTTTGTAATACATCAACCACCGAAGCGACTTCATCCATCGGCGTATCTTCGTGCACATCGGTAATAACCGGCACACCGAGTTGATCTTTGACCGCCTGTAACACCCTCAAACCCTCTTCGATACCAGGCCCTCTAAAACTATCAATCGAAGAACGGTTAGCTTTGTCGAAGGATGATTTATAAATAAATGGAATACCTAATTCAGCCGCTATCTCTTTAAGCGTTGCTGCTGTATCAATCGTCATTTGCTCGCTTTCTACCACGCAGGTTCCAGCAATCAAGAAAAAAGGCTGATCGATACCGACTTCAAAACCACATAAATTCATTACTTTAGCCTATTTTTTATCGGTTGAGTATTCAATAGCCGCCGATACAAAGCCGCTAAATAAAGGGTGTCCTGTTCTGGGTTTAGAGGTAAATTCCGGGTGGAACTGACACGCTAAGAACCATCTATGCTCAGGAATCTCCACAATTTCAACCAGACGTCCATCCATAGATTTACCCGAGATAACGAGCCCTTCGGATTCAAACTGCTCTAAAAATGTATTATTAAATTCGAAACGGTGTCTATGCCGTTCAGTAATCACATCTTTACCATAAACTTTATGCGCCAAAGACCCCGGCACTAACTGACATTTTTGACTACCTAAACGCATCGTGCCACCAAGCTCAGACGCTTCATCACGCTTTTCTAGCTGACCATCTTCTGCTAACCACTCGGTGATCAAACCAATAACTGGGTACGGCGAATCAGCCATAAACTCGGTACTATTTGCGCCTTCTAGGCCTATTTTATTTCGTGCGTATTCAATCACTGCAGATTGCATACCGAGGCAAATACCTAAGTAAGGCACATTGTTCTCACGCGCGAAACGAATCGCCGCAATTTTACCGTCGACACCACGTTCACCAAAACCACCAGGCACCAGCACCGCATCCACATCATTTAATATAGACGTACCTTTCTCTTCAATATGCTCGGCATCCACCTTAATTAACTCAATTTGAGTTTTAGTATGAATACCTGCGTGAATAATTGATTCAGTCAATGATTTATAAGCATCTGCGTGGTCTACATATTTCCCAACCAAGGCAATCTTCACGCTCTCTTTCGGTGCAAACAAACCCTCTACCACATTATCCCAATCAGACAAATCCGCTGGGTTTGCATCTAGGTGTAATTTTTTAACAACAATTTGATCCAAGCCCTGCTCATGCAGCATACGCGGAATACGGTAGATACTATCGGCATCTAACGCCGTAATAACCGCTTTTTCTTCAACATTTGTAAATAAAGCAATCTTTTTACGGTCAGATAATGGAATGGGCCTCTCAGAACGACAAATTAGAATATCCGGTTGAATACCAATGGTTCTTAATTCTTTAACTGAGTGCTGAGTCGGTTTGGTTTTAATTTCTTTCGCTGAAGAAATATACGGAACCAAGGTGAGGTGCATAAACAAGCAGCGATCATCACCGAGTTCTACCCGCATTTGACGAATAGCCTCTAAGAAAGGTAATGATTCGATATCACCCACCGTACCGCCAATTTCAATTAACGCAACATCCACGCCTTCAGCACTTTTGATAATATTTTGTTTAATTTCATCAGTGATATGCGGAATGACCTGAACCGTCCCACCTAAATAATCACCACGGCGCTCTTTCTTAATAACACTTTCGTAAATTTGTCCGGTGGTGAAGTTATTAGCCTTCGACATGACACTCTTGCTAAAACGTTCATAATGCCCCAAGTCCAAATCGGTCTCAGCGCCATCGTCAGTCACATACACTTCCCCATGCTGAAAAGGACTCATCGTGCCAGGGTCGACATTGATATAAGGGTCCAGCTTGGTCATCGTTACTTTCAACCCACGAGCCTCAAGAATAGTCGCTAATGAGGAGGCACAAATACCTTTGCCTAACGAAGAAACCACGCCACCTGTAATAAAAATAAACTTAGCCATATCAACCCTATAAAATCAGACAATTAATTTTCGGCATTATACGCGAATCGATTCGGCAGAATGTATCCCTAGCCGATAAAAAAACAAAATAATGAGGCCACTCGAGGGTGATAAGCGGCGTTTCCAACCAACAAGCTAAAAACTCAAATCGACAAGGCGCTTAGCTGGCAAAGAACCCGCTAGCCAGAATTAAGCCATTTGATCTGAAAACAACACCCCTCCAAAGCTGAAGTTTAGCTGTTAACAAAACCTCTGCAGTAAACCTTTACTCTGAAGACTCTGTTTCTAGTCGCCAAAACCAGGAGTTTTAGGCAAAGCCAAAATGCACGGAGTGACGACTGAATGGAGGCAAGAGGCAGAGTAATGTTGGAGAAAATACCGAAGAAGCACCTCTCCTGATGCCTACTTTTGGTATTTTAATAAATAATCGATGAGCACTTTTTAACGACGTATAACAGCGAAAGCGCTTTCATCCGAAGCTCTCACTGAATGTAAAACCCTGGATGTGACCACTCGATACAGTACATTTCCTCGCCTTCCATCGCAGAAAACCCCTCTGCCAACCAAAGGTCAGCAACCGCTACCAGTTCATCATCCACATAAATTAACGGCAGATGGTCCCTGAGCCATGGGAAAATATGGCTTTCGTTATATAACTTCTTGAGTGTCTTACGGCAGGATCTACCCATGACTTGAAGGCTTTCACCACCCACACGCCGGCGAATAGACACTCGCGACTCAGACCAGTAGCGACTTGAAATGCCACCGTGAAGAACCGGTATTTTGCTTAATTCGCCGCTTGAGCCCGGCAGCTCTATTGTCTCAGCCTGCCAAACAATACCCGTGAGTGGTACTGGCTCTAGCTGCTGCTGATTCAAGTGCAAAAAACCCTTATACAAATGAACTTGGTACTGAGCCCACGCCACACAAGCCGATTTTTTCGCCGTCAGCAGCATTAACAATTGCTGCAACACCTTCTCAGAGGGCATACGTACCGCATTATCCGCTAGCCATTGCCGCAGCATCAAACGCCGATGTCTGTCGTCCTGATCTGCAATTGAAACAAGGTCAAACTCGGCCCTACGCTGAGGCATTAATAGAGAAGCGGCATAATCTTCAAGCACCGCCGAGGCTTCCGCACAATGCGAGGCCGTTCTGGCGGTTGTCTTGGCAAAAGCTGGCCAACGCTGTTTAATCAAAGGGATCAGTTGCTGGCGGATGAAGTTTCTATCATAAGCCAGCGCTAAATTAGACGGGTCCTCCACCCAATCCAGCTGCTGCTGTTGCGCATAATCGAGGATATCCTGCTGGCTACACTCTAAAAGGGGTCTACCGATCAAACCGTCACCGAAGCCCGCGAGCCTAGGCATACTCGCCAAGCCTTTAACTCCCGCGCCTCTAAATAGCTGTAACATTAAGGTTTCAGCTTGATCCTCTTGGTGCTGAGCGGTCAAGACAAGCGTCTGTTTCGAACAATGCGCTCTTAATGCAGCATAACGTGCATTCCGCGCCGCTTGCTCAGGACCATCACCATTCACGTCGTTGGCATTCACCCGCTCAACGCGACACTCAAGACCAAGACTCGCCGCAACTCGCAGGCAATGGGCGCCCCATTGCGAAGCGTCTTGCTGCAAACCATGGTCGATATAAATCGCCTTAAAACTTAGCATTTTTAAACGGGGCTGCAGTTGCGAACAAATATGCAGTAGTACGTGCGAATCGACCCCGCCACTGTAGGCGATAATGACTTCGGCAATACCCTCTACTGAAGACAGGTAGCGCTCCACCTTATCAATAAGTTGCTGCAAGCATGCCCCCCTAGGTAATTACACTCCGCCTGTTATGACCTAATAACCCAGCATCGACAGGGATAAATTAAGACTCAGTAAAACGTCCGTAACTCATTAAACGCGCATAACGCTCGGCCAATAAATCATCGATCGGTTTTGCGTTTAACAAATCGACTTCAGCCAAGATGGTCTGCTTAATTTGCGCCTTCATAAAGTCTAGGTCGCGGTGCGCGCCACCTAAAGGTTCGTCGATAATCCCGTCGATAAGGCCGTGCTCAAGTAGCTTAGTTGAGGTAATCGCCATTGCTTCAGCGGCTTGTGAGGCTTTTTCCGAACTTTTCCATAAAATAGACGCACAACCTTCCGGAGAAATAACCGAATAGGTACTGTATTTTAATAAAAATAATTTATCACACACGCCTAGAGCCAACGCACCACCCGAACCACCTTCACCGATAACAATGCTGATAACGGGCGTTCTCAACTTCGACATTTCAAAGAGATTACGCGCAATCGCTTCACTCTGACCGCGCTCTTCCGCACCGATACCTGGATAAGCGCCCGGCGTATCGATGAAAGTAATAATCGGCAATTTAAACTGCTCAGCCATTTTCATTAGACGCAGCGCTTTACGGTAACCCTCGGGTCGTGGCATACCAAAATTACGTTTTAATTTTTCTTTTGTTGCACGTCCTTTTTGATGACCGATCACCATCACTGGCAAACCATCTAACCTCGCCAAACCACCAACAATAGCCGCATCATCTGAATAATGACGATCACCGTGTAATTCAATAAAGCCATCCACTACGCCGTCAATATAATCGAGGCTATAGGGTCTTTTGGGGTGACGCGATAATTTCGAAATCTGCCAATCACTTAATTTAGAGAATATTGATTCGGTGAGAGAGAGGCTTTTTTCTTGTAAGCGATCAATCTCTTTCTGGATATCCATCTCATTATCGGTACCCACACGCCTTAGTTCCTCGAGCTTTTCTTCGAGTTCAACAATGGGTTGTTCAAAATCTAAATAATTTATATTCATAAGCCTATTTTATCGTGACTAGCTACAATCAGCTAGCAGTAATCAATACCGGACCATTTTTTGTTGTTCTGGCAATATTTTTTGTAATTCCTCAAGCAAGCTATCTTTCACCGATACTGACCAATCATCAGCGGGCCGCATTAACGCTTGCGCGCCCTTCAGCTGCAATTTCAGGGTCACTGGGCAACGCCCGCCCTTATAAGTCGACAATAATTGCCCGAGTTGTTCGATCGTCTCTAGCTGGGAGTCCTCTGAGAGGTCTAATTCTATCAGCAAGTCTTTAATAAATCTTTCACGTGCCTGCTCAACCGTCATCACCGTCTCAATCGAGAGTCTGTTCTGCCCCGCAAAATCATCAAACGATAGACCGCCTTCTATCACGACGATCTGCTCACTAACCAGCAACTCACTAAACGTTTCGAAGGTTTCACTATAGGCAACCGCCTCTAATCTAGCACTACCATCATCCAAAATGACGGTGGCAATTTTAGAACCACTCTTCGTCGGTCTAGTACGTACCTCTAACACCAAACCAGCCGCTGTCACCGGTTTACCTTTTACCCTACGGTACTGGCCACCCGCTTGTTTTGGCGAGGCCAGCTCCATATCCAACAAAGCGGATAATTTAGCCGATACCACCGTCAACATTTCTTCTTTCACACAGTCGAAGGGATGCCCGGTTAAATACAGGCCCAAGGTGGTTTTTTCTGATTTTAAACGTTCGTACTCTGACCATGGCTCAATGTCGGCCAGCGTTTCACTCTTCACCGGCTCAACCACGCTTAAGCCGAACAAATCATTTTGCCCGACCTTATCACTCTTATTGTGCTGCTCAGCGACCTGTAATACACCCGCTAACCTATCCATTAAACGTGCACGGTTATCATCGAAGCAATCCAACGCACCCGAGCGTATCAAGCCATCTTGTACCCGTCGATTAGCCTTTCTCAGGTCAATCCGTCGCGCTAAATCCGCGTGATTAGCATATGGCCCATCAAGTTTTCGCTGCTCAATAATAGATTCAATCGCGGCCTCACCAACACCTTTTATCGCCCCTAGGCCATAAATGATTTGCCCCTCATCATTGGTGGTAAATCGATAATCTGAATTATTCACATCCGGCGGCAGAATATCCAAGTCCATCTCACGACACTCGTCGATAAAGGCAACCACCTTCTCGGTATTATCCATATCTGATGACAATACCGCTGCCATAAACTCCGATGGGTAATGGGTTTTCAACCAAGCGGTTTGATAAGCGATTAGCGCGTACGCGGCCGAATGCGATTTATTAAAACCATAACCGGCAAACTTTTCCATCAAGTCAAAAATATAGGTGGCTATCTCGTGTTCAACCCCATTTTTCACCGCCCCACTGGTAAACATTTCTCGCTGCTTGGCCATTTCTTCGGGTTTCTTCTTACCCATCGCTCTACGCAGCAAATCGGCCATACCCAGACTATAACCCGCCAAATCCTGGGCAATTCTCATCACCTGTTCCTGGTACAGAATAACCCCGTTAGTGGGCTGCAAAATTGGAATCAAGCTAGGGTGCGCATATTCGGCTTTTTTGCGACCGTGTTTGACATTGATGTAATCATCCACCATGCCTGACTGCAAGGGACCGGGTCTAAACAAGGCCACCAAGGCAATAACATCCTCAAAGGAGTCTGGGCGCAAACGACGAATAAGATCTTTCATCCCCCTAGATTCAAGCTGAAAAACTGCCGTAGTCTGATAGTTCTTCAATAATTCGTAGGTAGGCTGATCATCTCGCGGCAATAAATCAATATTCACCGCCTCTTCGCCTTTTGCTTGCCGACGGCTATTAATATTTTGTAAGGCCCAATCGATAATGGTGAGGGTTCTTAGACCCAAAAAGTCAAACTTAACCAAGCCAACCGCTTCGATATCGTCTTTATCAAACTGGGTTACGAGGTTACTACCGTCTTCTTCACAGTACAGCGGTGAAAAATCGGTTAATTTACTCGGTGATATAACCACCCCACCCGCGTGTTTACCCGCGTTACGTGCCACCCCTTCCAATTGCAGCGCGAGATCGATTAATTCTCGAACCTCATCTTCTTCTTGGTAGGCACTCAGCAGGTCTGGACTTTCATCCAGCGCCTTGGTGAGGGTCATACCAATTTCAAAGGGAATCGCCTTCGCCAAGCGATCTACAAAACCATAGGGGTGCCCTAACACCCGACCTACGTCGCGAATAACCGCTTTCGCCGCCATACTGCCGTAGGTGATAATTTGCGATACCTTGTCACGACCGTATCGTTCACCAACGTAATTGATCACCCGATCACGCCCATCCATACAGAAATCGACATCAAAGTCAGGCATCGAAACCCGTTCTGGGTTCAAGAAACGCTCAAATAGCAGGTCAAACTCCATCGGGTCCAAATCGGTAATCCGCATCGCATAAGCGACAATAGAACCCGCACCCGAACCACGACCTGGGCCTACCGGCACCCCATTATTTTTTGCCCACTCAATAAAGTCCGCCACAATCAAGAAATAACCAGGAAAACCCATTTGGCAGATAACGTCTAATTCACGTTTTAACCGTGCTTGGTACAGCGCTATTCTTTCAGCATCGAAGTCGATTCGAGCGGAGGTTTCATCGATTCGCCGCTTCAAGCCTTCTTCCGCAAGCTGAGCAAAGTACTCATCAATCGTTAAACCTTCGGGCAAGGGAAAGTCCGGCAGAAAGTTTTCGCCTAAATTCAGTGCAACATTACAGCGCTTAGCAATTTCAAGCGTATTTTCAATCGCTTCGGGCAGATCAGAAAATAGCTCAAGCATTTCATCCTGAGTTTTCAGGTACTGCTGCTCCGTATGTGTTTTAAGCCGTCGGCTATCGGACAAAACCCGACCTTGATTAATACAGACTCTCGCTTCATGCGCATCGAACTCTGTCTGACTCAAAAAACAACAGCCATTCGTCGCCACCACAGCAACACCGTGTTTGATCGATAGAGCGACCATATTAGCAATCGACTTCTCTTCGCCAGGACGACCAACGCGCTGCACCTCTAGATAGAACCTATCGGTAAAAACCTGCTGCCAACGTTGTACAATTTGTGAACAAGCTTCGTGGTCATCAGAACCCACTGCAATACTCAATAAACCATCTAAGCAACCGGATAAAACAATCAGCCCCTTATTATTGTCGAATACCTTTTCACTCGTTAGATAGGGAATACCTTTTTCTTGACCGTGTAAATAAGCCTCGGAAATAAGCTCCGACAAGGCTAAATAACCTTGTTGATCCTGCACCAGCAAAGTAACAATATAGGGTTTTTTCTGCTCGACGGTATCCTTAATTAATATGTCCGCCCCTAGAATAGGTTTAACCCCAGCAGACAACGCCGCCCGATAGAACTTAACCGCCGCAAACATATTAACGTGGTCAGTGACCGCAATGGCCGGCATCGATAGTTCTGCTGCGCGTTTCACCATCGGTTTCACCCGCATAATGCCATCAACCAAGGAATACTCAGTATGGTTATGCAAATGAATAAACTTTAGCTGCTCGCTCATTTTAATAACGCCTTGACTGGGGCATATGAACGCCGATAAATATTAATAACCCCCTGCTCGGCCAATAATTTTTTATGCGCTGGCGTTGGATAACCCTTGTGTTTAGCCAGTTCATAACCTGGATACAGGGTATCAAGAATAGACATATGTTGATCACGGTAGACCTTAGCAATGATCGAGGCCGCAGAAATTTCTTCAATTAAGGCATCACCACCCTTAATACATTCACCCGGCGCATCTATATCGGGGTAAAACGTTCCATCGACCTGAGCAAAGTCAACATCAACTAGTAGCCCATCAAAGGCCCGTTTCATCGCGAGCAAGCTCGCTTGTAAGATATTTATCTGGTCAATTTCAACGACTTCAGCGCGGCCAATCGACCAATCTAACGCCGACTCCATAATCGCCGCCGACAGCTGATTACGCTTTTTTTCTGATAGCTTCTTCGAATCCATCAGGCCAACAATCGGCCGACGTGGATCAAGCACCACCGCAGCGGCCACAACCGGACCTGCAATACAGCCCCGACCAACTTCATCTAAACCTACAATAATATTACTCATTTTCAGATCTCACCAGAAATAACACGGCCGACTATCTTTGCCGCTTGTTGATCCGCATCGCAACTAATAGCCTGTGACATGTCATCAAACTGACTCACCATATCATCGACACGTACCTGATCTGTATACAGGCTAATTAATTCAGTAGCGAGCGCTTCAGCGGTCATCTTTTCGTGTAAAAACTCTTTCACCAAGGGTTTATTAGCAATCAGATTAGGCATCGACACATAAGCAGCCTTCAATAAATCAAACGTTTTAAAGGCCCACGTCGTTAATGGTGATAATTTATAAGCCACCACCATTGGTTTTTTTAATAACATCACTTCTAAGGTTGCCGTACCGGACGCCACTAGAACCAAATCGGCCTCAGCGATCATTTCGCTCGACGCCATTAGCTTAATATCTAAGTCGAGTCTCGCCGCAGATGATTGATAAATGGCACTAAAAACATCGGCCGCGGCTTGATCGGGCATCGGCACCAATACTTTTAAGTTTTCGATGCTGGCGGCACATATTTCTGCCGCACGAATAAAGATCATGCTATGCCGGTTTAACTCACCGGTACGACTACCAGGCATCATCGTCAACACCGTCGATACGGCGCCCTTAACCCTATCAACCGACTTGCTCTCGGCTAAGCGCTTATATTCATCGGCTAGCGGATGGCCAATAAAGTAGGCCGGAACCTTAGTCGGCGCAAAATAGGTTTCCTCAAATGGAAAAATGCACAGTAGCGCATTGAGGGAGCCTATCAGTTTTTTTATCCGCTTCGGACGCCAAGCCCATACCGTTGGGCTCACATAGTGCACCGTCTTAATACCTATTTGGAACAAGTCGCGCTCCAGTTTTAAATTAAAATCAGGCGCATCAATGCCAATAAACACATCTGGCTGTTCGACAATGATGCGTTTCTTTAGATTCTTTCTAATCGATAATAGTTCAGGCAGGTGCTTAATCACCTCGAACAAACCAAAAACAGACAATTTTGACATCGGATATAGGCTTTCAAAACCTTCCGCCATCATGCGCTGCCCGCCAATGCCTGAAAACACCGCATGCGGATATATTTCACGTAACCGCTTGATCAAGCCCGCGGCAAGGATATCGCCAGAGTGCTCTCCAGCAACCATCATGATTTTTATAGGCGTATTTATCACTGAGGAGACGATTCCAATAGTCAAACGAATAAGAAAAGAAAAAACTACAACCTTGGGTTGAAAGACTCAAATCCAAGATAGCTGTCGCTACTAACGCATGATGCCACGGTTTGAATTCTGTAAAAAATCAACCATCACTTGCAGCTCGGGTTGAGACTCAGCCATAACCGCCAGTTGTTCGTTGGCTTCGACCAACTTAAGTCCTGATTTATACAGGGTTTTATAGGCCCGTTTTATTTGTAAAACAGCCTCTTTGGAAAACCCACGTCGATCTAAACCCACCGCGTTAATACCATGTGGTTTGGTTGGCCGTCCACCGACCATCACGAAAGGTGGTACGTCTTTAGTAATCGCACTGCCCATCGCTGAAAAACAATGGTCACCCAATTGACAAAATTGATGCACAATCGAAAAACCGCCTAAAATCACATTTTGACCAATATGCACATGCCCAGCAAGGGAAGCCGCGTTAGCCAGAATCACATCATCAGCAATGACACAGTCATGCGCAACATGACAATAAGCCATAAATAGGTTATTACTACCAATTTTAGTAATATTCTTATCTTGTGTCGTGCCACGATGAATGCTGGTAAATTCACGTATTTCGTTATTATCGCCAATCTCTAAAAAAGATGGTTCTCCCGCATATTTTTTATCTTGTGGGTCTTCTCCAATTGAGGAAAACTGGTAGATTCGATTATTCTTACCAATTTTTGTCGTGCCGTTAATGGTCACGTGGGAGTTTATTTTAGTCCCAGAATCAATCGAAACATTCGCCCCAATCACCGTATAGGGACCAATGCTTACATCGTCTGCAATACTGGCACTAGCGTCGATAATGGCCGTAGGGTGAATCATTTAGTCGATTCCTTCGCTGCGCACATAATATCCGCACGAACAACAAGCTGCCCATCAACCGTCGCCTTGGTTTCGAATGACCATATATTACGCCGGTCTTTTTTATAAATCACTTCAACCATCAGCTGATCCCCCGGCACTACCGAGCGCTTAAATCGAGCGTTATCCACTCCGACTAAATAATACTCGCCAAAGTCTTCACCGCGGTCGGTTAAAGTCTTCATAGAAAGTAAGCCGGTGGCTTGCGCTAGCGCTTCAAGAATTAACACCCCTGGGAAAATCGGGTTATGCGGAAAATGCCCAGTAAATTGCGGTTCATTATAAGAAACATTTTTTAATGCCAGTAAACGCTTTCCGGCTTCATACTCAACCACTCTATCGATCATCAAGAAAGGATAACGGTGCGGTAGAAATTCCATTACTTTTCTTACATCATCGTGCGCCATCATTTTCCTTATTTGTTTTAATTAATTTATTGATTTTTTTTGTTAGTGCATCGAGCTGCTTAAATCGCACAGCATTTTTTAGCCAAGCACTATTACTTTGAAAGGGTGTTCCCGATGAGTAGGCACCCGCCTGTTTAATCGAGTGCGTGACCATCGTCATGCCCGTCACGTGTACGTTATCCGCAACTGTCAGGTGGCCTACTAAACCAACACCACCGGCTAAGGTACAGTGTTTGCCAATTTTAGTACTGCCAGCAATACCGGTACAGGCGGCTATCGCCGAGTGCTCCCCTATTTCGACGTTATGTGCAATTTGTACAAGGTTGTCAATTTTCACCCCATTGCCAATAACGGTATTATCTAACGCGCCACAATCAATCGTCGTATTAGCACCAACATCCACATTATCGCCAATCACCACCACGCCAAGCTGGGGTATTTTACACCAAGCTCTGTTTTCTGCCGGTGCATAACCAAAACCATCAGAGCCGATTACACAACCCGGGTGTAAGCTCACACCATCACCTAAACGGCATCCGTCAGTAATCGTAACGTTAGCAATGATATTTACATTTTCACCGATAATTATGTCGTCCCCGAGTACTGAACCTGGGCCAATTTTACCACCACGGCCAATATGGACGTTATCGCCGATTACCACATTCGCCGCAATCACACAATCATCTGCGATACGGCTATTTTCACCCATTACAGCAGACGGATGAATGCTTCCAACTGCCTTAGCTTTTGAGTGTATAAAGCTTGCCGCCTTGGCATAAGCTAAATAGGGGTTTTCAACAATCAACGCATGGGCGGGGCAATCAGCGGCAAACTGAGCCGATAAAATAACCACCCCAGCCTTACTTTGCTGTAGTGCTGGCAAATACTTTTTATCGTAAATAAATGATAATTGATCAGCATCAGCGCTAATTAACGTAGAACAAGAGTTTATCCTGTGTTCAGGGTCACCAACTAACTGCGCACCAATACGAGCGGCAATCTCTTCTAGAGAAATATTCAACAACAGCCCCTTATTGACTATTTAAGCGACGCTAATCGTTGCTGTACTTTCGCTGTAATATCCACCGCAGAACTGGCATACACAACACCATCGTGTAGTACTAAGTCAAACTTCTCAGCCTCAGACAAACCTTTAATCGCCTCAAATACTAAGCGTTGTAACTTAGCTAACTCTTCATTACGTCTGAGGTTAAAGTCTTCTCTAAATTCTTCTTGATCTCGTTTAAGCGCACGTTTTTTCTCAAGCACATCACGCTGAAGTTTGCGTAACTTGCTTTCAGTCATCATTTTCGCATCACGTACGATCTTTTCGTCTAATTTTTTAATCGTTTTTTGACTGGCTAATAGGCGTTTATTTCTTGGAGAAAACTCTTTTTCCAACGCTATTTTAGCCGTTTCAGCTTGCGGGGCTTTTTCTAAAATTCTAGCAACATTCACAAAACCCACTTTAATTTCCGTGGCTTGTACCGAACTAACTAAAGCAATGGTGAGAACACTCGCCACTATAATCTGCTTAATAAATTTCAATTTATATCTCCTACAGGGTTAAATCCTAAAAATTAAATACCAGAGCCAAATGAGAACTGGAATACTTGAACTTCATCGTCTTCATCATCATTCAGCGGCATCGCTAAACTAACCGATAAAGCGCCAAATGGCGATAGCCATTTCGCTGAGACACCGACTGAATAGCGTAAATCACCGACATCAATTTCATCATCGTATACATTACCCGCATCCATAAAAGTACTCAGCCGAACCGTTTTACTTTCAGGCATGAACGGCACAGGAAAGATGTATTCAGCATTACCGACCAATTTAACACTACCACCGATCGCATCACCAAATTCGTCTTTAGGGCCTAGGGTATTATCGGTGAAACCACGCACCGAGTTCTTACCACCGGCATAATAATTTTCAAAAAATGGTAATGATTCGGCATCACCATATGAATCGCCATAACCGAAGTTACCATTTAAATACAGGGTTGTATGTTTGGTAACGGCAAAATAATGTTTTTGGTTATAGGTCAACTTATAAAATTCTAGGTCTGAACCCGGCAGCGTAATAATTCCAGATAATCGTTTAGAACCACCTTTATTCGCAAAGACGGCTCTATTACGTGAATCGGTGCCCCAGCTAGCCGACAGCTTGAAATTAGTATAAGAGTCGCCATTCTCACGCACAAAATCACTAATCCGGTTAACCACCAAACTGTCATCAATATCAAGTGAGGTAAACTCAATATCAAAACCAAGCCCCACTCTATCGCGTTCATTCAGCGGTAGGCCAAAGTTCACCCCAGTATTAAATGTTTCGGTGGAATAATCAGAGGTATTCGCTTCTTCGGCATCAGTGGTTCGGTAACTGATATTAAAACCTCGGCTAACCCCATCGATGGTGTAATAAGGATTGGTATAACCCAAGCTATAAACCGTATTCACATCACTATTATTGAAACTGGCACTCATCCGTTTACCCGTGCCTAAAAAGTTATTCTGACTGATGCTCGCATTCAGTACCAAGCCTTGAGATTGTGAAAATCCAGCACCTGCCAAGATATTACCGGATGATTTTTCTTTCACCGAATATATCACGTCAACTTGGTCATTAGTGCCGGCGACGGCAGGTGTTTCTACATCAACTTCATCAAAATGCCCCAAACGAGAGAGGCGGTCTTTCGAACGTTCGACTTGCAAGGTGGAAATTGGTGCAGCTTCCATTTGGCGAACTTCACGCCTCAAAACCTCATCACGTGTTTTAACATTACCTTGCATAATCACACGACGTACATACACCCGCTTACCCGGGTCGACAAAAAAGGTTATTTTTACCGTCGATGTTTCCGCGTCAATTTCTGGAATCATATTAACGTTAGCAAAAGAATACCCCTCATGACCGAGTAAGGTGGTGATATTCTCGGAGGTTTGTGTCGCTTTTTTCCTAGAAAAAATATCGTCCGGCTGCACACTGACAAATGGAATTAATTTATCGGGACTAACAACTAACTCGCCGGCCAACTTGACCTCACTAACCGTGTGTACGACACCTTCTTTAACATTAATCGTAATATAAATTCCATTCTCATCCGGGCTAATCGACACCTGAGTGGACTCAACTTTAAAGTTAATATAACCACGGTCTTGATAAAAAGAACTTAACCGTTCGATATCCGCAGACAGCTTCTGCTTAGAGTATTGATCACTATTGGTATAGAAAGAAATGAGCGTTGGCCCCGTTAATTCAAATGAACCCAGTATCTCCTCATCAGAAAACGATTTATTACCGACTATATTAATCTTCTTAATACTCGCCGCTGAACCCTCACTCACATTAATGAGTATCGCAACACGGTTTCTTTCCAGTGTGGTCACCTTTGTTTCTACACTAGCTGAATACTTACCATTATTATAATACTGCTGTAATAACTCCTTTTTCACCTTATCCAGTACCAAGGGGTTAAAAACACGGCCAACCGCCATACCTACGTCTTCAAAGGCCGTTAGTAGTTGCTCTGTTTCAATATCTTTATTACCGTCTAACTCAATGCTCGTTATCGCAGGACGCTCTGTCACATTAATAATCAATACATCGGCGTTTTGATCGATACTGACATCACTAAAAAACCCCATGCCAAATAATTCGCGAATAGCATCGCCAGAACGCTGATCACTAAACTCATCACCCAGTTTAATACTCAAGGCATTAAAAACAGCACCGGCGGTAATACGTTGCAAGCCATTCACCTTGATGTCTTTGATAACAAACGATTCCGCAGCGACCACCAAGCTTGAGCCAACAAACAAGGCGACTAATGAAAAAGTTATGAGGGTCGATCTAATTATTTTTATCACAGGAAACTTATTTTTATAGGTTTTTATTTATAACGAGTCAGTATAGATAAAACAGCAAGTCGACTCAATACGTATTTTTATTTAGCTAAATAAACGGCTCAGGTCAACAAACACCGCTGTCAGCATCAAGGCAACTAAGGCGAGCATACCTATACGCATAAAGCCCGCCTGTACTTTTTCAGAAACCGGCTTACCCTTAATCGCTTCTAGCAAATAAAACATCAAATGACCACCATCCAACATCGGGATCGGCAGCAAATTCATCACGCCTAGGCTTAGGCTAACAAATGCTAGAAACTTCAAGAAGGCAAGCAAGCCTATAGACGCAGATTTTCCGGCGTATTGCGCAATGCTGATCGGCCCGCTTAAGTTATTTAATGAGGCCTCGCCGAGCACCATCCGAGCAATCAATTTAACCGTCAACAAAGAGTAGCTCAGGGTTTGTTTTGCCGCTTCGCCGATAGCATCTACCGCTCCCAAAGAGTAACTGGTATAAAAACCATCGTACAAATCGCTATCAATCAACGCTGAAACACCAATCCGTCCAATCCACTTTGAACCATCCTTGATGCGTTTGGGTGTCAGATTTAATTGCACCACCTGCCCCCCTCTAAGTAGCGACACAGCCATCGGCGTAGCTGGGTTAGCTCGAGTAGCAGAGACCCATTCTCCCCAGCTGTTAATCTCTTGCTGATTCACCGAGACGATTAAGTCACCCGCCAGCAACCCCGCCTTGTCGGCCGCCTCATTTTTCACTACCTCACCAATAACGGCCGCTAACACAGGCGTGCGCGGTAGTATGCCAATGCTATGCAACATCGCCGAGGCATCCGGCAGCTCGGCGTCCGTATTTTCTATAACAACCGTAGCAAACTGTCCACCAGGTTTTGCCACGGTCAGCTCGAAACGCCCTTGATCCAACATTTCACTGCTCATCAAACCGGCGGCAACCCGCCAGATAGGTGCAGGCCGGCCATTCACACTAACAATCTCATCCCCCACCTCGATCGTCGAATGAATCGCAATGCCGTCCTTGGTAAAACCACCCACCACCGGTCTCAAACCTTCTTCGCCAATCAGTAAAATCAACCAAAATGCGATCAAGGCAAAAATGAGATTAAATGCAGGACCCGCTAGCACGATAAGGAATCGGCTGAATAAAGGTTTATTATTAAAGGCGAGGTGCTTATCTTCGGCTTTCACCTCCGCTTCATTCTCGTCCAGCATTTTGACATAGCCACCCAAGGGAATACCGGCAATAACGTATTCAGTGAGGTCATTTTTCCGTTTAAACTTAATCAGCGGCTTACCAAAGCCAACCGAAAAACGCAGCACCTTAACGCCACAGCGCCTAGCCACCCAAAAGTGACCAAATTCATGCACCGTGACTAAAAGCCCCAGCACCACCACAAATGCAATCAAGGAGGTAATAAATTCCATCAGATCGACTCCATATTACGCATCGTCAGTTCGCGCGTCACTCTATCGACTCGTAACACCGTATCGATGGAATCTAACGGCTCGATGCTTGAAGTATCCAACGCTTGTTGGATCAACACCGGAATATCGGTAAAACGAATTTTTTTATTCAAAAAACCCTCTACTGCCACCTCATTAGCCGCATTCAAAATAGCAGGGGCACTGCCCTTCGTTGCTAAAACTTCATACGCTAGACGCAAACAGGGGAATTTCTCATAACACGGCGCAGCAAAACTTAATTGTTTATTGAGCATAAAATCTAACGGAGATACACCACTTGCTTGTCGCTCAGGCCACGCCAGAGCATGCGCAATGGGTGTTCGCATATCGGGGTTCCCCAGTTGCGCCAATACCGAACCATCAATATAGTCCACCATCGAGTGCACCACACTTTGCGGGTGTACCAATACCTCAATCAAATCAGCCGGCATAGCAAATAAATAACTCGCCTCGATAAGCTCCAAACCTTTATTCATCATGGTGGCCGAATCAACTGATATTTTCCGCCCCATCGACCAATTAGGGTGCGCACAGGCTTGCTCAACCGTTACATTTCTCAACTCAGCGGCTGGCTTATTGAGGAATGGCCCACCCGAGGCCGTTAAAATCAGCTTGCGGATACCCGCGGCACCTTGCCCCGCTTGATAACCTGCGGGCATACACTGAAATAAGGCATTATGTTCACTATCTAATGGCAATAAACACGCATTATTATCCTTCACCGCCGACATTAACAAGTCACCCGAAATCACCAACGCTTCCTTATTCGCCAACAGTAGTTTCTTACCCGCTTGTGCGGCAGCTAGGGTTGATAATAGACCCGCCGCGCCAACAATGGCAGCAACCACAATATCCACATCATGATGTTTGGCGACGAACTCTAGCGATTCCATACCCGAGATCACCTCGGTAGCCGCAGCCGCCGATTGGGATATTTTCAAACGGCATTGCTCTGCGAGCTGCTCATCTGGAACCACCGCGAAACAGGGTTTAAACTCCAGACATTGTTCAACTAAGCGATCTATATTCCTATTCGCGGTTAACGCAAATACGCGATAGGATTGTTGATTAATTCTTAAAACATCTAAGGTACTGAGGCCTATCGAGCCAGTTGAACCTAATACACACACCGACTTCATAACAATACCTCCGTCAGCAGTAGACTGGCAGCAAAAACCGGTGCTGCCGCGATCAGGCTATCAATACGGTCAAGCATGCCACCGTGTCCAGGTAGGATATTACCGCTATCCTTCACCTTTGCTCGCCGCTTCAGTAGGCTTTCAAATAAATCCCCATAAACCGATACCAGCACAACTAGCAACGACAAACCGATAAAACCGAGTGCATTAACCACCTCGAAATAACCCGCCATAAACACCGCAAATAACAAACAAGTCAGCAGACCACCCACCACTCCTTCGATCGATTTTCCCGGGCTGATAATCGCCGATAACTTACGCGCACCCAGCGCACGGCCAGCAAAATAAGCCCCGCTATCGGCAATCCATATCAATAATAATAAGTACATTAACAGTTCCGCACCCAAGGCAAAGGAATGCCTTAACAGGTACAAGGACACTAGAGTAAGGCCCAATAAAACATGACCCAACAATAGCATCACCACCGGCTGTTGCCGCATCTCCAGCAGCTGCTTTGGCCACGTGATAATAAACAGTACGATGAACAGCCAGAACGCTAAACTCACTAGCAGTAAATAGCTCAAAATCTGCGTATCAAGCAACAGCAAAATATGACCGAAACCCAGCATCAAACTGGCCAACAGTATTTTATGTAATTTATTTAACACGCCACTCAAGGCGACCCATTCATAAGCAGCAACCCATACGATAACGCTCGCCACCACTAAAAAAAACCGCTCAGGTGCAAACAACACCACCCAAACGACAATAGGAATAAGCACGACCGCAGTTAATAGTCGTTGCATCAAACTACTCATAAATTATTCCTGTTGGTTAATTTGCTCACCCGTTTGACCAAAACGACGTTGCCGCGAAGAGAAGTCATTGATCGCATCAAGTAAACACTGTTCATTAAAATCGGGCCAAAGGGTATCGGTAAAATAAAGCTCACTATAAGCCAATTGCATCAACAAAAAATTACTTATTCGTTGCTCGCCACCCGTTCTAATAAACAAATCGGGGTCCACTACCTCTGCCGTAGAGAGGAAATCCTTTAATTGCATCCCGTCTGATTGACCCGCCAAAGACTTTATATGCTCGCTAAGTCGTATGGCGGCTTGTTCGATATCCCATTGCCCACCGTAATTTGCCGCAATGATCAGGGTTAAACCGTCACTTCCAGCGGTCAAAGCCTCAACCGTTTGAATGCTCTTTTGCAAGGCACTAGAAAACCTCGAACAGTCGCCGATGACTTTTAAGCGTATATTATTTTTTTGTAAGCTGGCGGCTTGTCGTTTTAGCGTTGCTAAAAACAAGCGCATCAATAAATCGACCTCTTTCGCCGGTCGTAACCAATTTTCACTGCTAAAAGCGAAGACCGTTAACGCGTCTACCCGTAAACGAACACAGGCCTCTATGGTTTTCCGTAAAGCATCAACCCCAGCTTTATGGCCTAAAGCACGCGGTTTATTCCGTTGTACAGCCCAACGCCCATTACCATCCATGACGATCGCAATATGTTTGGGGATATTGAGTTGATTCGGAGTACTTAAGTTATCGCTCACAATAATTCCCTGTTATCCCTTAGCTAGTAAAGGGACATGTAAACTTAAATCTAAAGAGTGGGCACCCAATATCAGGCGCCCGCTCTTTAAAAACTACATCGCCATTAACTCTTCTTCTTTATGAGCCAGATGTTTATCAATATCCTTAATATGCGAATCAGTCGCTTTCTGAATTCTTTCTTCGCCAGCGCGTAACTCGTCTTCCGTAATCATTTTTTCTTTCAACGCTTCTTTAAACTCAGAGTTAGCATCACGACGAATATTACGTACCGCTACTTTTGAATTTTCAGCTTCGTTACGCACGACTTTAACCAAATCACGACGTCTTTCTTCGGTCAGAGGTGGCATTGGCACACGCACCACATTACCCGACGTTACTGGGTTCAAACCTAAATCAGCCTTCATGATGGCTTTTTCAACCGGCCCAATCATCGTCGCTTCCCAAGGCATAATTGACAAGGTACGGGCATCTTCAATATTAACCGTCGCCACTTGGTTCAATGGCGTATCCACATCGTAGTAAGAAACAACGATATCTTCCAATAAACTCGGGTGAGCACGACCAGTACGTATTTTGGTTAAGGCCTTTTGAAAGGCTTCAACCGATTTGCCCATGCGAACGCCAGCATCTTTAACTATATCTTCAATCATAATTACCTCTATTTCTATTCCACCAAGGTACCAATATCTTCGCCAGCAACCACTCGTTGAATGGCTCCTTTATCGAAAATATTAACCACTCTTAATGGTAGGTTGTGATCTCGACAAAGCACCAACGCCGTCGCATCCATGACGTTGAGGCGTTTATCGATCGCCTCATCAAAACTAATTCTTGGGTAAAACTCTGCATCAGGGTTTTTCACGGGGTCGTCAGAGTAAATACCATCGACCTTCGTTGCCTTAATCAAGAGCTCTGCATCAACTTCGATACCGCGCAAACTAGCCGCTGAATCAGTGGTGAAAAAAGGGTTACCGATGCCAGCAGCAAAGATAACCACTCGCCCTTTTTCTAAATGACGTATCGCTCTACGACGCTTAAAATCCTCACAGACCTGATTGATTTTAAGTGCCGACATAACGCGTACAGACTGGCCTAATGATTCTAATGCGTCTTGCATCGCTAGCGCATTAATAACCGTCGCTAACATTCCCATATGGTCACTGGTGACACGATCTAGCGCATCTGAAGCCATCTCTGATCCGCGTAAGATATTGCCACCACCGATCACCAAGCCAACTTCAACACCATGATCACAGAGCTCTTTAACCTCATTAGCAAGCCTTAGAACTGTTGCACCATCAATACCGCCAGCAGAGTCCCCCATCAGGGCTTCTCCACTGAGTTTCAACAATATTCGTTTATACGCCAGTTCAGCCATTGTTTATTCGCCTCGAACTTGAGCCATTACTTCAGCCGCAAAATCCTCTTCTTTCTTTTCGATGCCTTCGCCAACTTCTAAACGCACAAATGATTTAACCGTTGCACCATTATTTTTCAATAATTGCGCGACAGTCACATCGCCATCTTTAACGAAAGGTTGACCTAATAAGGTAATTTCTTTTAAGAATTTCTTAACCTTGCCGACAATCATTTTCTCAACGATTGCAGCAGGTTTACCACTTTCAGCGGCTTGACCTTTAAAGATTTCTTTTTCTTTTTCAATTTGCTCAGCAGGCACATCCGCTTCAGAAATACACACTGGGTTAGTCGCCGCAACGTGCATCGCAATGTCTTTTGCTAATTCAACCGAGCCACCTTCAAGCTCGACCAATACACCAATACGAATACCGTGCATATAAGAACCCACGATGCTGCCATCGGTTTTGATTGTTTGGAAACGTCTAACATTGATGTTTTCACCAATTTTCGCAATCAGCGCACGTCGTTTGTGGTCTACGGTAACAGAGTCGCCATCTAGCTCTAACTCGTTCAATGTTTCAACATCAACCACATCGTTGTTAACAATGGTGTTCGCAACAGCCGTTGCAAAACCAACGAAATCATCACCTTGTGATACGAAGTCAGTCTCACTATTAACTTCAACAATCGACGTTGTAGCACCATCACCCGAGGTAGCGACTCTAATAACGCCTTCTGCGGCAACTCGACCTGCTTTTTTGTCGGCTTTAGCCATCCCTGATTTACGCATATTTTCGATCGCAACTTCTAAGTCACCACCGGTTTCTACTAATGCTCGTTTGCACTCCATCATGCCAGAACCCGTTCTTTGACGTAATTCTTTCACCATCGCTGCTGTTACACTCATTTCAAACCTCTATCTTAATAATTAATTGTAAAAACGCCCCCGTCAGGAGGCGTTCAAATCTCAGCTTAAAATTGCCGAAGCATACAACTGTCTCGGCAATTCAATTACTTAAATCCTGCCTATATATTGACTAGGATTTATTTTCCAGCTGGTGCTTTCTCAACAGCAGGCGCCGCTTTTTCAATCGCTTTAGCCACTTCTTTATTGCTCACAAGCTCTTTAATAACACTTGCTTTACCTTCAAGAATAGCAGCAGAGAAACTTTGGCAATACAAAGTAAGCGCTCTGATTGAGTCATCGTTACCAGGGATTACATAATCAACTTCATTAGGTTTATTGTTGGTATCAACAACACCGATAACAGGAATACCTAACTTTCTAGCTTCTTTAATAGCAATCTTTTCATAACCAACATCCATTATCAAGATAGCATCTGGTGGGCCTTTAAGATCTTTAATACCACCAACACTGCGCTCTAATTTTTCAAGCTGACGCATGAATTTCAAACCTTCTTTTTTGCTAAAACGGTTCAAGCTACCGTCTTCACGCATGGTTTCTAACTCTTTCAAGCGGTTAATTGATTTTTTAATAGTACCGAAGTTAGTCAACATACCACCTAACCAACGGTGATCTACGTATGGCATATTGCAACGTTTTGCTTCTTCAGCAACCGTTTTACGCGCAGCTTTTTTGGTACCAACAAACAAAACAGTCCCTTTATTCGCTGCCAACTTATTGATAAAAGTCAGTGCATCATTAAATAATGGCAATGTTTTTTCTAAGTTGATGATATGAATCTTACCGCGAGCACCATAAATATAAGGTGCCATTTTTGGATTCCAGTATCTTGTTTGGTGACCAAAGTGAACACCAGCTTCAAGCATTTCACGCATTGTGATTTTAGACATTTATTACTTTCCTATAATTAATATTAGCCAAACAATTCATTGATTGACTCGGGTTGATAACTAAACGTACACCTCAAACGGTAACCTAGTTAAACTAAGCACCCTACCGAATGTGCTGTTGTACGTTGTCGTTGTTGCCAAAGGGCGACGCTTTATACCATATTTAGCTGAAAACGACAATTTAAACCGCTATAATTCACTCTTCTTACAATAAAAAAAATCGCGTAGGCATTATGAGCATCTCCTTAAAAACCCCTCTCGAAATTGAAAAAATGCGCATCGCAGGCCGTTTAGCCGCTGATGTTCTCGAAATGATTACAGAATATGTCGTTCCCGGTGTGACTACAGGAGAACTCAACGATCGCTGTCATGACTTCATCGTAAACCATCAACAAGCGATCCCCGCCCCCCTGAACTACCATGGCTTCCCAAAATCTATTTGCACCTCGGTTAACCACCAAGTTTGCCATGGCATCCCTAGCGACAAAGTATTAAAAAAGGGTGACGTCGTCAATATCGACGTGACGGTCATTAAAGATGAATATTTTGGTGACACCAGTCGCATGTTCGTCGCCGGCGAACCCAGCATCCTCGCCAACAGAATCATCGATACCACTCAAAAAGCTTTATACCTCGGTATTAGCATGGTTAAACCGGGCATCAAGCTCGGTGATATTGGTCACGCTATTCAACAATTCGCCGAAGCAAAACGCTACTCGGTCGTGCGCGAATATTGCGGCCACGGCATTGGTCGTGTATTTCACGAAGAGCCTCAGGTACTACATTACGGTAAAGCAGGTACTGGCATCACCTTGGAAGAAGGCATGACCTTCACCATCGAACCGATGATTAATGCCGGTAAACGACACGTCAAAGTACTCGCAGATGACTGGACAGTGGTCACCAAGGACCGTAGTTTATCGGTTCAGTTTGAACATACACTCGCCGTTACCGCGACCGGGTTTGAAATTTTCACTCTACGTAACGAAGAAAAAATAGAAGCGACTTATATTGCACCGGAGTTCTACCAAGCATGAAATCGAACGAACTGTTAGAGAAACCATCGACGAACAACATCGCCGATATCAAAGCGGTGATTCAACAGTTCAATGACGAGCTTTTTGAACGCTCGCAAACCGGCACCACCATCGAAGTCCTATTGAAAGAGCGTAGCGACTTCATCGACCAATTATTAAGCCGTTGCTGGGGTGAATTTTTAGCCGATCAATGCAGTCAGTTAGCCCTCGTCGCGACCGGTGGTTATGGTCGTGCAGAACTACACCCCTACTCGGATATCGACCTACTGATCATCTTCGATGAGCAGCAACTCGAACACTGCCGCTCGGCTATCGAATCATTCTCCACCTATTTATGGGATATCGGACTCAAACCAGGGCTCAGCGTACGTACCATCGATGATTGTCTAGAACAGTCTCGTTTAGACGTCACCGTCATCACCAACTTAATGGAAGCCCGTTTAATTACCGGCTCTACTGAATTTTTCCGCCAAATGCAAAGCCAGGTATGCACCGATAACGTCTGGCCTGCCGCCGACTTTTTCCATGAAAAAGTCGATGAACAACATAAGAGGCACCTTAAGTTTGGTGATACCGCGTACAACCTCGAACCCGACATTAAAGAAGGCCCTGGTGGCTTAAGGGATATTCAAACCATCCAATGGATCACCCAGCGCTATTTTGGTTCAAACTCCTTAGGCGAGTTGGTGAATAACGCCTTTTTAACAAAAAGCGAATACCGAACCCTCATCAAGGGGCAACGCTTCCTTTGGCAGGTTCGTTTCGAACTGCATAGGCTCGCCAAACGCGGCGAGAACCGCCTATTATTTGATTACCAGAAAGATCTCGCGTTAGCACTCGACTTTGCAGATGGTGACAACAATCTCGCTGTCGAAAGTTTTATGCAGCGCTACTATCGCACTGTAATGGAGCTCGAACGCATCAATGAAATTGTACTGCAGTTGTTTACCGAGGCGCTGGATAATAAAACCCTAGAAGTACACCCGATCAACGAGTCATTTCGCGTGGTCAACAGCTATATCGAGGTCACCCACCCCGATACCTTCAAGGCCCAACCGACCGCCTTACTCGATATATTCCTACAATTACAAAAACACCCCGACATCATCGGCGTGCGCTCCACCACCATTCGTTTAATTCGTGAAAGCATTCACCTGATTAATGAACAGTTTCGTGCAAACCCAACGGCGCAGCGTTTATTTTTAGACATTATTCGCCAACCGCACGGTATTACCCATCAATTTAGGCGGATGAATCGTTATGGTGTACTCGCAGCATACATCCCCGCGTTTAATGACATTATTGGACGCATGCAATACGATCTGTTCCACGCCTATACGGTGGACCAACACACCTTATTTATCGTTCGAAACTTACGCCGTTTCGCACTAGAAAAACACCAAGACGACCTGCCGCATTGTTTCGAGGTATTCCAGCATATCAGCAAACCCGAGTTGCTTTATTTAGCCGGCTTGTTCCACGATATCGCGAAAGGTCGCGGCGGCAATCACGCAGAACTTGGCATGCAAGACGCTCTCGACTTCTGCCGCCTACACGGTTACAGCTCTTACGACAGCGAGCTCGTCGGCTGGTTAGTACAAAACCATCTATTTATGTCGATGACCGCTCAGCGCAAAGACATCAACGACCCCGTTATTATCCATAAATTCGCTTCTAGGGTTGGCAGTCTAGAGTACCTTGATTACCTGTACCTATTAACCGTTGCCGACATCAGAGCCACCAACCCAACCCTGTGGAATGACTGGAAAGCCTCGTTATTAAAAGAACTCTACCATAACACCCAAAAACTGTTACGCAGAGGTCTACATAGCGCCAACCCAAACAGTGCCGACAACTTCAGCGATATGCAATACCAAGCTCGTTTGGGCTTACATGCTCGCGGCCTAGATGATGAACAAATCAATACCGTATGGCGACATATCGATATCGATTATTTCGCCCGTTTTAGTGTAGAGGACAGCATCTGGCATACCCTAGCCATCTCATCGTGTGATGAAAACGAGCTACCACTGGTGTTATTACGCCCACAAACAACCCGTGGTGGCGCAGAAGTCTTTATTTATGTGAATGATCGCTCCGGCATGTTTGCCACCTGCACAGCCACCTTAGATCAATTAGGTTTAAACATCCTCGATGCCAGAATCATCACTACCAGCAAAAACATCGCGCTGATCAGTTTCCATATTCTGGAAGACAATGGCAGCCCCTTGGCAAACATCGAACGTGAACAAGTCATCGCCAATATTTTGCGGAATAACCTATTAAACCCCAATCAGGCTGTCTTATCAGTCGAGCGGCATAAACCAAGGCAAAGCCAACACTTTGATACCGAGACGACGATTAATTTTAGCGAAGACCATAGCCAACGTTATACCGTACTGGAAATTAACACCCACGATCAACCCGGCGTTTTATCGCTGATTGGCCAGTGTTTTAGTGCCTGCCAGATTAACGTAAGAAATGCAAAAATAAGCACCATGGGCACAATAGCCGAAGATATCTTTTATATCACGGATAACAGCGATAATATGATCCGAGACAGCGCTAAACTTGAGCAGCTGAAAACCTCATTATTAGAAAAACTAAATAACGAGTAAACCCTTCTATTATTAACCACGATCATGCCGATACTTTTTTGCCAGCCGCACAGGATCAACATTAAAAAAGTACCCTAAGCGCAAACCCCACATCAACAAAATGGTGCGTAAAACACCGTTTTGTTGCCAACGGCGGCTTGAACTTAATACTCGGCTATGCAAACAAACTGCGGTATTTTGTCGTTTCAGCTTTCGACTCAAAGCGATATCCTCCATCAGTGGAATCTCTGGAAAACCGGCGACTTTTGCAAACAGCCTTGCCGAGACAAATATCGCTTGGTCGCCGGTCATAATACCGCTTAAGCGTGAACGCCAATTCATCAGCGTTTCAATCAATCTAAAAACCCTTTTCGAGCCATCTAAGCGCACATCAAAACGCCCCCAAACATGATCATCTTTACTCAACTTGGCGAGTAATTGATAAGCACCGTCAGGTAATCGACAATCGGCGTGCAAAAAAACCAGCAAACACCCTTCCGCTCGCTTAGCACCCACATTCATTTGCCTTCCACGCCCGGCTGCTGATGACAGTAGTAAATCAACCATCGGCTGGGCTAAGTCCCGCGTATTATCGTCACTCCCACCGTCCACAACAATCAGCTCCACCCCTTGTTGACGCAATCCCTGCAAGGCCAACAAGCTGTCTACAATACACCCCGACTCGTTTAACGCTGGAATAATAATACTGATCTTGGACATCGCTTTCGCCTTACAACAGCAAGACTAACAACAACTGGAGGTTTTATTAACATTATTATGCTGGGAATTTTTTGTCTCGCTAGCGGGTCTCAAGGTTCCCGAAGGCGCGCACCAAGCCTCACCCTCCTTCGTCACTGCCGGGCTAATACCGATAAAGTCATCCGCGTACGGGCCTTGGGTTAATAAGTTATAACTGCGCTCACACACCGCCATTCGCTTCCCGCGGTAGTAAACGTGTCCTTCATCATCCTTCGTTTCAGCGTATGGGCCCTTATAAATAACCGCCTGCCCTTTATCAATACAGGCCGTCTGTTCGCCCTTAATAGCGGTAATCGTCACCGACCTAAATTCAATACCTTCCACCACCTGCCAAGGTTGTTCATCCCATTTATCTAACTTAACCGCGAGGAAACCCGCTTGTTTGAAGCTCGCTAAAAATTCATCTTCAATAAAGGAACCTGAAATACAACCCGACCATAACTCGGGGTCTGCTTTTAAGTGCTGTGGAATGGCTTCATCGGCAACAATATCAGAGATAGCAATCCGCCCGCCCGGCTTTAATACCCGAAAAATCTCGGCCACCAGCTGCTTTTTATCCCCATCGTTAACCAGGTTCAATACACAATTTGATAACACTAAATCGATTGAGTTATCGGCAATCAATGGCTCCGTTTGAGTGAGCTTTTTTTGCCATTGTTGTAATTGATCGAGCCCTTGTACATTTCGCACCGGATTAGCCGCCAGCTGCGCGTCTACTTTGTCGAGATCCAATGCAAGGTCTTGAATCTGCCCCTTCACAAAACGCAGCCTGTCATTACCCAGCTTATCCGCCATCTCAGGCTGATACTTTCTCGCTAAAGCCAGCATCTCGTCGTTCATATCGACGCCGATCACCTTGCCTTTCTCACCCACTAATTGCGCCGCCATATAACAAATTTTGCCTGAGCCAGACCCCAGGTCCAATACCACATCACCCTCTTTGACATAACGTGATGGATCGCCACAGCCATAATCTTTTTCAACCACCTCTTGCGGCAACATCTGTAATAGGCTCGCGTCATAATCAACCGGACAACATAATGCAGGCTGAACCTGCTCAGCACCCAGTGAATAACGCTCCACCACACTCTTTTTCATATCCATAATCATCCTTAAGTTAATGCCCCACCACAGCTCGAACCGCTACCCGCGGTACAGCCATAACAATGGTCGGCAATCGTAATATTCTGCTGGTTAAAATCAATCTCTAAACAATCAGCAATGTGTTTTTTGTTGTCAGAAAACCCTGCAGCTAGGCCCAACATCTGGTTAAAATCACAATCATAGACATAACCTTGCCAATCCACACTTAATAAGGTTTTACACATTAATTGCGCTAAATTTTCTGCGCGATAGGCTGATTTTAATAACCTCATATAGCCATCAAACAGCCCCTTCGACATTAAGCTACTACCAAAACGCTTAATTGGCATATTGGTAATGGTCAATAACTGGCTGAATTCAATCGAAAAATTATCGGCCAAGTGCTGTTTATATTGCTGTTCTAATGGCTGCTGATCTGGCGGTAGCACCGCACCTTGCGAGTTATACACCAGATGCAATGGCAAGGTACGCCCATAACCCAAGGCATTCAAACGCTGTAAGGCGGTAATGCTCTTCGCAAACACCCCATCGCCACGTTGCGCATCTACATTCTCGGTAGAATAACAGGGTAAAGAGGCAACAATTTCCACCTGCTGTTGGGCTAAAAATTCGGCCAGGTACTCATACGTTGGTTCTTGCAGAATACTCAGATTACAGCGATCGATGACGGTTAAACCACGCTCGCGGGCTTGCCGCACGATATATTCAAAGTTAGGGTTCATCTCCGGCGCACCACCGGTTAAATCGAGTGTATGAATCTGTTGCTGATCAATAAAACATAACAACTGATCCATCGTCTGCCGACTCATTAATTCCTTCCGCGTTGGCCCCGCGTTAACATGGCAGTGCAAACAGGACTGGTTGCATAAGTACCCTAGGTTCACTTGTAAGGTCTGCAGGGTCGATCGCCTGATCGGCGGAAAATCACTATCGATTAATTGACTGAGTGTCTCTCGCATAAATTTATCGTCGTTTAGCCGCGTGGTAACGCGTAAGTAGTTTGAGTAATCGCTTCGGCTGGTGTTTCTTTTTCCACAAGCCTGCGGTGTATTTATTTGCCTCAGCCCAGGTAGGGTAGGCATGAATGGTCGCTAGAATTTTATTCAGTCCCAGCCCATGTTTCATCGCCAAGACAAATTCCGGCAGCATCTCAGAGGCGTGTTCACCAACAATCGTAACACCTAAAATCTTATCCTTCGCCAACGGCGTTAACACCTTGATATAACCCGAGGTCTGCCCATCAATAATGGCTCGATCCAGTTCGTCTAACTGAAAGGTCGTGGTCTCAGTCAGTAGACCGGCTTTTTTTGCCGATTGCTCGTTATGGCCCACGCTGGCAATTTCCGGCTGACAAAAGGTTACCCGAGGAATAAGCCGGTGGTCAGCTTTAAACTGCCATAAACCAGAAAACAGGCTATTCAACGTGCTATACCAAGCATAATGTGCCGCCGCATGGGTAAATTGATAAGGCCCTGCCACATCACCACAGGCATAAATACTCGGCACGCTGCTACGCATATATTGATCAACCACGATACGACCCGATGCGGTTAGCTCCACACCGAGTTGTTGCAAACCTGTGTTTTGTGTATTCGCTTGCCGGCCAACGGCAAATAACACCGCATCAAAAGCAAGCTTTAACTGACGACCTTGCTGCGCTCGGATCAAAGCATAAGATTCGTCGCCTTCAACCACAAAGGACTCAATTGAGTGCTGTAGCTTTAGCTCAATACCTTCCGCGACAAATTGCCCACTCAATAAATCCGCCGCGGCTTCATCCTCGGCCATCAACAAACGTTCGCCCGCCTCTACAATCGTCACTGTACAGCCCAAACGGCTGAAAACTTGTCCCAATTCACAGCCAATCGGGCCACCACCAACCACCAGCAAGCGTTCAGGGCGTTTACGTAACGACCAAATCGTATCGGAAGTATAAAAATCGACCTGCTGGATGCCCTCAATAACCGGTATATGTGGCTTAGCCCCGGTGGCAATAATAATTCGCCTTGCACTCACCGTTTTACCCGCAAACTCGACTTGCCAAGGCGATATCAGCCGCGCCTGTGCTTGCACACAATCCACCCCCAATTGCTGATAACGCTCAACCGAGTCGTGTGGTTCAATTTTCTTGATCACATCCGCCGCCCGTTGCATCACCTCGGCAAAATCAAATTCAGCACTCGCACTGCGAATACCATATTGTTCACTGTCTGCAAGCGCCGCTAAAAAACGTGTCGACTGGATTAACGATTTAGACGGTACACAGCCGGTATTTAAACAATCCCCACCCATTTTATGTTGTTCAATCAACAACACCTTCGCCTTAACCGTAGCGGCAATATAGGAACTTACCAGACCCGCAGCTCCCCCGCCAATGACGATAAGGTTGTAATCGAAGTGAGCGGGTTTGTTATAGCCTGTTAATGCCTGATAACGACGCATTGCGGCTAATACCGATTTACTGATGAGTGGCAACACCGCCAACAAGGCAAATGAAACAGCAACCGCCGGCGATAAAACATCACTCAACTGCTCCAGCGAACTTAACTGCGTGCCTGCATTCACAAATAAAATCGTCGCCGGCAACATACCTAATTGGCTCACCCAAAAATAGGTCCTCAGCTTAATTGGCGTTAAACCCATCAGCACGTTCACCAACCAAAATGGGACTACCACAATCAAACGCAAAGCAAACAAATAGAACGCCCCTTCCTTTTTCACCCCAGCATTCATATCGGCCAAACGTGTCACAAACCGCTGTTGCAACCAATCACGCAGTACATAACGAGATAATAAAAATGCCAAACTAGCGCCAATGGTTGAAGCAAACGACACCAACAGCAGACCCCAGCCTAAACCGAACACCGCCCCTGCCGCCAAGCTTAATATGCTGGCACCCGGTATAGAAACCGCCGTCGATATAATATAAACAACAAAAAACCAAGTCGACGCCTGCCTAGGGCGTTCCTCGTAATAATTAACTAACGCTGCGTTTTGCTGCTTTAAAAAATCGAGTTCGGTATAACGTTCAAAACCCAGCGCATAAAAAGCGCCGAGCAATAACAACAAACAAGCAACAACAATAATTTTGTTAATCGGCATACCCGATGTACTCCCAACTACGCCAGGCGGCATATTCTGGGTAATATAAACCCAGCATAATCGGCCGTTTATCGATACCGCTCATCAACCGTGCATAACGTTCTAATTGTGTTTTATAACTCAATATTTCCTGATCCAAAAACGATTCAATATCATCTCCGTCAAACTGACTGGTTTTATAGTCAATAATCCAGCGTTGCCCCTGATCAACAAAACTTCTATCCAACCGCGCGTGAATAATTTCATTATTAATACAGCCTGAGATGGCCAGCTCAAACTGACTATCCTGGTGGGTATTATTAAGAACCCAGCGACCCCGTTTATCTTTCAGGCAACAGCGTAAAATATGCTGCACTCTTGCCACCGCCAAACCCAAGGAACTGCTCAGCACCCCGGCTTCCAATAATAAACTGCGTATTGCAGCCGCTGCGAGCGGCTCCCCAGCAATCCCCTGCTCACCCATAATTTGCATACACTGGTGACAGACCGTACCAATCGCCGCCGCCAAGTCAGCACTTAACTCAAATTCGAGCAAGCTCGTTTGTTGACTAAATTGTTTTCCCGCAGGCTGCCGATAATCGGCCTGCTGCGCTGGCGGTAACTGCACCTTATGCAAATTTAAACGCTGTAGTCGCGGTACTGGCCTATTCATGGTATCCGCTGGTAACACTTCCGTAGGCGGCATCACCACCTCGTCGCTAATTGACGGCCATAATAGGCCTAATAAGGTATTACTGCCCGGGGTTTTAATATCCTGTTTTTTCTCGTCATAACTCACACAGAAACTCAGGTGTAGCTGTTTTTTTGCTCGTGTCACCGCCACATACAATAAACGCTGGCTCTCATTAGCCGACTTTTCTTGCTCAATCTTCGTTAAATAACGCCCGATGCCATCGCCGCCTCCACTACCGGTCGCTTTTAATGGCGCAATTAATAATTCACTGCCAGTAGAAAATTCAGATGGCCGCTCTAACCAAGCTAACAAACGCTTATCGTCGTGCCGAGCTTGCCGATCAAGCCCCGGCAAAATAACGTGGTCAAATTCCAAGCCCTTGGATTTATGAATGGTCATAATTTGCAACTCCGCGGGTGCATTAACATCAGCCGCCGCGTAGAGTTTTTGCAAACGTTGTTCTAAGCGGTAAATATCCACCGATTGTTCGGCGGCCTCCAGCTCCGCTAGGCAAGCAAAAAAAGCCTCGGCATCACTCAATTCAGCCGTAGAATTCAAACATTCTGGAGCAAATAACTGGCTCCATAAGCCCGCGATAATATCGGCCAAGCTAATTCGCTCACGATGAGAAAATGCCTGTTCAAACACCTTAATTAAATGACACAGGCTCGCCTGTCCTTTAACACTTAGGGTTTTCAGGCGAACAGGCTCCAACATCAAATCCCAAACATTCTGCTCCTGCGCACCCTCTAATAATAACAACAAATCACTCAGGCTCAGCCCGCACCAAGGCGCTCTCAATACCGCCAACCAAGCAACCCTATCGGCGGCCTGTAAATAGGCGCGGCTCAAGGACATTAGATCAATCACCGTTTGCCGTTTATGTAAGGGGTCAATATCACTCGCCTGATACGCGATTCCCGCCTGATTAAGGCAAACCAGCAAATCAAGTAAAGCCCCTCGGCTACGTACTAAGACACCAATCGATTCATTTGGGGAATTTTCTTGAATATGCTGAATCAGCTCTAATAAGGCTTTGCCTTCTGCCGGTCTATCGATATGCGGGTAATAAGACACCGCCTCATTCGCCGTCAAACCGGCATTAAATGCGATCGACGGCTTATATGAAATAGCCCCCGTATAGAGGTCGTCATGTGTTGGCATGATGTTCTTAAACACCTCATTAACCCAGTCCACCACCCCTGATTGAGACCTGAAATTCACCGCGATATTCAGCGCATTCACCTCTCTGACCTCTCCCAAACCTTGCTGCTGAGTTTTTAGAAACAAGCCCACCTCCGCTTGCCGAAAACGATAAATGGACTGCATCGGATCACCCACTAAAAACAAGGTACGGCCATCGCCTGCTTGCCAACCCGCGGTTAGGTCTTGTAATAGGCTGAACTGAGTTTCTGAGGTATCTTGAAACTCATCCACTAGAATATGTTGCAACTGATAATCCAATATCAGCGCCAAATCAGTCACCCCTGAAGCATCGTGCAAAGCCTGACTCGCCGATAGCGATACCTCACAGAAATCTACCTGCGCGTTATACTGGAAGACTAGGCGTAAATGCGCCACCGCTCGTGGCAATACAACAAACAGCGCCTGAATAAAGGCCCATTGCTGCGCTGAATACTGGGGTGAAGGCAAGCAGCCCAACCACCCCATCAACTCGGTCAGTTCCTTGTTGGCAGATAACTCAGCTAACAAGGCCTTATATTGTTTTTTCTTTTCACTATAGAAGTCTTTTAGCTGCTTATCTTTCACCCCCGTGGGTGCCGGAAAGCCTAAGGCGGCATTAGCTTGTTTGCGCCAACTACCGGTCCCGGTTAACAAAAAATCTGCCAACATTTGCCAGATCTCTAACGACGATGGATCACTATTGTATAAATCGATCTCTTCGCCAAAACGATAAATAGCACTGTCCGTATCATCAATATGCGCAGCGGCAAAAGCCAATAAGTCTTGTAAACAATCACCGTACTCCCCTTCTAAACACTCAACCAAGCGACTTAATACCGATTCAATTGAACGCTGCAAAACGTCTTCTAGGGTGTGTCGATTAAAACTCTCCGAGTGACCGGAGACGAGATGGCGCATCCATTGATCACGCGAGGCCAGCATCACCGAAATTAACTGCTCCGCGCGTGACAATTGGTTATCTAAGTGCAGTAGCAGTAATTTGATTGCTTCCGCCACCTCGTCATCACCCTCTAACTCCGCCAAACAATTACGCGCGGCTTCAATATATAAAGGATTCGCATCGGCTTGAATCGATGGCGGCGAACCAAAACGCGATGTGACCGGCAATTGACGTGTTAAATTTGCACATAAGGAATCGATCGTTTGCACACGTAATCTATTCGGCGTCGTTAATAAATTCCATTCATTGTCCGCATCGTGTTGTAACACCTCGCAAGCAATATCCCAACTTGCCGCCGCGTGGGCATCACTAGGCCTAGGCTGCTTAGCCAGAGCTAATGAGTGGATAATACGTTCATGCATTTCCGCCGCCGCCTTACGGGTAAACGTAATCGCTAAAATTTCTTCCGGCTGCCGTACTGTTGTTAATAATCGCAAGTAACGCTGGGTTAACAGGCTGGTTTTACCCGAACCGGCCGGTGCCTGCACAATAAAAGAATGGTTTGTATCAAGCGACTCTTCGCGCTGTACACTATCGACGACTTGGTTCATTATTAGTGCTCTACTTCGTGTTCATTAATCCGGCACACACTGCTCAAATCGCAGTATTCACAGGCTTTCCTAGTGGGTTCGACTCGTGCATCACCCGCGACAAAATCATTCGCCAAACGGCTATTAATACGCTGCCAACTTGAAATCTGGCTCACCCAATCATCCTCAGCCCCTTTAACTTTCAGTAAGTCTTTCAAAATACTAAAATTAGCCGTTGAGTTGCTGATACCAATATATTTACACTCGCCCTTTTTCAGCTGGGCAAAACTAATACTCTGCACATCCATCCCGGAAAACACCCCATATAAGGGTAATTGAGGTTCTTCAGGGCGTTCACCAAACCAGCTCTGTAGTGAAGCGGCTCCCGTTTTATAATCGATAATAGCATTCGAGCCATCCGCTAAAACATCCACCCGGTCGATAATGGTATTGATCTGTAAGGGGCCAACGCTGAGCGTTTTCCTGAGCTCAGTCGCGGACACCGTAAACGGCTCTCTGAGACGGTCTAGTTCTAAAAAATCCAGGACTAAAACCCTGATCCGCTGCTGCTCTAAACCAGCAAAACTGGTTTGTAGTATCGGCGTAAAGCGGCTTTGTTGGTTAACCACTTCGTTTACAGCTTGCTGCACTAATGCCTGCAAATCAGTCAACGAGATCGCCAATAATGCCGCCTGATCTTTAAGCAGCAACCAAACAGCCTCTAAGGCGCTGTGCACTAAGCTGCCGCGTAACCGCGCATCAATCCCAGGTTCCGGTTGTTCCATATCAGTGGCCACTAGACGCCGATGTACAAAGGCCCTAAACGGGCAAGCCGCTTGATCTTGCAAAATACCCACCCCGCCTCGACTGAGCGAATTAGGCTTAAGCGCCGGTGCTTGCTGGTCATCTAAATACTCCAGCTCAGAACAGTCAATGCGCTGCGCCAAAACATCCGCATAATGCCGCTGTAATAACTCAGAGCTATCAACCAGCGGATAATCTTGCAGCAAGGGGCTCATCGCCAAGGCAGTGCCGGCTTCTGCACTGGGGTAACTAAAAACCAATTGTTCCGCCGAACGTGTCCATTGTTCAGTCTGGCTACTCGCCAATTGATGCTGGCGTTGCGCCGATGCTTGTAATAAGCCCTGCTGACGCTGTTGCTTAATCGGCAAAAAAGCCTCGGGCTGCGCGACTGGCGGCCAACACTTATCGTGTAAACCCGCCACCCATAAAGCATCGAAGGTATGCCCAGCGGCTTCCATTAAACCCATAATTTGAATCGGTGTGGTGGGCGTTTCTGGCTGAAAAACACGGTCATGTGCCAAGCGCCTAAGCAATGAAATAGCCGCCGCAAAACTCATTCTGCCACTGACTTCATCGAGCAAGATAAAACTGCGTAATAAATTATCCCAAGCCTGAAAAACCTGAAACTCCAATGAACTCAACTGCCGGTCACCCTGTACCTTAATCGCCCCGAGCAAATCACGGATAAACGGTAACCACTCACTGGCGGTGGCTCGGCTCGGTTTGTCCTGTAATAACACCAGCACCTCAGCAAGCGCGGCCGCCAACTGTGGGCAAGGGTTATCGTCACCCTCATCAACGGTCAGTGTTTTAGCTAATTGCCGAACGGATACATTGAGAAAACCTCGCTGCCTAAATTGCCGCTCTAAACTCCCGCGTTGGCTCCACTCAGCTTCACCGCCAGCAATAAAGGGCGAACGCAATAACTTATTTAAATCAAGCAGTTCTAGGCGTTGACTAAAAAAACCAAGAACGCGCAGCATTTGTTGTACCGCGGGGTAACTCACTAAGGGTAGACCGAGTGAAACGTTATAGGGTTTGTGCAGGGGAAGGTCTAAGGGGTACTGCAAACTCGGGTAGAAACTCTTCATAAACGCGTGTTCCAACTCATTACGCCGCGTTTGTAATTCCGGCAAAATAATACCAATACGCCGCGTTGGATCCGCCTCTAACTGCTCCCTCGCCCACTGAGCAATCAACTGCGCCTCCTGTTGCATATCCGCGGCGGCTAATACTTGCACCTTAGCCGTTAAAGTATATGGCTGGTAATGTACTACTTCGCTACCCGTATTAGCCAACAACTCCCATAAAACCTTCTGCTGAGCAGTAAACACATCAAAACCAGCCAACACTATCTGCGGCGGACAATCGATTTGACCTTGTTCTATAAACTGCAACGCCACCGTTAATAGCTGCGGACGGTCGATCCAGTTATTTTTTTCTAATACGGCCTGATAAGCAGCCTGCCATTGCTGGAAACTCTCAACATCCAGACTAAGCTCGGTTTCTCGCTCAGCATCAATTCCCCACTGTATTGCCAATTGACGCGCCTTATTCGCGGCCTTCGCGGTCGCGGCTACGTTTAATAAGGTCCCCGCGCTGGAGTCACTAATGATCCGCTGCCAAATTTGTAAGGCTTGCTCAGGGTTTAATAAGGTTTTTCCCTGTCGCTTGGCGGTTAATGGCTCATCTGTATCAAAACGTCGTTGCCAAAGACTCAATAACCAGCCATCAAACGATAAAACAAGTGGCGCTGGCCAAGTCTGCGACGCCTCAGCTAAGTAAGCTTGATCCAGCTCAGCGCTTAATTTCCGAGCAAGGCGTTGATTAACGGTGACAACAAGCGCACCCTGCTTTATAGCATTAAATAGGTCAGAAAATTTCATCCGCTAAGCGTACCAAATTAGCCCCTTCAAATCATAAAAATAAAACACCAAGAAGCCCCTCAAGCCAGCACGATTAGCCACCTAAGAAACAAGCCGAGAAAATAACCGGGATTTATTTAATAATTTTTTTTAAAGCCAGAATAAAAATTAATTGTTATGACTAACTGCTTGCTGTCATTAAGGTTTTTCATTATCCACAATTCCTGTGGATAACTTTGTGGATTACCTCTGCAAACAGTCGCTAATGTGTTGATTGAAAAGGCCTGTCATCAAATTGACATAATTTAAGCCAACTACAAGCGAAACCTTAATTATCAACAACTTAACAAATGTCAACAGCAGAACCAAGCACACGCAAGGGATTTTACTACGCTTGTATTTAGCTATTTTCTATGGTGTGCATAAACCCTCTTCTCAACACCCGACCGCAGCGTATATCGTTTCAATATAGCAAGCCTTTTTTAGCATTATTTTACCTCATGCTCATCCACTAAAATGCCCGCAAGTAATCGCCAACGAACGCATCAACCGGCAAACAAAAATGCTTCTTCACACTCCAGCCATAAAGGAAATTTCGCCATCACTTTAGTGAACATCGGCTGTTGCAGTTGATGGTTCAACCACCGCCTTAATTCAGGGTAAGGCGCTTGCAAATACCATTGCCGGTCGACCCGCGCAAACTGACGAATAAAAGGCAGTATTGCATAGTCGGCTAAACAAGGTTTATCACCCAAAAAATAAGCGTGCTTAGACAAACGCTGCTCTAACTCAGCGATAAATAGCTCACACTGCTGGCGGCACATCAGCTCGTCGGCTTGGTGTTTACGCTTGGCGTACTTATATTTTTCCAGCCAATCAATATATTCATTATCGTTATGCGCAATTAAAGCAAACATCGCTACAGACTTTTCCTGATCCTGCTGCAACAGCAAGTCCTCAGGGTCATTATGAGCCAATGCCCACAACATAATATCTAAGCTTTCATCAATCACCCGACCGTCCTCAAGCAGCAAAACAGGCACCGTACCTTTTGCTGATAGCTCAAGCATCTCTGGCGGTTTATTTTTCATCACCACCGCCCTTAACATCACCGCTTGTTGTGCCAACATCAGGCCAAATCTAGCGCGCATCGCATAAGGGCAGTGCTGTAAGGAATAAAAAATGGGGTATGTCATATTATTTATAGCTGAGCGCTTCATGCGGTTTCCAGTGGCCATTTCGACCATGATACTAGCGTACAAAACAAGGTTTTAACAGGCTGCATGCACTAAACAATTCAGCATTGGCTGCTACATCAAGTTATCACCCCGTATGTTATTCTGTAGCCCGTTCAAAAACCTATTAGGGCGTGTACTGTGCCTGATTTAAGACCTATAACTGGCAAACACTTAAACAGCGTAGAACGACAAGAACACCCTGTTAATAGCACCGACAATCCACTACCTACGTTTAAATAAAATCGATAAAAGCAGGCCTAGTGCGCACTTAAATATTTTTCAATACGACTGGCACGATTATTCACATTTATGTTTTAAAGCAAGAGCTGGCAACGCACAAACCCGGTTACTCATTAGGTTTAATGATAACGCCTCTCTCAACAGTAGTTCTAGTAGCACTCGGGAGCTGATAGTTTCAGCTCAATGGGAGGATTATTGCATCAATTACACCCAACCTAAAACCTCTCATCAACGAAAACTTAATATTCACAATATCAGGCAGCTGATCTTTTTTCTCGATCATAAACGGGCTGCCCCATACATTGAACTCGATAACATCCAACTCATATAAAACTCAGCACTAAGCCGCTCATTCCAAATGCCTCGTATTACGATACCTCAGGTTTATTAAAAATAAACAGCTGGTTCGGCTCGGATACAATATACAACCGTCCATCATCTGCGACAGTGACCCCTTCAGGTTGGCGAATAGTCTTAAACATAACAAACGAATCGTAACGCAGACCCGCAAAGGATTTTTCAGAAACTATCTCGCCTTCCGGTGATAGTTCCAACAACACAGCTGAGGCCTCGCTTAACAACAGGGTATTGCCATTAGCTAAACTGTGTAAGCCGGCCACGTCGCCTAATGACCGTGGTGTCTCCGAGCGTCGCAATAAAACGTTCATGCCCAGTTCAAACTGGCTATTCACTGTAAGTTGATACAGCTGTTCCGGTTCATCTTCCTTGGCAAGCAGAAGCCCCTTTCCATCACGCCATGCAATACCTTCTAAGCCTTTATTCTTTTCCCCCTTCATCGCTAAGGCGTAGACTTCGCAGCGTTCGTGTTCAATCCTCGTCGTGCTTTCATCCACCGAAAAGAACACCACCTGACGTTTTCGCTCTTCTACTAACGCAAACTGGTTTCCTTGTACATGGGTAATACCCTCGGTATCTTCAAAACCAAGCAGGGGTATCAGTCGTATGACTCGTCCTTCAAGTGACATTTCAATCAATTGTGGTGGTTCATTGGTCACTGCAAATAAACTTCCCGTCAAGGGGTTAAAAGTCAGCCCCGACAGGTCATCATCGACCTCCTCCACATCGATGCGAGACACTAATTCATATCGAGATAATTCAATCGAATCCCCTGTAGATCGGATTATTTTGTGTTGCCCTGCCATTGAGACGGAAATAAAAAATCCGAAAATAATCACTAGCAGTACCATCAATTTACTCATAAACATCGCATCCATTAAGCTGAAAATATTTATCCGCGATAGTAAATAGCTTATGTAACAGGACGGTTACAGCTAGATGATTATTGATTGACAACATCAACAAGTAGCTAAACTCTAAAATGATGACGAAATTTACCGATTTAAACGGCGAGTTTAAATCAGCGAATAAATATTTAACAAAATTTTAAATATTTAAAAGTACGGTTAATGGTCGTAGCTAAATGCTTGCTACAACTGGTTTTTTTATTATCCACATTTTCTGTGGATAACTTTGTGGATTAACTCTTAAAACAAGCTCTAATCGCTTGATTAAAAAGGCCTGACATCAAATTGTAACAATTTAACGCAATTTATTTATAACAATAAATATCAATGACTTAGATAAGTCAACAGCCATCCAGAGCTAGCAACGATGGCGCCACTGGCGCTTTTATTCAGATGATTTTTTCTAATGTGCATAAGAACTCTTATTCAATAAGGGCTGGGACTATATTTGGCATAATACAAGGACTTTTTGTAAGTTTCACCAGGCAGCAAAACACCCCGCTGGTCAATACCAATAACCGGCATCTCTTCTCCAATTAAAGCATTCAATAGCGGCGCTAAAAACACATTGACATAAGGCCTTACTTCCAAGCAACTAAAAGCAGTATTCACTCATTGAAAGAGTGTCCATTTAACGGTGAGAATCACTGAAAAAACCGTTAACACAGGTCAGCAACTAGCCCTCACAAACGGTGTAGCGGTTCTAAGGCCTCAGGCTTTTTCTGCTGCTCGTCCAATTGACGCATATGTGCTAACACTAGAACAGCTAAACGCTCACCCTGCCAAGGTATCGCTTGTTTAGCGTATAGGCTTTGATTCAAACGCTGTATTTCATCACTTAATTGCTGGCTGACGTTATTGCCGGCTAAGTTTGTTTCGCTGAGCAAAAGCTGCTGCCATTGACTGAGTAGCAACTTAGCTTGTTTAGCATTGCTGGCCTTACAGGCCTTTTGTAACTGCTTAATAAGCGTTTTCAAAGGCAGGTCATCGTTCTTAGCTATTGTTGCCTCAGCCGCTGTCTTAAAGCGCTTAACAACGAGATACATTAATGTTAACAACCAGCCCACGGCACATACGACGGCCAGCCACTTCCAGCGATCATCTACTTCCACCGTCACAGGATTTTCGATCACTTGCGGCAATTCAACAAAAGCCCCTGTTGTTGCTGGCTCGCCAGCCTGCGGCTGAATAATAGTGCCTTCCTTAGCCACCGCGGTAATGGTCATTGCAGGAATACGCGCAACGGCTTGCTGCCCTGTTTGGCTGTTAAACCACGGAATCTCTAGCGCTTCAAGTTGATACTCCCCGGGTTTAGCCGGAATGAAGGCTATTTTTTGCTCACGAAAAGCAATCACACCATCACCATTACGCTGATTTTTTAACACCGCTTGATCGGGGTACACCTTTAACGATGAATGGCCACCGTGCTGAGTAAACTCCGGCAACTGACTCGCGGTCAGCCCTTTCGCTAATAAGGTAATGGTACGAGTTAATGGCTCACCCACGGTAACCGTTAACGCATCATTCGACCACGTTTGTTCTAAATGTAGTTGCTCCGCCACCAGCCAATGTTTTGCCTTAAACTGAGCCGGTATCGGCAATACATTTAACTGCACGGCTGTTGAAAAAACACGCTGGGTCTGTGTGCGTTGGCTATTAAAGATACTGCCATAGGCTGAACGGTTAGAGCTGGCCACTTGCGCGGTTAAGGTTAAAGGCGCAATCGTTAATGGCCCACTTTGCTGCGGGAAAATAGCGTATTTACGCTCCACAACGGTGTAATTAACCCCATTCACCTGGGTATTAAACTGCGCATCTTCAGCCAGCTTTTCAATAACCGCATTATCAACTTGCGGCTCGGTTAAAGACGCTTTCGCCAATGATATACGTTGAAATAAACGCACTGTATAAATCAGCTGCGCCTGCACATACACCTCATCTGCCGATACGCTGACATCAAGGTATAGCGGCTCATTTGCGCCAACGGCCGCCTGCGCTTGATCTTCAACCACCTGCAACGGGATAGGCTTAGTTTGATCATCACCAAAATGAATACTCGGTATTTGCAGATGCCCCACCCGTTTGGCCATCAAGTCTAAGTCCCAGCTAATCACTTTACTGGAGCGACCATTGACCCACGATGAGCGACTACTTTGCTGCTGGTTTAGAATCTCAAAGTCGCTTGTTAAGGGGGAAAAATCAGGATCATCATCGGGAGATTCACTGGCTCGAATAATCAATTTAAACGATTCATTGATACTCACCGGGTTACGATCAACCGCAGCAACCATATCAACCGCTAGCGCCGTGCCTGCCGGAAGGACTAACAACAGCAGTAAAGCAGGTAAGCGAGCCCAGATAACACTCATGACTGTTTGTTTAATTTTCATTCTATTCCTGTTATTGCTGGCGTTGGCGCTGACCATATTGATACCTAAACTTACGTTTTAATAAGCCCGCCGGGTCATCTTTAATCTTATTTAACCATTGCTCATTGGCTTGCTGTTGTTCATCCGAACTGCTCGTTGGCGTGGCCGCCTCCTCTGGCTCGTCTTGTTGTCCATCTTCTTCACTAGAAGCCGCCTCTTGTTCATTGGCCTCTGTTGACTCTTTCTGCTCAGCCTTTTTATCCTGCGAAGCTTGCTGCTGTTCGTTCTGTTGATCCGTATCTTGCGACTCTCCCGACTTATCAGATTGACTACTCTGCCGATTATCTTGCGGTTTTTTTCCTTCCGCCGATTCCTTCTGATCATTTTGCTGCTGTTTTAATGCCTCTTCAAGCTGCTTTAAATTATGCAAGGTATCTTCATCACCGGGCTGTAATTTAAGCGCCTGCTGATAAGCTTTTAACGCAGCGTCTAATTGTCCTGATTTGGCCAGCGCATTCGCCTTATTATAATAAGCATCCGCCTCGTCTATTTCCTTTAACGTCTCCGCGGCTTGCTGGTGCTGCCCCGCCTTATACTGCGCCGCCGCCTTCCATTGTGGGGATTGGAATAATTCAGCCGCTTGTTTAAACTGTTTATTATCAAATGCCTGTTGTGCCTGCTGATTTTTAGTTTGCCAAAGCTCTTGCCACTGCACGGCATAGGCATCTTGTGGCAGCGGCAATATCAATAATAAGGCGATGCTCAATAAACCTTTACGGAAATTCAGCGCTACCAGCGGTAATACTAATAACAATAACCAAGCACCGTTATCGCGCCATTGTTCAATAAGCCCGCTGCTCTGCTTATCCGCAGCCCGTCGACCCAAGCTATCTAAGCGCCCGAGTAAGGCGTTAACATCGCTATCATCACTACTTATTTGCCGGTAAACCCCTTCCCCAGCGCTGGCCAACGACGCCAAGCGCGCATTCGATAAGGTCGGCAAAACAATATTACCGGCCGCATCTTGTAAAAAACCACCGTGCGACAGGGTAATCGGCGCCCCTTGTTCAGTGCCCACGCCTAAAATAGATAAGTGATAATCCGCCAACAAATCAAGCAAACTATCGGCGTCTTGCTCACCAATACCGTCGCTAATAAGAAAAATATCACCTTGTTGCTGAGAGGCTTGCTGTAATAATTTAACCGCTAGTTGTATGGCCGCGGCGGTATTATTACCCGCACTGGGCATAATATTAGTTTCCAAGGCACTCAGCATATTATCGATGGTCGCGACATCACTGGTTAATGGGGTTACCGTAAACGCATCCCCCGAATAAACCAATAAGGCGGTTAAGCCATCCTTCCGCTGGCGAAGAATATCGGCAATTTTATAACGCGCTCGAACCAAACGACTCGGCTTAACGTCGGTTGCATCCATCGTCACCGACAGGTTAAGCGCAATCACCAAGGCGGCATCATTTCTAAACACCGGGGAATCTAAGCGCTGCCAAGTGGGCCCCGCCAACGCGATAATCGCCAACAACGCCGCCAAGCAACCACTAAGGAACAGCCAAGGGTTTTGTTTGACCGGTTTTTGCTGCAAGACATACGGCATTAATTCCGCATCACAGACCTTGCTCCAGTCCCCTTGCGCCAACTTATTTTTCAGCAATAACAGCGCCAAGATAATCGCCGGTATTAAACTTAATAAATAATAAGGTCGAATAAAATGAAAATTGCTCAGGTCCATTTGAAACTCATACGTGATATTGAAACAAACGATGTTAGCAATAATGCCAAGGCCAATGGCCAGTGGTATAAATCACTCATCGGTCGATAAAACTGTTTATCTTTTTCCACCGGTTCTAGCTCATCTAATAATTGATAAATAGTCTCCAGCTCTTCCTTATTACGCGCACGGAAATAACGCCCCTCGGTTTTTTTAGCAATCGCGCGCAGGGTTTTTTCATCTAAATCTCCCGAGGGGTTATAACGACGATGACCAAATAAACTGCGCACTAACATTTCATCCGCACCGATACCAATGGTATAAACCTTCAAACCATGATCAGCCGCTAATTGCGCAGCTTGCAAGGGCTTCACCTCACCCGCGGTATTGGTACCATCGGTTAACAAAATAAGTACTCGGCTATTGGCCTGAGTGTTTTTCAGGTGTTTTACCGCCAAGCCGATCGCGTCACCAATTGAGGTCGCGGGCTCATCATCGGTAATACCAATAAAGGCTTCATTAAGTAAGTTGACCACCGTTTTACGATCAAAGGTCAACGGGGTTTGTAAATACGCCGTGGTACCAAATAAAATTAACCCAATACGGTCACCGCTGCGTTGTTGAATAAATTGACTCGCGACATGTTTGGTCGCGGTTAAACGATCCACCTTGTTACCATCCAGTACGAAATCTGTCTGTTTCATGCTACCGGATACATCAACCGCCATCATCAAATCTCGCCCGCTGATGACTTGCTCAATCGGCTCGCCCAACCACTGTGGGCGTGCGCTCGCAAGCACCAATAAAACCCAAGCAATACCCGCTAGAATAAGCGGCCATTTTTTTTGCTGGCTGACTTGCTGGCTGTCAAATTGAGAAAAGTCGTCTAAAAACGCAACCTTCAGCGCCGCTTGTTCCAGTACCGCCTGTGCCGGTAACAGGTAGCGAAAAAGCAAGGGCAAGGGCAATACCCATAAGACCCACGGTAAGGCTAACTGAATCATCTTGTTTGTCCTTTCACGCAGCGCTCACATAAGTTGATTAGCGCCTCAATATCGACATCCACCGTTAGTGCTGGCTGATAAGGCGCATCCGCCAAACAACGGCCAATGCCTTCGCTAAACGGTTTGCCTTCAACAAACCCATCTAAATATTGCAACCACGCCTGCCCATGTAAACTGGCCACTTCCGCTCGCTGCTCATCACTGATCTGCAATCGCCGCAAACAAACCGATAACGCACGAATGGTCTGTAATTTATCGTCATGAGCTTGTTGTTTAATATCCGCCAACAGTTTATTGGCCCCCTTCGCCGCGCTGTCTTGCCGCCATTTTTTAAACAGCGTGTAAGCGCCCCCTATCACCAATACAAGCAACACCAAAACCAGCCACCAACCGATCGCAGGTGGCCACCAACTGATGGTATCGGGCAGGTGAATGTCACGTAAATCAAGTTGTTGTGGCATTAGCTCAGCACCTCGATTGCTTGTTCAGTGGTCGTACATTGCAGGAGGTTCATTCGCCATTTTTTAGAGAGTTCTAATAAATAGGCCTGCCGTTGCTGAAACTGCTGATGGTAAGCCTGTACTCGTGATTTATCGCCACTATCCACCGTCAGTTCCTGGGTGCCATCACTAAAACGATAACGCCCCCGCTCCGGCAACTGACTTTCTAGGGGGTCATACAGGTGGATCATCACTATTTCACAATGCCGTGCTAACTTGGCTAAATAGGCTTCATGCTGTTCATTCAATCCACGGAAATCACTAATGATATACAGCAGGCTGCCCGGCCTTGCGTGTTGAAGGAGGCGTAATAACACTCGATCAAAGGGGATATCGTCAATTTGCGTACTCGGTTTTGGTTTCACCAAGGCATTAAAAAAGTGTAATACCGCGCGTTTACCCGACGCCGGTTTTAACTCCTGACAGCCGTATTCATTAAAAACTTGACCGCCCACCCGATCACCATTTAATTGTGCCGCCCAAGCGAGTAAGGCGGCGAGTTTAGCCGCTTGTACCGATTTAAAAACACCGCGAGTAGCAAACCGCATCGCAGGCCGAGCATCCACCGAAATAAACACCGGACGCTCTTTTTCCTCCCGAAACACCTTGCTATGGGTGATATTGGTACGCGCGGTGACCCGCCAGTCGATGCTGCGAATATCATCACCCGGTTGATAAATACGGGTTTCATCAAACTCCATACCACGACCTTTAAAGCGCGACAGGTACTCACCACTTTGCCCGGCTCTAATTCGTTTATGCGACAAGTCCACCAACGGGGCTTTTTTTGCCAGATCAAGTAACATTTTTAGGCTGATCGTAACGCGCGGGTTTTGCTCTTCAATCAGCTCCATTTATGGCACGGCAACTCGAGCAATCAGTTCTTTAATAAAACGATCACTGGTAATGCCTTCGGCTTCTGCCTCATACGATAAAATCAAACGATGGCGCAATACATCATAAGCCATACCTTGGATATCTTCCGGGCTAACAAAATCACGCCCTTGCAACCACGCCTTCGCGCGGGCACAACGGTCAAGCGCAATGCTCGCCCGTGGACTCGCGCCATATTGCAACCAGCCCGCTAAGTCGTCGCCATAGGCTTCCGGTGTCCGTGTCGCCAAAATAAGCTGCAATAAATAGTCTTCCAACTCGTCGCTCATATACACCGCCAATACCTCTTGGCGCGCGTCGAATATACATTGTTGACTAATCGGCTGCAGACTCTGTTGCTCGACACCCTCGCCCCTCGCCTCGGCACGGGCTAAGTGTAAAATTTGTTTTTCGTGTTCGGCATTGGGGTAATCAATTTTTATATGTAATAAAAAACGATCCAACTGCGCTTCGGGCAAGGCATAGGTGCCTTCTTGCTCAAGCGGGTTTTGTGTCGCCATTACCATAAATAACTTCGGCAAGGGATAGGTCGCCGAGCCGACGGTAATCTGCCGTTCTGCCATCGCCTCCAATAACGCCGCCTGAACCTTGGCCGGCGCACGGTTAATTTCATCCGCTAAGACTAAGTTATGAAATAAAGGCCCTTGCTGAAATTCAAACGTTGCTTGTTGCGGGCGGTAAATATCGGTGCCGGTTAAATCGGACGGTAATAAATCCGGGGTAAATTGCACCCGATGAAAGTCCGCTTCGATACCTTGGCTCAATACATTAATCGCCCGAGTTTTCGCCAGCCCTGGCGCACCTTCAACCAGAATATGTCCATCCGCCAATAAGGCAACCAACATCCGTTCCACTAAAGCATCTTGGCCAATAATTTGCTGGTTAATAATAGATTTCAGCCGCTGTAGGGCTTGTTGGGGTTCGCTCAAACTTATTTCCGACATTCTCTATCCTGCTACTTATTTTAATTTATTGTTTTAATGAGGCCTCCGCAGAACGTATGCGAGCGCAGGAAAAACAGGGCAATTGCAGCCAAAAAACGCCATTTACTCGTGTAAATGAGCATTTTGAGCTAATTTTACCGCCGTATTGTCAAGCGCAGCCGTTATCCCGAGGTCTCTTAATATCGTGGTGTTTTCTCACCCCTAGCTATTAGATAGGGGCACGCCCAGCATAATTCAAGGCTGGCGCGTCGCTAGATCATCATTAAGCGGCTTATAAACTACTAAAATCGAGCCGAGTTTGCTACCCAAGCTCGAACATATTAGCTAAAATCGACGCCCATTCAGCCTTCACGTTGAAACCCCTTAGTCAGCACGGCCTTATTTATGTCCACACAATCCCACGATGTTGTTATTATTGGCGCGAGCGCCTCCGGTTTAATGTGTGCGATTGAAGCCGCAAAACGCGGGCGCAAGGTACAAGTGCTTGATCACGCCAACAAGGCGGGCAAAAAAATCCTTATGTCGGGTGGTGGACGCTGTAATTTCACCAATTATGAGGTGAGCGCCGATCATTTTATTTCACATAACCCGCACTTTTGTAAATCGGCCTTAAGCCGCTTCAGCCAGTGGGATTTTATCGGCCTCGTTAGCGATTATAAAATCCCCTTCCATGAACGTGATCACGGTCAGTTATTTTGCGACGACAGCTCGAAAGACATCTTAACCATGCTGTTATCGGAGTGCGCCCACGCAGGCGTAAAGATTCAACTCAATTGTGATATTTCAACGGTCGAAAAAACAGCCTCTGGGGAATTCGAGCTACAAACATCCTTCGGCAACTACCAAGCCGATTCATTGGTCATTGCCACGGGCGGCCTTTCCATTCCTAAAATGGGGGCAACGCCATTCGGTTATAAAATAGCCCAACAGTTTGGCCATAAGGTATGGCCAACCAGCGCCGGACTCGTGCCGTTCACCCTACAAGAGGGTGATAAATCCTGGATCGCTAAACTCTCTGGGGTGGCGATAAATTGCATCGTTAGCAACCAGCACAGCAGCTTTCGTGAAAATATATTGCTCACCCACCGGGGGTTAAGCGGGCCGGCTATTTTGCAAATATCCTCGTATTGGCAAGCGGGTGAATCCATTACGATTAATTTATTACCCGACCTAGCACTCGACGAGGTATTAGAACAAGCACGAACTGACAATGCCAATACGCTATTAAAAAACGTCTTGGCTAAACACCTACCCAAACGTTTTATTAGTGGGCTACTCGGTGATCAACTCGGTGACAGCCCGCTACAATCGCTGTCGCAGAAAAAACGACAGGAAATTTCCCAGAAAATTCATCAATGGCAAATAAAACCCAATAGTACTGAAGGTTATCGAACCGCCGAAGTCACTCTGGGTGGGGTCGATTGTGATGAACTTTCATCAAAAAACATGGAGTCTAGCAAGGTAGCTGGGCTGTACTTTATCGGCGAAGTAACCGATGTTACGGGTTGGTTGGGTGGTTATAACTTCCAATGGGCCTGGGCATCCGGTTGGTGCGCCGGACAAACGGCTTAACTAGGCATCGAGATCGAGCTGCTGCTGATATTTTATATACCACTCCGAGCATTCAGCAAACGGCATCGGCCTAGCAATATGATAACCTTGCGCAATATCGCAACCTAGTACAGCCAGTTCATTCAAAACGTCTGCGCTTTCAACCCCTTCAGCCACCGTTTCGAGTTTTAATTCCTTCGCCAGTAAGATACAAATTTTAACAATCGCGTGGGCCTCTTTATCCTCTAACATGCGCATAACAAATTGCAAGTCGATCTTCAGCTCGGTAAAAGGCGCTTTGTAAAGCTGAACCAGCGAAGAATACCCCGTACCAAAGTCATCGATAGAGAGGGAAAAACCTTTCATCCGCAAGCGATTCAAGATGTCCAAAGAATCTGATAGCGATGTTCGCAAGGCTGTTTCCGTCAGTTCAATCATGATCAAATCGGCAGGAATATCTCTGGCGATTAATAACTCAGCTAGGCGCTCGGGCATTTCAAGGTCTAAGTCCTGCGCCGAGACATTAATCGACACATTAATCGACATTTGGTGCTTAGGGTCACCATTCATTTTTCGGAAGGCTTGATAATTATCAACCGCCAAATTGAAAACCTCATGGGTTAACTCAGGCATCATATCATTCGCTTCGGCTAGACCAATAAATTGGTCCGGATAAATCAACCCCTGCTCCGGGTGCTGTAGTCTGACCAGTGCTTCAAAACCTCGTAATCCCCCCGTTTTTATATCCACTTGCGGCTGGTAATAAAGTACGAACTGGTGTTCTTTTAGCGCGGTTTTAAGCTCATCGACCGACAAACCATCATCAACCGAGGTGGCGGGTTGTGAATCACGTCGCTCTTCGATATCACGTGTCTTTTCCGCGTATAGAGTACCGATCTCCTCAATAAACTTTCGACTATCAATCGGCTTGCTGTAAGTCGTCGCCACTTCGAGATTTTTAGCCTCGGCAAATTGCCGAGCCGAGTGTAAAACACGCTCGTCAAAACCACTTATTAAGATAAACGTTGGGCTACAGCCCTTGTCATATAACATCCGCATGACTTCAATACCGTCGATATCGGGCATATTTAAGTCTAATAGAATAATGTCCGCGTTTGATATCCGCTGTTCGATGAGTAACAGCGCAGAGGTATAACCTATCGCTGACAAGCCCGCCACATCGATCAGTTCAATCATCAATTCGACTTGTTGCGGCTCATCATCCACCACGTAGATATTAATATTATTCGGCAAACTCAGTGGTTCAATAGATAATAGCGCGTGTCCAACCTCGTTCTCAAAACCGGCGGTATACTTTGCCAAGCCTAAATCAGCGTCTTTAATATGCGATACAAACTGCTCTTCTAGTGCAAAAATAAATTCGGCGAGAGAACCCTCTGCCCGTATAGTTTCATCGAGTATCGACTGCACCCGTTCAACGAAACGCTGGTGAATTTCTCGGTGTTCATCATAACCTGGATACGCTGAAGCGGCCATAATGACCTCCTCCCGCCTAAAATGCGACTTCGTATAAAGTAGCAGCTTTTGTGCTAAGTCAATCAACAACAGCTTATCGGAGTCCTTATTCTCGGCGATTAGGCGCGCCTCATTGAATAGCTTGAACAAACTATTATGATCCTCATCAATAGCATCCACCCCCACAACCAACGATGAAGTCCAATGCTTAGAGTCTTTTCCCCCGCTCTTATCCATGATTCATCTCATCCAGTTCCTAAGTCTGTTATTAATTCAAGTCTAGGCGAGAGTTGAGTTTATACAAGAGTATTAGCTATTTTTATTGATTCCACTCAACAAACCAGCCGTTTTAATAATGAGGGGGAAACCGTTCGTTCCTTAGTTAAGGGAACACAGCTACGCCCAGCCAGTTCAACTGGCTGGGCGTCAATACGAGGCAGACAAAGCCGCTAGTAATAGCGTATATTAAAACTGAAAGCTAGCTGTTGATTGAGATAACGCCAGCTCGTCAGCGTTCATTTCAATGGATACATCATCAAATAAAGGTGTTGATAAATAACGCTCACCCGTATCCGGCAACATGCACAGAATATTGGCCCCAGGTTCGGCCGTTTCAGCTATTTTTAATGCACCCGCCAGCGTTGCTCCTGCGGAGATCCCAACAAAGATACCTTCTTTGGCGGCTAAATCTTGTGCACAACGAATTGCCAGCGGGCCATCAATCGGCAATAGCTGATCGATATTTGCCGCCGTCACCACCTGCTCGGTTAATTTTGGGATGAAATCGGGAGTCCAGCCCTGTACCGGGTGCGGGGTAAAACTAGGATGGCTAACACCTTGCTGCTGGCTGATACCACTCGATAATAAGGGTGCAGCCGCTGGCTCACACACGATGATCTTTGTTTGCGGGCTTTTCGCTTTCAGCACACGGGATACACCATTTAAGGTGCCGCCGGTGCCATAACCGGTGACCCAATAATCGAGGTTTATATCGGCAAAATCCGCCAAAATTTCTTCTGCGGTAGTTTTGACGTGCATCTCTGCATTCGCTGGGTTTTCAAATTGTTTCGATTGCCACCAGCCGTGTTTTGCTGCCAGTTCTTCAGCTTTTTTCACCATCCCCGTGCCTTTTTCCGCCGCTGGGGTTAACACAACCTTAGCGCCTAAAAAGCGAATGAGTTTCCTGCGTTCCACACTAAAACTTTCAGCCATGGTAATCACCAGAGGGTAGCCTTTTTGTGCGCAGACCATCGCCAAGCCAATCCCAGTATTGCCGCTGGTCGCTTCTACAATGGTTTGCCCTGGCTGTAACTCACCCCGGCGCTCGGCATCTTCAATAACACCCAAAGCCAGCCGGTCTTTTACCGAGCCCATCGGGTTAAATGCTTCAATTTTAGCGAATACATTAACCCCGACTGGGGCCAGTTTATTAATTCGTACTACGGGAGTGTTGCCAATTGTTTGTAAAATATTTTCGTAACGCCTTGCCATCTGTTTACCTTATTTATTATGATTTTTACACGATCTTACACGATCAAGTACGATAACACGGCGGCTAAGCGTTTATTCATTCAACCATTCGTCCAATCAAAGCCCCAGCCAATGCGCTTGCAGCAATAGGATGATCGCCGCCACGACAAACATTTTCAACGCATAAGGGGTGTTCCAACGCACAATATCTCGGCCCTTCACTTGATAGCGGCCAAACACCAATAGGTTAATCCCAGAAAACGGGTTAATACACACACCGATGCCCCAAGAGAGTAAAAACATCGTCGCCAACAAGGTATGGTTGGGTTCTAACGAGACAAACCAGCCACCCACCACCGCAATACTGATAACGGGGTGAATCCCCATACGCGACGCCAAAATCATACAGCTTAAAACCAACACCGAATTGGGCCCATTTAATTCGCTAATCGGCAGGCTAATATCCAAGGTTTGAATCAACACCGACAGGCCTGAACCGAGCAAACCCGCGCACAGGTACAACATCAACTCACCGCGCATTCCCGGCAACTGGGTGGTCACATGCGCCGAAAAACCCTCTAGCGCTGGCCTCACGCCTCGGCGGTGACTCAAAACCAACAGGCTTATTAGGCAAGCCAGTAAAGGGATCAACACAATCACCTTAAATTCAGGAAATAAATAATGCCCCAGTAAGACACAGCCCGCTAATAACAGCGGTATTCTAAAGGCATCAAAGTGCATCGGAAAACCGGTGAAATCATCGACCACCTTAGCCGTTTCCTTATTCAATTCAGCATAACTAAAAGCCATTGAAAATAATGCCGTCAGCATACCGCAAGCCATCAACACCCATAACGAACTGTTTTCCGCGAACACCATCGCCGCACCAAAACCAGCAAAAAACGGTGACCAAAACACCGCCGATGCCAACGCACGGACCAATAAAGCGGCCTGGTGCTGACTCACCCTACCGTTATTAGCAATACGATCACCGACAAAAATCACCGACGACATATTAACCACCGAGCTGAGAATATGGGTGCCTAAAAACGTCGATAAAAAGGCCGCCTTACCACGAGGCAATTGTTCGTTTTGATGACCATCCGGCACCGCCACTAGGCGAAGAAAGTGCACCCCCACCAATAAGGTAATCAAGCTTTGGTTCATCGAGGCAATTTTCAGCCAATCCACCGCCAGGCCATCCAGCCACGCAACCAACCAACCCAACGCACCGATTAACATCAAAATTAGCGATATTTTTTTCTGCTCAGGGCTTGCCTCATTAATTAACAGCAAAGCCGACAACCAAGCCAAAACACCGGGTATCCAGCGTGGAAAATAGGCATCAAAGCCAAGAATAATGGTCAGAACGATACTGGCAAACAGTAAACTGCCTGCCACTTTATTGCGTATATTTAACATGAATATTTTTATATCTGGCGCAGGCTCATGGCCGCTTATAAAGGTATGCTACCTATACTACAGCATCGCCTAGATCGAATTCATTAAAGCCACCAATTGATGGCGCTTAAGGGTTCCCTGCAATATGTTGGTAAACGCTAGCCGTACCATCTTTCATCAATAACAAAATATCATAACTATCGCGCCTATCAGCCATTTCCATCCCGGGGCTACCAGCCGGCATTCCCGGCACCGCTAAACCTAGCGCGCCTTTGGGGTTTTCAGATAAAAATCGCTGCATAATAGCGGCGGGAATATGCCCTTCAAACACATACCCATCCTTTGAAACAGCGGTATGGCAAGACTGAAACACCGGCGCAATCCCCAGCTTTTGCTTAACAAGGTTCAAGTTGTCAGGGTGATGTATTGTCGCGCCAACCCCATGATCTTCAATATGGCTAATCCACTTCCCACAGCAATCACAAGTGGGGCTTTTAAACACATCGAGCACCCGCTTTTCTGTCAGCGGCGGAGTGGTTGTTTTCACGGGCTCTGCCTGCTGCTCATCAGAACAAGCCAAGACAAGAAGTAATAACAAGGCATAACATATTCTTTTATAAATCAACCGCATCACCAGCACCAAAATTCTCTGTAAATTTAACATCCCAGTTAAGGGGCATATTTTATCTGTGACCATACGATTTTAAGCCTTAGTTAGTAGGCGTTTTTATCCACAAAACCTTTAAAAATCGTCAAAAATATAATTTTCAAATCCAAACGTATCGACCATGTTTGAATATATTTCAGATCATATTTGATTCGCCCTTCCATTTTATCCAGCGTATCCGTTTCTCCACGAAAGCCGCTAATTTGCGCCAAGCCGGTAATACCAGGTTTTACTTTATGCCGAAGCATATAGCCCAGTATTTTCTCTCGATACTCCTCGTTATGAGCAACCGCGTGCGGCCTAGGACCGACAATAGACATACGCCCCGTTAGCACATTAAAAAACTGCGGTAATTCATCTAAGGAGGTTTTACGTATAAATGCACCAAAGGGTGTAATCCGCGCATCCCCTTTGGTTGCTTGTTTTACATCTGCACCATCGTCTTGAACGGTCATTGAGCGAAATTTCCAAACCTTTATTTCACGCCCATCAGCACCGTAACGTTTTTGCTTGAAAAAAACAGGCCCTGCCGATGTTAATTTAATCCCCCCGGCAATGATCAACATTGGTAGCGCAATTATGCTGAGAATGATTGAGCTAAATATAATATCCTCCAAACGCTTTAACAAACTATCCACACCAGAAAAGGGTGTTTCATAAATACTGATGGCGGTGATACCTTGATAATCAACCCAGCGCGAATTTAGTAGTTTAAAGGTGAACAAATCTGGCACAAGGTACACCGAGGCGGTGCTATTAGCTAGCTTATCTATCAACCGTTTAATGCGCTGCTCTGCAGACATAGCTAGGGTAATATATACCGTATCAACCTTACCACTTTTACAGTCATCGACTAACTGAGCAATATTCCCAATAACAATCGCATCATCAGCTAAACGCCGATCACCAGACACCCTCACCCTATCGTCATAATAACCGATGAACTTCAAACCCATCCAGTCCATACGTTGAAACATCAGCCTTAAACGATCACCCAACGGAGTCGCACCGACGATAGCGACTTGACGCGTGTTATAACCCTTAGATCGAAAGTATCGCAATATGCTGCGCACCAGCGCATGCCAACAAATTAATTCAATAGGCACGATTAACAACCAAGCTTGCATGAAAAACTGTTCGTAAACATGGAGCTTAAATACCAACAAATCCACAACGACCAACAAAAGAACCGACACCACCCAGGAGAACAGTACCGCATCAACTTCAGCACGCATACCCGTGCCACGCCACGAACGATAAGCATCCTGCGATTCTGCAAAAAAACTAAATAATATAACCGCACTGAAAACGATCGGTAAATAAGCCCCAGCCCAATCCGCATCACTAAATGCGAGCACCGATACAAAGGTCAAAAATATTATTGCGCTATCAATTAATCGTGAAATGGCGTTTATCTTGGAGTCATATCGCCTAATTTTGCCCTGCCCCGTCATGCTTCCTTTCCTTTACTACTCGTTAATATAAAATGCGCCAGCCGCACATAATTAGGTTATTACAGTCCTGTAATTTTTACCCCGCTAAAAGCTTGTTTTATCAGCAAAGCCAAAACAAATATCCTATAAGTCCTCAGCCTAGCCATTAAATTCAAGGCATGGCTCTGATAAAAATCTCGTAGCACTAAGCGCTTAGCTAAGGTATGTTTGTTTCGATAAAAATGGGGTTAACCAATCGTCCTTATTATCCAAATAACTAATGCGGTAAATATCCATTACCGTATGCCTCCATGCCCACCGCAAGCAAAACTGCGTGATCAGCGCCCGTACTATGGGCCTAACACTCCTCAGTGCTTAAAAACTTTCGAGGAACGAGCAATTATCAGCTGCTGCTTCAGCTTATTCCTGCCGCTGCTATCAATGCATTATTTCGTTTCACCCGGCATATGGGAATAACTAGCAGCTATTATATAATAATATCGTTACGCGGCGGTTTACAAAGGTAGTTATTTACCGCCCTTAAACCTACCTTCTTCTTTTTCGCCCAGTGACACTGATAATATAGTGAGGTTTTAGCTACTCCGGTTACGGAGTAGCTCATATGGTAAATCAAGCTGATTACCCCTCCCTGATGTTACAAACGCCCATCCACTTCGCTTGCAGAAAAAAGGTATTTAATGTCATATAAGACATGGTTTCGTTTACCCAACGCCCTAACGCCAGCTAGGCCCATCGCCTTAAACTGATGATGCGCCACCGCGATAATGATCGCGTCATACCCACTCGGCTGAGGCTGCTCAACGAGATCCAAGTTACAAACACTTAAGGCCTCTTCTTTATCAATCCAAGGGTCGTAAACATCCACTCGCGCATTGTAGGTACCGCTCAGCTCTTTCACCATTTCTACAACTCGAGTATTTCTCAAATCAGGACAATTTTCTTTAAACGCTAGACCGAGTATGAGTACCCTCGCCCCCACGATATTGATATGCTTGCTCGCCATTAATTTAACAACTTCGCTCACAACAAAATGCCCCATATTGTCGTTAACTCTGCGGCCGGCCGCAATAAGTTGTGGATGGTAGCCTAAGGTTTCGGCCTTATGAACAAGGTAATAAGGATCAACGCCGATGCAGTGCCCACCCACCAAACCGGGACGAAAGGGTAAGAAGTTCCATTTAGTACCCGCCGCCTCAAGAACTTCTTCCGTATCAATACCCACTCGGTTAAAAATGAGCGACAACTCATTAACCAGCGCGATGTTAATATCACGCTGCGTGTTTTCAATCACCTTGGCAGCCTCCGCCACTTTAATGCTACTCGTTTTATAAGTACCGGCAGTGATAATAGACTGATACAGCTCATCGACCACGTTTGCAACGCTTGGGGTGGAGCCCGATGTGATTTTCAGTATGGTCGTTAACCGGCGTTCTTTATCCCCTGGATTAATACGCTCTGGGCTATAACCACAATAAAAGTCTTCGTTAAAGCTAAGTCCGGACACTTCCTCAAGGATCGGCACGCAAATTTCTTCCGTTGCGCCTGGGTATACGGTTGACTCATAAATGACGATATCACCTTGCTGTAAATACTCAGCAATCAATTGAGATGCTGATTTAACCGGTGTCAGGTCGGGGCTTTTATTGGCGTCAATCGGTGTCGGTACGGTAACAATATAAACATTGGCATCAAGTAATAGCGCGGGGTCTGAGCTACAACTTAGCAACTTTGCCGAATTCAACTCATCGACTGTTATCTCTAAGGTCGCATCGTGGCCATTATTAAGCTCCTTGATGCGCGATGTATTGGTGTCAAAACCCACTGTTTGGTATTGCTTGCCAAACTCAACGGCCAAGGGCAAACCCACATAACCTAAACCAATGACCGCAATTTTAAACCTCATTAACACGTCTCCCTGTGGTGAATTAGAAACCTCGCTCAACATTATCGAGCAAAGGCTTAAGCGCCATCTATATTCTATAGATTTATTATCATGACATAAGCACACTGCTAGCTTAAAAAAATATCAGCCTTGTGGAGCTCTCATCATCGGCAACATGTAAAGCAATGACTCTAACAAAAAACGGTCGCACCTTCGCGGGGCAAAAAAAAACCACTTACAAAACGTAAGTGGTTTTTTTTGTATGGCGTCCCCAAGGGGGTTCGAACCCCTGTTACCGCCGTGAAAGGGCGGTGTCCTAGGCCTCTAGACGATGGGGACTATATTCTACATCTTGCTCAAGTGGTCGTCTTACCACGGGTACCAATAAAATTGGTGGAGCCAAGCGGGATCGAACCGCTGACCTCAACACTGCCAGTGTTGCGCTCTCCCAGCTGAGCTATGGCCCCTCTGAGCAGGTGGCGAATTCTACGGAAGCTTTGCTGTTTTGTCTAGCCCTGTTACGCAACTATTTTAGCTTTTATAAAATCAATCGCCTTATGGATGTTTTTTAAGCTAGTTTCCTTGCCCAATAAAAACAAGGTGGCGTCTAACGCCGGTGACACCGAAGTACCTGATAAGGCCACACGCAATGGTTGCGCCACCTTCCCTAATTTTAAATCCAAGGCTTCGGCGGTTGCTAAAATCACCTCATGTAACGATTCTTTATGCCAATCGGCCAGCTGTTCAAATTTAGCTAACATCATTTCTAAGGGTTCTAAGGCCGCCGCTTTGAAGTTCTTTTTTGCTGCCTTCTCATCAAATTCGTCGTAATGCTGATAGAACATCAGACTCTTTTCGGCCATTTCCTTTAAGGTTTTAGCCCGTTCTTGCTGGGTTTTCACAATTTCTAGCAAATCTGGGCCATTCTCCACATCGCAAGCTAAAGTTTTAAGTTGTTCGGCTAAAGGAGCCACTAGGCGCTCTGGCTCGGCGCTCATGATATATTGCTGGTTAATCCACAACAGCTTATCGGTATTAAACGCCGATGCGGTTTTGTTCACGTCTTTAATATCGAACAACTCAATCATTTGTTCGCGACTAAATAACTCTTGATCACCATGCGACCAGCCTAAACGAACCAAGTAGTTGAGTAAGGCCTCGGGTAGGAAACCTTCATCACGGTACTGCATCACGCTCACCGCGCCATGTCGTTTAGACAAACGCGCGCCATCGTCACCTAGAATCATCGGCACATGGGCAAACAAGGGTGCCTTTGCACCCAGTGCGTTCATGATGTTGATTTGACGCGGGGTATTATTGATATGGTCGTCACCACGAATGATATGGGTCATATTCATATCCAAATCATCCACCACCACGGTTAGGTTGTAGGTCGGTGTGCCGTCTGAGCGGGCAATAATTAAATCGTCTAGTTCGGTATTGCTGATGCTAATGGTTCCACGAACTAAGTCATCAAACACCACCTCACCCTGCTCTGGATTTTTAAAACGCACCACCGGCTGTACGCCTTCTACCGCATCGCTACGGTGGCGGCAACGCCCGTTATAACGCGGTTTTTGTTTATTCGCACGCTGCTCCTCACGCATCGCCTCAACTTCCTCAGCGGAACAATAACAATGGTAGGCATCGCCTTGCTCAAGCAACTGCTGAATAATTTCTAAATAACGCGGAAAACGATCCGTTTGAAAAAATGGCCCTTCATCATGCGCCAAACCTAACCATTGCATGCCATCAAAAATAGCTTGCACAGATTCTTCTGTTGAACGCTCACGATCGGTATCTTCGATGCGTAAAACAAACTGACCATTGGTTTTTTGCGCATATAACCAAGAAAACAAGGCTGTTCGTGCGCCGCCTACGTGTAAATATCCGGTTGGGCTGGGAGCAAAACGAGTTCGAACTGTCATTAATGTGTACCGCGTTTATAGGGAATTCGATATTCTAACAAAAACTCAAGATGGTCGTTTATTATCCTGAGGTATTAAGCAATCAAATCACCACAGACGACACTGATAAAAATCACTACGTAAACGTAATAAACTCTGTGTACTTCGTGCCCTTGGTGTTTCAAAGTTTTATGACCTTAACCCAAAAGAAAATTTACCACAGAGAACACAGAGTTCACCGAGAAAAACGACTACGTAAACAGCAGTATTCTGTGTTCTCCATGCCCTCGGTGGTTCAAAATCTTTTTACCTCAAGACAAAATAAAACTTACCACCGAAAGCACAGAGTTCGCCGAGAAAAATGACTAGGTAAACAGCGCTACTCTGTGTTATCAGTGTCCTCGGTGGTTCTAAATATTTTGACCTTAACAACCAAAAGAAAACTCACCACCGAGAACACCGAGTTCACCGAGAAAAATGTCTAGGTAAACAGTACTACTCTGTGTTCTCCGTGTCCTCGGTGGTTCAAAGTCTTGTGATCTCAAAAGCTAAACCACCACACGCTTAATGCCATCGATCAATCTGCCAACATTAAAGTTGATCAACAAGCCGGTTTTAATACCAGATAGTTTCAAATAGGAGATCATTTGTGCTGTGTGAATAGGCATAAACTTATCAACCGCTTTCAGCTCAACAATCAGCTGCCCAGGAATTAATAAATCCAAACGGTACCCCGCATCCAATTCTACACCCTTATATTTAATAGGAAGCGTCACTTGTGAGTTCGCTTGAACACCCGCTTGAATCAGCTCATACATTAAACAACGCTCATAACTAGATTCAAGCAGCCCAGGTCCAAGCTCCCTATGCACCTCAATTGCACAACCAATAACTTTTTGAGACAGAAAATCCTTTTCCATATCCCCTCCTTAAGTTTCACTCATCACTGAAAACACACCTAACCCAAAATAAAACTTACCGCAGGGATAACAGAGTTCACTGAGAAAAACACTAGGTAAACAACATTACTCTGTGTTCTCCGTGTCCTCGGTGGTTCAAAATATTTTGATCTCAAGCCAAAGGAAATCTCACCACAGAGAACACAGAGTTCACCGAGAAAAATCACTAGGTAAACAGCAGTCTTCTATGTTTTCCGTGTCCTCGGTGGTTCATAATCTTTTAACTTTAATAAAAAACTTTATTGCCTTTTATTGCTCTCGCCTAAAGCGGATCAAGTCTAAGACACGTTTTTTTGTCTCACCCAGCACCACCGCCATACCGGGTTTAACCCCATGCTCCGAAGCTACGAAGGCCTTCATGGTATTACAAATTTGCCCACCTAGGCGTATCCCTACGCCTCTCACCCGCATCATATTGCCCCAGTCACCAAACATTTGCAGGGTCATCTCACAGGCGGTAATAAGGAAGGTCACTTCTAGTTTTGGATGTTTTTGTACTTGGCGTACGATCACCTCGCCAATTTGATGCACGGTGGTAATAAACACCGGTAATACCCGTTTTGCTGGCAGGCTATGCACACACTTACCAATGAAACATTGTCCGCAAACGGGGTTATTTAGATCGTGAATACAGTCTTGGGTAAAGCGTTTTGACGGGCACTCAAAGGGTTTATGGCAATACGAAAAACCTATAATCAATAAACTATCGGGCTTAGCTAGAATAGTTTTAAACTCATCCTCGTCTTTAAGACCATAGAAAAAAAAGTCTTTATCGCGATTAAAGGGTAACGGCGTCAAATAGGAACGCAAGAGGTTGTAGCCGTGTTTCAAAGGATTGGAGAAAAAATAACGAATAAAAAAGTTTTCTTCGTCGTATTTAGCCAGGTAATTTAATGCCTTCCAGCGTAAATTCTTCTTGGTTTTAGGCCGAATCGCCGGCAGTTCGGGAATTGATACCAGCTGCTTTATCGGCTGAGTTTTTTGCAAATGAATAGCGCGTTGATCCCAAGCCTCTTCAGCCGCGTCCCAATTATCGTATTTCTCCCAATGTTCACCCATAATCTTCGCCTAATAAACCCAAGGTAACTGACTGTTTTTCCAGCCATTAAGCACACGTTGACCGCTAGCCGAGCCGCTTTTGACCGTATCACCTTCAAAACCATCAACCACGGTATAAACCTGCGTATAACCTAATTGTGTGGCTAGGTTGGCCGCTTTTGCACTACGTGATCCAGATCGACAAATAAAAATCAGTACTGCCTGTTGATCCAAGCCTTTTTGCCGTAATACCTGAGCGAGTTCAACCGCAAAATTAGCATTGATTGTTTTCTGGTAAAGCCGTTCTTTATCATCCCAGGCGGTAAAATCATTCTGTAAATAAGGAATCAGCGCATCCACCAACAACGGCGAACCGACAAATTCGGCTTCTGCACGCGTTCTAACATCGATAAATAGGGCTTGTTGAGAATCTACCGTTAACGCTTGATAGGCTTGCTTGGCAGTTAAATAATTATTCGACTGAGTGTGTTTATCATTAGCAAGGTCCGCGCGGTTTAAGGTCGTTACAATATCGCCGGCAAAACAATCAGCAAAGACTGCACTGAGCAGGAAAATAATCACACTTATGTTGGGCTGATAAAGAAAAGACTTGCGCATACAATAACTCCTTAGTTACTTCCATCAGCATACGCCTTATTGCCAAATACAAACACCACCTGAGGCTTTTTTTATCGCCTCGATGCGCACTAAGTGCTGCTCTATTTCTGCCGGCGTGGCTTTGACAACGGCTAAACGCGGTCGATTTTCATCAAACGTTTTTTTCTCCAGCGTTACATCCACCTCGGTCTCTTCAGCAAACAACGAATGTTGGCCGCCAGTTAACATCAGGTAGACGTCGGCTAGAATCTCGGCATCCAGCAAGGCGCCGTGCAATTGACGCTGGCTATTGTCGATATCAAAACGCTTACACAGCGCATCCAAACTATTACGTTGACCCGGGAACTTCTTCCTCGCCATCAATAACGAGTCGCTAACCTCACACCAATCGCGCATATTGGGCTGAGAAAACCCCATCAAACGGTATTCGTGATTAATAAAACCTACGTCGAACGCCGCGTTATGGATAACGACTTCCGCGCCCTTTAAATAATCATACAACTCGCTGGCGATATCTTCGTAGAGGGGTTTATCAGCCAAAAACTCACTGGTTAAACCGTGCACCTCAACCGCGCCTTCATCAATATCTCGCTGTGGATTCAGGTAATAATGAAAGTTATTGCCGGTTAACCGCCGGTTTATTAATTCAACACAACCGACCTCAATAATCCGGTGCCCCTGCTTGGGTTCAAGCCCGGTGGTTTCGGTATCGAGTATGACCTGTCTCATAGCTTATCGATACCTAGGTTAGCTAGTTCATCGGCCCGCTCATTCCCCGGGTTACCACTGTGCCCCTTCACCCACACCCAATCTATATTATGCCCCTGCATCAGCTGGTCAATTTGTTTCCATAAGTCGACGTTTTTGACCGGCTTTTTCGCCGCAGTCTGCCAGTTTTTCTTTTTCCAATTCGGCATCCAGTCGTTAATCCCTTGCAACACGTATTTTGAATCACTATGCAGGGTCACCTCACTGGCTTTGGTTAACGCGCCTAAGGCCTTAATAACCGCCATCATTTCCATTCGGTTATTAGTTGTTGCTGGTTCACCGCCGTATATTTCTTTCAGTTTGCCGTTATAACTGAGGGTTGCCCCCCAGCCACCAACGCCAGGATTTCCACGGCATGCGCCGTCAGTATAGATTTGTACGTTTTCTGTTGTCATGTATGCTGCGTATTGCTGGTTTTGCGAAGGGTGGGGCGATAAATCTATTTTGCAAATACTTCCGATGAAACAGTGGCGTGCCACCCGATACACGCTTAACCCCCATCACAAAATAGGCTGCCGGTAAAAAAGGCAACCAAGCACCGATTATCTCAAATACTTTTTGCCATTGTTCATTTTTCTTTTTAATTAACAAGGGAAACAGGCAACAACCTTGGCTAACCTCGATTTTAAAGTTTAATAATTCAAGCCAATCGACCACCCGGTAACGACTGATATAACGCCCATTCCACGGTAGTTTATTTTTTGCCCTCGGTAAAAAACGTGGCAAATGCCAGAAAGCCCAGGGGTTAAAGCCGGTTAATAGGATAATACCTTCGGGCTTCAGTACTCGGTTCACTTCACGCAACACACGGTGCGGATTTTTCTCGAACTCAAGGGTATGCGGCATAATCACAATATCGATACTGTGGGTATCAATGGGCAAATCCTCCGACTCCGCCACCACCCGTGTGTACTCGGTATTGCCGGAGCTTTGTGTGTCTAGAATCGTATAATGAGAAAAACGCATCGCTTGGTGAAACTCATCTTCCCAACCGACAAAATCGAGCTGCAACACCTCTGCACGAAAGTTTTCATTCAACTTTTTACTCAATAAAGCGGCTTCCGCGTGCCGATAAACCGCCCCGATTGGCGTTTCAAACCAATGGCGAAGTTCGATCGTGGCCTTATTATGAGAATTATATTGATCCGGCATAGTTTAAACACACTATAATTGGCAGCTTTAATTTTCCCTAGCTAGCTTAACTCAATGCAATATTCAATCACAAATAAAATGCTTAAATTCCTTTTATTTGCCAGCCTTAGCGTTCTACTCTCCTGCTCATCAATAAACCTGACCCCGCCGAAGGTGGCTGAGCCCAACGGAAACAAGCCTGTACCACTCAAACAGCACAGCGAGTCTGTCGCGCTAACGGCCGAGCCGAATATCGCTCAAACCGAACCACAGCTAACCGTCAAGGAAACCTTGTGGCAGCGTCTCTTCGCCCTCTATCAATTCCCTGCCGTTGACAATGAGCGTATTCAGGCACAAATAAATTGGTATCTTAAACACCCGTCCTACTTAGCCCGTGTGCAAAAAAATGCCGAGCCTTATCTGTATTTCATCGTCAATGAAATTGAACAACGCCAAATACCCGGTGAGCTGGCCTTATTGCCGGTGGTCGAAAGTTCGTTCAAACCCTTCGCTTATTCTCATGGCAGGGCCGCCGGCTTATGGCAGTTTATCCCCTCTACCGGCCGCGCTTTTGGTTTACAGCAAACTTGGTGGTATGACGGCCGACGCGACGTTTATCGCTCCACCCACGCGGCGTTAAGTTATTTAACCAAGTTATCGAAACGCTTCGACAATGATTGGCTACTCGCTCTGGCCGGTTATAACGCAGGCGGCGGCACCGTTTCATCAGCGATTCGACGCAACAAACGACTCGACAAAAACCACGATTTTTGGGCCTTAAAACTACGTAAAGAAACCGAAAATTACGTGCCCAAGCTCATCGCCATTGCGACTATATTGGCCAATGCAGATAAGTACAACGTCGAACTACGCGACATCCCGAACAGCCCATTTTTCAGCCGGGTTGATATCACCAAACAACTCGATCTCGCACGCGCCGCCGAATTGGCCGAGATCAGCATTGAACAGCTATACCAACTTAACCCAGCGTTCAACCAGTGGGCGACCAGCCCGAATGGCCCGCATTTTTTATTAATCCCACAACAACAAGCCGAAGCGTTTAGTCTGAAGCTTGCCACGCTCGCCGACTCACAGCGTTTAAAATGGATTCGCCACGAAGTCAAAGCAGGTGAAACACTGGGCCATATTTCTCGGCGATACCACACCACCAGCCAGCAAATAATGCTCGCCAATAAGCTGCGCAATAACACCATTCGCGCGGGAAAACACCTGCTAATACCGACGGCCAGCTACAATAATACGCTGTATTCGAGCAGCGAAGGGATGCGTAAAAAATCCATTATCAACCGTTCTCAGCGTGGCCATAAGTTAGAGTATTTTGTGCAAGCCGGTGATTCTTTCTGGTCTATCGCCAAGCAGCACAAAGTGACCGTTCGTCAATTAGCCAAGTGGAACGCGATGGCGCCAGGCGACACTCTTGCTCTGCGACAAAAATTGATCATTTGGAGCAAGCAAGCCAGCTCACAATCCTTATTAACCGCCTCACATAAAAACCAAACCATTCGTTATACGGTACGTAATGGCGATTCCCTATACCTAATTTCGAAGAAGTTTAAGGTCAGTGTGCGTGATTTACGGCAATGGAACCTGCTGCAGAAGAAGTACCTAAAACCTGGACAGACGCTGAAGATTGTCGTCGACGTAACCCGCTCTTAAAGACGGCTTATTGCGGCTGGTACTTCAAACAACTCACCTTGTGGCTGCCGCTTAGCTGTATTTCTGGCGGGCTTAAACGTTGGCAGTCCGCCATCACATCGGGGCAACGCGCGTGAAAATGACAGCCGTTCGGTGGGTTTGCTGCTGACGGCATATCATCCGGCAGTTTTATAAATTTAGCCTGCCGGCTGTTGTCGTATTGTGGAATGGCGTCGATCAGTGCTTGGGTATAAGGGTGCGCAGGCGTATTAAGCACCTCTTGCACGCTACCATATTCAACGATTCGCCCTAGGTACATAACGGCCACGGTGTCGGCTAAATAAGACACTACCGATAGATCATGGCTGATAAATAAATATGCCAAGCCCTGCTCTCTTTGCAGTTGTTGCAATAGGTTTAGCACCTGAGCCTGTACCGATACGTCCAAAGCACTGGTCGGTTCGTCACAAACGATAACCGAAGGGTTCACCGCCAGTGCGCGCGCAATACAAAGGCGCTGACGCTGACCGCCTGAAAATTCATGTGGGTAGCGTAATTTCACCGTAGGCTCTAAACCCACCTTGTCCAATAAACCATCCGTTAGCAGCTCCAGCTCTAAACTGTTCATATTGGGTTTTAATGCACGCACCCCCTCCTCTAACATCGCACCCACGAGCATTCTTGGATTCATCGCCGAGAACGGGTCTTGAAAGATGATTTGTAATTGTTCTCGGTAGGGGCGAAATTCTTTTTCCGACAATTCGGCTAGATTTTTCCCTTGGTAGCGCACTTCCCCCGCCGTTAACGGCAGTAACTTGAGCAAGCCTTTACCCAAGGTGGTTTTACCGCAACCCGACTCACCCACTAAAGCCGTGGTGGTTCCCGGTTTGAGTTCAAAACTCACATCATCCACCGCTTTGATATACCCCACGGTGCGTTTTAATAAGCCTTTTTTAATGGGGAAATAAATTTTTACATTATTAACAATCAATGAGCCTTTAGAGCTGAGTTCTCGTGAATCAACGGCGCTAATAGAGGTTTCGGCCTGCTTGAGTGGTGACAGCTCAGCCAAACGTAAACAGCGTGCTTGATGCCCGTTTGCCACTGGCTGCCAATTAATCGTATGTGTTTGAGTGCAAATTGCCTGTTTATCCACGCAGCGCTCGGCAAAACGACAGCCGATAAAATCGCTACTGAGTGTCGGCACCATGCCCGGTAAATTAATCAGCGTTTGCTCTCGTTGGGCCATTTTTGGCAAGGCATTAAATAACGCCCGGCTATAGGGGTGCGCCGCCTGCTTGAAAAAATCATCTTTTGTTGCAACTTCAACCAGCTGCCCGGCATACATCACCGCGACCTTATCAGCCATGTCTGCCACGATACCTAGATCATGCGTGATGATCCACAGCGCCATCCCCGTTTGCTGCTGTAAATCTTTTAGTAACTGTAAAATTTGCGCTTGAATGGTCACATCTAAGGCGGTGGTGGGTTCGTCGGCAATCAATAAATCCGGCTCATTAGCCAGCGCCATCGCGATCATCACGCGTTGGCGCATACCACCCGATAATTGATGCGGGAAACTGTGGTAGCGTTCCTCGGGCTGAGGAATGCCGACTTGTTTTATTAAGTCGATCACCTTGTCTTGCAGCGCTGACCGGCTTCGCTTTTTAACCGCTGAAACGGCTTCGGCGATTTGCTCACCAATACTCATCACCGGGTTCAACGAGGTCATCGGGTCTTGGAAAATCATCGAGATACGCACCCCACGCAGCGCGCGCATCTGCTGCTCTTCGAATTGCAAAATATCATTTCCACGAAACAGCACCTTACCCGCACTAATGCCTGCACTCTTCGGCAACAGCCGTAGTACCGATAAAGCCGATACCGATTTACCGCAACCCGATTCACCGACTAAGGCAAATGTTTCACCCTCGGCAATATCAAAACTAAGCCCGTCAACCACGTTAAGCAGACCAGACGCCTGCTTAAAATGGGTTTTTAAACCCTGAACTGACAGTAAGGGTGTGTTCACAATTTAAGCTTTAAGTAGCGCAATAACCGCATCTAAGCCGGTTTGGTTTAATTGGGTGTGGGTTTGCGCTTGCACCGTTGGTTTGGCGTGATAAGCCACACTTAAACCGGCTATATCCATCATCAATAAGTCATTCGCGCCATCGCCCATGGCGATGACTTGTTCGGGCTGTAGTGATAATTCAGCCGAGAGTTGTTGTAATAAGTCGGCCTTCGCTTGCGCACCGATAATATCGCCTTCTACCTGACCGGTTAAGCAGCCATCTTTCACTTCTAAGGTGTTTGCTAAGGTGTAATCAAGCCCTAGTCGCTGTTTCAGCTTATTGGTGAAGAAGGTGAAGCCACCCGAGACTAAGGCCAGCTTAACTGACGACTGTTTTAAATGCGCAATAAGCTGCTCGGCTCCGGGGTTTAAGCTTAAACGCTCATCGTAAACTCGCTGTAAATCGCTTTCTGGCAAACCTTTTAGCAAGGCGACACGCTGGGTTAAAGATTCGGCAAAGTCGAGTTCACCGCGCATAGCCGCTTCGGTAATGGCTGACACTTGTGGTTTTATGCCCAACATATCGGCAATTTCATCAATACACTCAATAGAAATTAAGGTTGAGTCCATATCCGTGACTAATAAGCGTACTTGATTCCCCTTAAAGTTTGCCGGTAATTGGTTTACGTCGCAGTCTAATTGTTGGCGAATAACCGCTAAATCGACCGGCTCATCTGATTCTAAGCTATAAAACCCATCGAGCTGTTTCGCCACTTGGGAAAACTGTGTTTGGATAAATGCCTGTTGTTGCTCAGATAAATGATCGGTATGGAAAACATATTTATTCATGATTAAATCTACTACATTATGATTAAAAAAAGACGCCCTAAGTGGCGTACTCGGTTAACTGACTTCTCTTGGGTCGAAGGCATCTCGTACCACATCGGCAAATAAATTGGCCGCTAACACCAAGCTAAACATAAAAATAAAGGCCGCCACCAAGGACCACCAAACGATCGGTTCACGCGCCATTTCAAGGCGTGAGCTATTGATCATATTACCCCAACTATACGATGATGGGTCAACGCCGATATTAATATACGACAACACCGCCTCCGCCAGTACCAAGCCGCTAAAATCGAGTACCACGGTAATCATTACCAAGTGCATCACATTCGGCAACACGTGTTGTTTTAAAATCTTTAAGCGGCTAACACCCACCGCTTGCGCCGCCAGCACATAATCCATCTCACGTATTTTGAGCGTTTCCGCGCGTAGTAAGCGGCATAACCCGGTCCAACTCGTTATGCCTAAGATCAAACACAGCAGTAATAAGCGCATATCGGCTCGGTCTTCTACGCTGGTAAATAATTCGGGGTTATTCGCCATATAGACCTGCGCCATTAAAATAGCCGCCGCTATTAGCAATACCCCAGGAATAGAACTGAGCGTAGTGTATAAATATTGAATAAGGTCATCCACCCAGCCGCTGAAAAACCCGGCTAATAATCCCAAGGTAATCGCAATCGGAAGCATCACGATGGTGGTAATGACACCGATCACTAAACCGGTTCTGATACTTTTAATTGCTTGGTACAGCACATCTTCGCCCACTTTATCCGTACCCAACACATGATAATAAGGGGCTAATTGCGACAATACCCCCAACACACCGAACATCAGCAATAAACTCCATAAAACCGTTTTTTTGCCCTTCGAACTGGCTCGATAGGAGCAATCTTTACTGGCCAATAAAACAAGTGAAAATAACCCCAGCCACAGTAAACCACCATATAACAGGCCGCTTAATATCTTAGCCGTAATATCGGCACTTTTTTCAAGCTCAGGCTGCGTCAGGTGTGCGCCGGCAAACTTCAAACGTGGGTAAACCCATTGTTTATTACCCTGAGCATCCGCGACCATTTCTTTAGCGTAAGCGGTATGCGCAAACGGTGCCGAATAGGTTTTTTCTACCCGCGTACGTAATGGGCTCAGCATAATATCTAAAACGCTTAACACCTCTGTTTGCTGACTAGGCTCCCCTGACTCGAGCACGGCTTGGTATTGAATTCTGCTGGAATCTAATAAGCCTATCAATAAAAACATCAGTAATACGGTGAACGATATAACCCCAACTCGGCTATTAAATACTTTTTGCCAAGGGCGGCGTAAATGTAACTTGCTACGCGTATTAAACACCAATGCGATACAGCCGATCACTAAGCCAAAAATCAGGTAATCCGTCCACAATAAACTAAGCATTAGTCTAACCTAACCCTTGGATCGACAAAGGTGTATGAGATATCCGTCAGCAACAAGCCGATGATGTATAAAAAGGACCCTAAGAAAACCATTGCGCGGACAATCGCAAAATCTTGGCTGCTAATAGCATCAATCGTATAACTGCCTAATCCGGGGATTCCAAAGAACGATTCGATGATTAAGCTACCCATAAATAATGACGGCAAAATCACCACGATGCCGGTTAGGATGGGGATCATCGCATTGTTCAATACATGCCTAAATAGTACTTCCAGCTCGGATAAACCCTTCGCTTTTGCAGTACGCACATAATCCTTTGCCGCTTCTTCCAAAAACAAGGTTCGGTACCAACGAGCGCCTGAGCCTAAACCACTGACAACCCCGATAAACACGGGCAGTACAATAAACCTAAACGCATCCAATCCCGGCACATACCCCGAGATAGGCGTTAGTGCGAGCAATTTCCCCACGAAGTATTGCCCCGCAATAATGTAAAACAAACCGGAAATAGACATTAACGCGATGCAGAGAAACAAACCGGATGATTCTAAGTAACTGCCCCGGTAAAATATTAACAATAGGGCAAAGGTAATATTGGCTAATACACCGAATATGAGCGAAGGAATAGCAATCGCTAAGCTCGGCCACATTCGTTGGGAAATATCCGCCATGATATCGCGCCCATTATCAGACACGCCAAAATCAAAAACGAACAAGCCTACTGACTTTTCGAAGAAAATTGTTTTCTCAAGCCGCTGTAGACCCTGCTGCTGCTCATTCCACAATAAGGGCAAATCATAACCACGTTGCTGCTTCCAATTGTCTACAGCCGCTTGGCTGACGTGCTTATCACCTAATTGCATACGCGCCATATCATCCGGCGAGTTAACGACAAAAAATAATACGAAGGTTAGGATATTAACCCCGACTAATACCGGTAATACATACAATAACCGACGAATAATATAATTAATCATAGCGCTTTAGCCCGCTCCACCCGCCGATAAATAATATAAGCAGGAATCAGCATAATGATCAGTACGATAAAACTAACCACTAAGGGCCAATAAACGGGTTTATTCCATTGTTGTTGGTACTGCTCTCTTAACGCGGCATCCACCCGAATGTATTTAGTTTTATTATTGGCCATTAAGTTTGGATAAGCATTCTTATACCACGCATGGTATAGGCTAAATGCCTTCGGGTGAAAACCCCATAACCATGGGGCGTCTGCACGCGCTATATCAACCATTTGATTAATAATCGCTTGTCGCTGTGCGGTGTTCTCCATGCTGCTCATTTGTTCAAACAAGGCATCAAATTTTGCATTCTGATAGTTTGCCGCATTCTCACCACCGTGTAATGCTTTCGCATTTTTACCATACAACAGAAACAAGAAGTTCTCAGGGTCTGGGTAATCGGCATTCCAACCCCACATAAACATCTGCGCATTGCCGTTACGCATTTTTTCTTGAAAGCGGTTGTAATCGGTTCCACGGATAACCAGTTGAATATTAAGTTTACTAAATTGTTTACGCAACCAATTTAACCGCGCCTTACTATCCGGCCCGCTATCCATGCTATCGAAGTAGAGCACCAATGGTTTAGCGGTACTTTTATCGATGCCATTGGGAAAGCCGGCCTCACTCAACAAGCGCTTTGCTTCTGCTATGGGACGACGAACTGGGGCACTATCCCAGTGATACGCCGCCGAATTCATCCCCGCTTCAGCCGATAAGTGGCCAAAAATTCCCGGTGGAATAATACCCTGCGCGGGTACCCCACGGCCATTTTGAAAAATTGAAATATATTCTTCGTAATCCACCGCAATAGAGATCGCATGACGGAGTTTTTTTGCCCGCTCGCTATAACCCCCCACGACTTTATCGAGCATATTAAAGCCTAGGTAATAACTCGATGTGGTCACTGCCGTTTGCAAGCCAATACCCCGTTGGAGCATATCCTCTGTTAAACCCACATCACCAATAGACGAAAAGCTAACCGCTTGATCGAAACTGTCTGAACTAATACCCGATACGTCGTAATAACCTTGGAGGAATTTATTCCAATACGGAATGGTTTCTTTTTCTAGTGAAAAGACCACCTTATCGCTTAATGGCAGTTGCTTACCCGCATCGGCTAATAAGCCCTTCTCCATCGCCTCTTCGTCCGCTTCATTGGGGTAATATTCAAGGTGGAAATTAGGATTTTTTCGCAACACCATCCGCCTATTAGGGTCATTTTCTTCTAGCAGGTAAGGCCCTGTTCCTACCGGAAACCAATCGAGGCTAATATTTTTCTTCACTAAAAATGGCTTCGCGTAAAAGGCATCAGCCTCCCATGGCATCGGGGCAAAAAATGGCATCGCCAGCCAGTTGATAAACTGCGGGTACTTGCCTTTAATACGAATGCTAAATTGCTGCGGGTTAATTTTCTTTAAACCCAACATATCGGCATCACGTAAACGTTGTTGCTTTGCTAATGCTGGGTTGAGTTTTTTAATACTCGCCTGTTGTTTTGCAAATTCACCAAAGCCCACAATGTAGTTGGCCATTAAACCCGCTACCGGGGATTGGGTAGAAGGGTCGGCTAAGCGTTTAATTTGATAAATAAAATCACTACTACTGAGCAAGCGAGTCTTCACGGGTAAGTCATATAGCGATTCCGCATTCCAGCTGGCAGGTAATGCCTTCCGTAATTGCGGGTTAAAACACGGATGGGGCTGGAATTTCACCCCCTGTTTTATCGATAAGGTGTATTCGGTGAAGGCAATATCACCCTCTGCAGCGGTATCGGCCAAGGCCATACCATTTTCATCAAAATACTGTAACGATGGCATATCACTCGCTAATAAGGGTTCGAGTTGATATGGTTTTTTGAGGTAATGATACTGAAATAAAGGTTCATAAATTTGCGCAATAATGGCGTATTCATTCGAGCTATAGGCTTTCGCAGGGTCTAGGTGTTTAGGCCGTTCAGAAAATGACGAATAGATGGTTTTTTTACCGCTATCGCCCTCGGTATAAGGGTTATTTAAGACCTGATCAGTACACGCAGAAACTAATAGCAATAAGCTACTTAAGCGAAACAGCTTCCATGCTCTAGCCACTAACCTAAACCTTAGTTAGCCACGTAAAACCTGATCTTCACCCTCGGTTCGGGCGATGATAACGGCTCCACAAGAGTCACTAAACACATTCACACTGGTTCTACACATATCAAGCACTCGATCAACCGCGAGAATTAAACCAATGCCTTCAAGTGGTAAGCCGATGGTCGTTAGAATAATACTAATCGCCACCAAACTCGCCGCCGGAATACCCGCAACGCCAATTGAGGTGACTAAGGCGGTGATAACGATCAGGAATTGTTCGCTGTAGCTAAGGTCTAAACCATACGCTTGTGCGATAAACATCGCCGCCACGCATTCATACAGCGCGGTACCGTCCATATTGATAGTGGCACCCAAGGGTAATACAAAACTACTGGTTTTATTCGACACACCCGCGTTGTTTTCAACACAATCCAAGGTAATCGGCAAGGTCGCCGAAGACGAACTGGTAGAAAAGGAGGTTAATAAGGCGGGCACCATCGCCTTAAAGTGCCGCGAGGGTTTGACCCCACCGACAAACCGGAGCAATAAAGGCATAATCACAAATAGGTGTACCGCTAATGCAAACAACACCGTAAAGAAGAAGTAGGCTAACGGTAAAAATGCCGCTAAACCGCTGCTGGCGACGACTTTAGCGACCAAACCAAATACCCCGACCGGCGCAAACTTCATCACCAAATCGGTCATTTTCATCATCACATCGAGCACTGCATTCCAAAAGCTTAGTAGCACCTCTTTCCGTTGGCCAACCAATTGACAAAGAAAATAACCAAACAATAAACCGAAAAAGATCAGCCCTAACATTTGCCCTTGTGCCGCAGCAGCGACAATATTGGTCGGCACCATGCGCAAGAAAATTCCACTCAGGTCACTAGCACCTCTACCTTCTATTTTAGCGGTAATCTCGCTGGTATCGGCAGACAGCCCTACACGGTCACGCACCGGCTCCCCATCGATAATGCCTGGCTCGATGATATTCACCAGCATCAGGCCGATTAAAATAGCCACCGTACTGGTAAACAGATAATAGCTAACGGTTTTACCGCCCAATCGCCCTAAACCCGATAGCTCTCCCATATTACCGATGCCACAGATGATCGATGACAAGATCAACGGCACGATCAACATTTTTAGTGCATTAAGGAATAGTGTGCCCAAAAACACATAAACATCATAAAAGAGAAACGAACCAATGCCAGCCGTTTCACCCGTTGTTACACCGGCAGCAACAGCCAGTGCAATCGCTATAAAAATCTGCCAGTGTAATTTCATTTATTTACTCCGCTGTATTCGCAAAATTAACCTCGGCATCCACACTGAGGTTAGCCAGTGATGCCGCCAGGGTGACTTCGCCGGTTAACTGGGTTAAAAAACGCTTAAATGAACCACGGGATTCATCGCTAATATCGGCCGTATCACCATCGGTGATGAGACTCAACTCAATAATCGCCACGTCGCCGTTGTCTAAGGTGCTCACCTTATACGCCAACTCACCGTTCTTTGGGTGAGACATGCTGAAGGCATCCCTTAATAATCGAGCTGGGGCCGTATCCGAGTTTCTCGCCACTGGACCTAGGTCAGTCATAGTAACGCCCTCGTTATTAGCAAGCTCATTAATCGATTGTGCGAGTTTTACTTGCGCTAATAACTCATCGGCCTTATCGGCAATTAAGCGTCCGGCTTTGTCCATTTTCACCGAATTTTCAAGCGAACTGCGCACCTGCTCAAAAGATTTTAGAGACTCTTCTTGGTATTCATTAATCCGTAATACCACGAGGTGCTCTGCAGCCAATTCGATGACCTCACTATTATTTCCAGCACGCACGTCTTCACTGAACGTCATATGGCGGACCTTATCAGATTCTGCAATACCCTCAGCCATCAACTCATTGAACAGCGGCTGATGTTTAATCGTTAAACCTAGCTCCTCGACGATGGGAGATAAGGTATCTGGGTTTTCAAAACTAAGTTCCGCTAAGCGTTCGGCCAATTGGAAGAACTTCTCACTGGAGACTTTATTTTTATATAAGGCCTCAACTTCTGCTTTAACGCTGTCAAAAGGCTTTATTTGATCATCCTTCTTTTCCGTTAACTTGATAATTTGAAAGCCGTAATTGGTATGGATAACCTCACTCACGTCTCCTTCATTCAGCAATAACAAGGTTTCTTCAAAAACACCCCCCATCATACCTTCGCCCAACAGCCCCAAGTCACCGCCTTGTTTGCTAGAGCCAAGGTCATCCGAAAATTCTTTTGCCAGCTCCGCAAAATCTTCGCCATTTTTAATGCGGGCTAATATTTTTTCTGCCTGCGCGCGTTTAGCTTCTGCCTCAGCTTCGACAGTACCATCAGGCGCTTCTAATAAGATGTGACTCGCTCTACGACGCCCCTTGGTGATAAAGGTTTGTTGCTCAGCTTCATAAAAAGACAATAACTCTGCTTCAGTCAATTCAATCGTAGACTGTAAATCAGCTAGGCTCAGTTCTATATAATCGATCGATGCTTGTTCAGGCGTTTTATACAAGTGTTCATTACGCGCATAATCCATATCAAGCTCTTCCTTCGTCACTTCTATCCCATCTAGGAAAGCAGCAATAGACAGGGTGGCGTAACGAATATCACGCGTTTGGTTATTCAGCCGATAAAAATCATTAATCTCACTGTCATCAACCAGGGTCGTATCAATAATGGCATTAATAAACTGATCACGTTGCAAACCGACTTTAATTTTTTGCACGAAGTCTTGTGTCGTCAAACCTCTATCACGCAATAACTGTTCATAGGTGTTTTTATCAAAACGTCCATCCTTCTTAAACGCATTGAGTGATGAAATAACGTCTAAAATGGCTTGATCGGACACGCTATAACCATCCTTTTCAATCGTATACATCACTAGTTTCTCTTGAACTAAGCGATTTAACACCTCGCCACGCAGGCTATCTTCATTAAACATATCTGCGGAGTAGCGCTCTCCATACTGCCCTTTTAATTCTGCTACTCGCTGCTGATAAGCTAGATTGACATCAGATTGATAGATTTTGTATCCACCGACTTCAGCCAAGGCGGCCTCGGAGCCCCCGTTGGTATAATTTTGTAGACCAAACAATGCAAATGGAATCGAAATCATTACTAGAATGACAATGCCCAACCAGCCTTTAACGTGTACTCGTAATCTATCCAACATAAATATTACCTAATATTCAAATTATAATTTTCAAAAAAAAACCCTAGGACCGCAAGGGTCCTAGGGTTGTTTTGGCGGAGTGGACGGGACTCGAACCCGCGACCCCCGGCGTGACAGGCCGGTATTCTAACCAACTGAACTACCACTCCATTTTGGTGGGTGCTGAGGGGATCGAACCCCCGACATTCGCCTTGTAAGGGCGACGCTCTCCCAGCTGAGCTAAGCACCCTCAGTTCGAAAGAGCGGCTAGTTTACAGCGTCTTTTAATGTTTTACCAGCTTTAAATGAAGGAATCTTTGACGCCTTAATTTGAATAGCTTCACCCGTTTGTGGGTTACGGCCAGTACGTGCTGAACGTTCTTTTACAGAGAAAGTACCAAAGCCGATCAATGAAATGCTATCGCCTTCTGTAAGTGCCTTCGTTACTGATGACAGTGTTGCATCAAATGCGCGAGTAGCATCCGCTTTAGTAAGACCTGACTCTTCAGCAATTGCGTTTATAAGTTCTGTTTTATTCATATATGTCCCCCAGTAGGATTTTCATTTTATTAAAAAATTATAAATTATTCGTCATTCCGCTGACTTGTAGACTTTTTTGCCCGATAAGCTATCGAGCATTAACAACAGAATGCTTTATATCCTTTCAGCTCTATTATTGTCAAGCTTAGCCGCAGATAAAACAGCTATTTTCAACATAAAAGCCGATAAACAGACTTACCGCGCTGTTAGCGCGGTAAATCCAGCCTTATTTAGCCATTTATTTATTAACGACCTTTTTGATTTTTTCTTGCTCGTCCTTACTGCTTAAAGGGGAGCTTTCGAGTGCAATTTTCAGCACCTCATCGATCCAACGCACAGGAATAATCTTTAAATTTTGCTTAATATTCGCCGGCATATCCACTAAGTCTTTCTCATTTTGATGCGGAATAACGACCGTCGTAATCCCCCCTCTTAGTGCGGCCAATAGTTTTTCTTTCAAACCACCAATCGGTAACACTTCACCACGCAGGGTAATTTCCCCGGTCATCGCTACATCGGCCAACACCGGAATTCCGGTAAACGAAGAAACCAAAGCGGTGCACATACCAATACCCGCACTCGGCCCGTCTTTCGGCGTTGCCCCTTCGGGAACGTGCACATGGATATCATTTTTTTGGTAGAAGTCCGCTTTTATCCCTAAGGTCTCTGCACGGCTCCTGACGACCGTTAACGCTGCTTGAATAGATTCCTTCATCACATCACCCAGCATACCCGTCAGGGTCAGCTTACCTTCACCCTTGGTAAACACCGACTCAATAGTTAGCAACTCCCCACCCACTTCAGTCCAAGCCAAACCGGTTACCTGACCAATTTGATTAGCATCTTCAGCCTTACCAAAATCATAACGTCGAACCCCTAAGTACTTATTAAGGTTACGCGAGGTCACATTGATCTTTTTCTTCGGTTTACTGAGCAGTATATCTCTGACTACCTTACGACAAATCTTCGACATTTCGCGGTCTATATTCCTCACACCCGCCTCACGCGTGTAGTAGCGTACGGTATCGCGAATCGCCGATTGACTAATATGCAATTCACTCGTCTTGAGGCCATTATTTTTCAACTGCTTTTCAATCAAGTAGTTTTCAGTGATATTGATCTTTTCATCTTCGGTATAACCCGAGAGGTTAATCACTTCCATACGATCGAGCAAGGGACCAGGAATATTCATGCTGTTCGCGGTCGCCACAAACATCACTTCAGATAGATCAAAATCCACCTCTAAATAATGATCATTAAAGGTATTATTTTGCTCAGGATCAAGTACCTCGAGCAACGCAGACGCTGGATCCCCTCTGAAATCCATCGCCATTTTATCGATTTCATCGAGTAAGAACAGCGGGTTACGCGTCTCGACTTTTGATAGGTTCTGTAAAATCTTACCTGGCATTGAACCGATATAGGTACGCCTATGCCCTCTAATCTCCGCTTCATCACGTACCCCACCGAGCGACATACGGACAAATTTACGATTAGTAGCACGCGCAATAGATTGCCCTAACGAGGTCTTACCAACACCCGGAGGACCTACTAAACATAGAATAGGCCCCTTCATATTTTTCACTCGCTGCTGCACCGCCAAGTATTCCACGATCCGCTCTTTAACTTTTTCCAGACCGAAGTGGTCGGCGTCCAATACCTCTTGTGCGGCAGAAAGGTCGTGGCGAATTCTGCTACGTTTTTTCCAAGGCACGCCGATCATGCAATCAATATAATTCCTAATGACACTAGCTTCAGCCGACATCGGCGACATCATTTTAAGCTTATTAAGTTCGGACTCTGCCTTCGCTTTCGCCTCTTTAGACATACCAGCGTCGGCAATTCGTTTTTCCAGCTCTTCAGTTTCATTCGGCACATCATCCATATCACCGAGTTCTTTTTGAATCGCCTTCATCTGTTCGCTGAGGTAATACTCCCGCTGATTTTTTTCCATCTGCTGTTTAACGCGAGTACGGATTTGTTTTTCCATTTCAAGGATATCAACCTCGCCTTCCATCAATAACATCAACTGCTCGAGACGTTCTCGCAGGTTATTGGTTTCCAGTATTTTCTGTTTACCCTCAACTTTCAACACCATATGCGCCGACATGGTATCGGCTAAACGCCCAGGTTCATCAATACCCGACAACGAGGTCAGCACTTCTGGGGGAACTTTTTTATTCAGCTTCACATAACTTTCAAATGCAGAAGTGACGGTACGAATCAACACGTCAGTCTCTTTCTCATCGAGATCCAGCTCATCCTCAAGCAAACTAACATCCGCGGTAAACAACTTGTCATCGGTTAGCACTTTATCGATCACGACACGCCGCTCACCTTCTACCAGTACCTTTACCGTACCATCAGGTAACTTAAGTAACTGCAAGATGGTCGCTAAAGTACCCACCGTATACAGACCCGCTTCTTTCGGATCATCATCGTCTGGGTCTTTCTGTGCGATCAGCACAATTTTTTTATTCGCTTCCATCGCCAAATCGATGGCTTGTATTGAGCGATCTCGGCCAACAAATAATGGGATAACCATATGTGGATATACCACGACATCCCTCAGTGGAAGCACGGGTAAGTTTAATAGATTTAGTTCATCGCTCATTGGATACCGCCCAGATAATATAAATATGATAATTATATATTAGGGCATGAAAGCAATTTTTCAACCAACCAAACATAAAAAAAGGCGCTTAAAGCGCCTTTTTTTAAATTAAAAGCAGTAATTAATCAGATGAAGCTAGTTTTTTACCATTTTCATAAATAAACATCGGGGTCGACTCTCCAGCAATAACCTTCTCATCGATAACAACTTTGCAAACATTTTCTAACGATGGCAGGTCATACATTGTATCCAATAACACGTGTTCAAGAATGGTACGTAAACCACGAGCACCTGTTTTACGAACCATCGCTTTTTTAGCAACCTCACGTAAGGCCTCATTCCTGAACTCAAGCTCGACACCCTCCATCTCGAAAAGGCGTTTATACTGTTTAGTTAGGGCATTTTTGGGCTCACTGAGAATTTCAATCAAGGCATCCTCATCAAGCTCTTCGAGGGTTGCAACCACCGGCAAACGACCAACAAACTCTGGAATCAGGCCGTACTTGACCAAATCTTCCGGTTCAACATTTTGCAACACATCACCGACCGCTGGTTCCTCACTGGAAGCGACCACATCGGCTGAGAAACCGATTCCAACATTATCTTGCGAACGGTCTTTTATTACCTTTTCTAGCCCAGAAAAAGCACCACCGACGATGAACAGGATATTCGAGGTATCTACTTGCAAGAAGTCTTGCTGTGGGTGTTTACGTCCACCTTGAGGCGGAACAGAAGCCACTGTACCTTCAATAAGCTTCAACAAAGCCTGCTGCACCCCTTCCCCCGATACATCACGGGTTAACGACGGGTTATCTGACTTACGTGAGATTTTATCGATCTCATCAATGTAAACAATACCGGTTTCGGCTTTTTCTACGTCGAAATCACACTTTTGGAGGATCTTTTGAATAATATTTTCAACGTCCTCTCCCACATAACCGGCTTCAGTTAAGGTAGTAGCATCTGCGATGGTAAAGGGAACATTCAGCGTTCTAGCCAAGGTTTCGGCCAATAAAGTTTTACCCGATCCAGTGGGGCCAATCAGCAATACATTACTTTTCGCCAGCTCGACCTCATCCTTTCCTTTCGGGGCGCTCAAGCGTTTATAGTGATTGTAAACGGCAACCGAGAGAATTTTCTTCGCTTGCTGCTGACCGATAACGTATTTATCTAAGGCTTCTTTAATTTCAGCGGGCTTAGGCAACTCGCTATCCGCATTAGAATCTACGTCTTCTTGTAACTCTTCTTTGATAATATCGTTACAAAGCTCAACACATTCATCGCAAACGAAAACAGATGGCCCTGCAATCAATTTCCTTACTTCATGCTGGTTTTTACCACAAAACGAACAAATTAATATTTTGCCGTCATTTTCATTATTGTCGTCACTCATACGAACCTCGTTTTTTTAACACTATTACTATATCTGACAGATTGCACACGCTCAATCTTTCATTACACTTAATAATATTATCGAGGTCTGCTATCCGGCTAAACCGTTAAGACTTTATTTTTCCGAATCTTCTACGTTACGACTGCTAATAACTTTATCAATTAGACCGTAATTTACCGCGGTCTCTCCACCCATAAAATTATCTCTATCAGTATCGCTGGCGATAACATCTAGAGGCTGCCCTGTATGTTTTGACATGATCTTATTTAAACGATCACGGATATTTAGAATTTCTTTAGCGTGTATATCAAAATCAGAGGCCTGACCTTGAAAGCCACCTAAAGGTTGGTGAATCATCATTCTTGAATGTGGTAAAGCAAAACGCTTACCTGCCGCACCACCTGTTAACAACAAGGCACCCATACTAGCTGCTTGTCCTATACACATAGTGCTGACATCGGGTTTGATAAACTGCATCGTGTCATAAATAGACATGCCCGCAGTTACTGACCCACCTGGAGAATTAATATATAAATGAATATCTTTATCCGGGTTCTCAGACTCTAAAAACAACATCTGAGCGACCACAAGGTTGGCCATATGGTCTTCGACCTGACCCACTAAAAAGATAACCCGCTCTTTTAATAAGCGTGAATAGATATCGTAAGAACGTTCACCACGAGCAGTTTGTTCAACCACCATTGGTACCAAACCAAGCGCTTTCGCTTCAGTTATCCTGTCCACATTAACCTCCATTCTTTTTTATAATTAATTACTCGCTAATTTTAGCTGGACTCATTAACTCTTCGAAGCTCAATGATGTTTCCGTTACTTTTGCTTTTTCTAATACCCACTCAACCAATTGGTCTTCTAACACGACGCTTTCTACTTTAGCGCGTTCTTGTGGGTTTGAGCTATACCAGTTGATAACTTCAGCTGGATCGCCGTATGTTTGTGAGAATTCTTCGATACGCTTCTCTACTTTTTCATCATCTGCTTTAATGTCATTGACTTTAATCACTTCTGATAACAACAAACCAAGCTTAACGCGTTTTGCAGCCTGTTCTTGGAATACTTCTTTCGGCAAGTCAAAAGCAGTTTGTTGTGCTTGCTCAGTTTTTTTCTTGAATGAAACCATCATCTGTTCGATTTCATTATCAATCAGAGCTTCAGGTACTGACACTTCGTTGTTTTCAACTAAAGCATCCATCACTACTTCTTTACGCTTTGCAGCTAAAGCACGATCCAATTCTAGCGTCATGTTTTTTGTTAAGTCGGCTCTAAAATCTTCTAGGTTGCCACTTTCTACGCCAAATTCTTTGATAAACGCTTCGTCTACCTTAGGTTCTTTACTAGTTTCAACCTTCACAACTTCAACATCAAACTTACCGACTTCACCGGCAAAATCTTTTTGTTGATAATCTTCAGGGAAGGTCACTTCAAAACTTAATTTATCACCTGTTTTGGCACCGATCAGTTTCTTCTCAAAACCAGGAATCATATTCCCTGAACCTATTTCAATCGGGAAATCCTTAATCGGCTCTTCAGAAATAGCGGTACCGTTTACGCTGCCTTCAAAGCTCAGCGTTGCACGACTGCCATTTTTGATTTTAAATTTAACTTCTTTCCAAACTAACTTCTGAGATTGTAACTTCTCAACCATCGCGTCAATATCGGTATCGGCGATAACAGCCACTGGGCTATTGATCTCTAGATTTTCAATTGGGTTAACGCTAATTTCTGGATAAACTTCAAAGCTCGCTGAAAATTCATAACCCTCAGCACTTTCATCATTAGGTGTAATGACCGGTGCGCTTGCAGGATTAAGCTTTTCGTCCATGATTGCTTTATAGAAGAAGCTTTGGGTCAATTCAGCTAAGGCTTCAGCCTTGATGCTAGCGCCAAATTTTTTCTTAATAACACTCATGGGTACTTTACCCGGTCTAAAGCCATCAATACGCGCATTACGTTTCACATCGTCATAACGCTTATTCATTGCGGTATCAACCTCTGCTTGAGGAACCACAATTGTTAATGTTCTTTTAATATCCGAGTTGGATTCGACAGAAACCTGCATATTTATTCTCTAGTAAGTATTGAATGTTTTTAACAAAAAAATAGATGGTGCGAAAGGAGAGACTCGAACTCTCACGTCTTGCGACACTGGAACCTAAATCCAGCGCGTCTACCAATTCCGCCACTTTCGCAATGTGTTGGTGAATATGTGCGGTATCATACCGACTCTTTGAACGTTTTTGCACCCCTTTTCTGATATTTTAACAAAAAAAGATCCATCCCTATGAAAGCACTCATTTTTTTCATTTTTTACTTTCTTTTAGCGTCAGCATTAGCCGCGCTTATTAGCTACCCATTATTTCATTTTTTTGGTAATGACGCGTTTCGCTTTGAAAGCTGGGTCACCCGCTTAGCCTTAATTTTCCTAATTCTTGGTTTAATACCCTGCTTTAAAATCTTTAATTTATCGAATCAGCTGATTGGCCATACCAACCCAGATAATTCTCGATTCAAACAAATAGGTATTGGTTTCATTGCAGGCTTATTGATATTAAGTATTGTTATCTTGCCATTATTATTGCTGGATATCCGTATTATTGAAGCAGACGCCACACTAAGCCTTTCGTTAATTATTAAGGCCTTATTAGCCGGACTTGTCGTTGCCCTAATAGAAGAAACCCTCTTTAGGGGGTTATTCTTCAAACTCAGCCTGCGCTGGCATAATGCTATTAGCGCGATATTTATCAGTAGCTTTTTCTATGCAATATTGCATTTCATCAAACCCATCGTGCATATTGACCAAAGCCAGCTATCCATCGTGAGTGGCTTCGAGGTGATTGCTAATGCGTTCAGTGCACTATCTGCTCTTCATGCCGATGATTTTTTAGCATTATTTTCGGTCGGTATATTATTGGCGACGGTTCGTTACAAAACCCAATCTCTCAACTATTGTATCGGGCTACACGCCAGCTGGGTATTCCTCATAAAAATTTGCAAAGATTTAACCGATGGTAATAATGCCGCGCAATGGTCATTTTTATCTGGCCATTATGATGGCATCATTGGTTGGTTAAGCTTTGTTTGGTTAATCTGTTGCACTATCGTGTTTCTGATACTCAGCAAGAACCACCCTAACCCTGCATCAACATCGCCCCATTAATAGCCGTCAACCATGCAATTTTTAGCTCCACACCCCATTGGCTGCCTTACGCCAATGGGTACAATAAGGCCTCGACAGCAGATTCAGAACTTAAGCCGTAACGCCGGGTATTAGCAACACCATTGCCTGGGAACCCTTACTGTCAACCAAGGGTTGCGCACTAAATATGCCGTCTAGCAACTTGACGACAACACAGCCAAGCTAAGCCTCCAGCCGGCCTAACGCAAGAACAAAGAGAAATTTTCACGCAGCCGAGCAACAGGGATAGAAACGCCAAAGCCCTTGTTTAACGCCGAGCCTTGAGCGACCTTTAACGTATTAACCGCCACCACCTCGCCTTCATCATTCACTAATGGCCCACCACTATTACCCGGCATAATTTGCGCGTCGGTGACCACCCCATTGCTTAATACTTGAGTTACCGTTCCCCGCGTCAATTGATCACGCAAACCCAAGGGGCTACCAATCGCGTGCACCGTGACACCTTGTGATAAGCGCTTCGCCGACAAGACTAGAAATGGCGACTTGCAAGCTTTAACTTTAAGCAAAGCTAAGTCATCGCTACTTGACACCTTGATTAAACTCGCCTGTAGCTTCGTATTATCTTTTAAGGTTAATTCAAACGACCGCGCCACATTAGCAAGGCTACTAGAAAAATCAAAATTTGACCGTTGTTTATTGAATGCCTGCTCATTTTCATTAAAACGTTTGGCAAAATCATCAATATAGCGTTTCTCCTGCTGATAATTATCGGCATAAACAGCATACTCTTGTTGCGCGAGTTGTTTTTTATTAGCCGAGGTTAAATCTTCGAGGTAACGCTTAAAATCATCGAGTTTTTGTTTCGAGAGCGCTAGACGTTGCCGCTCATGCTGGAGTTTTCGCCGTGTACGCTCGAATTCCGCTGCATTCTTCTTTAACTTACGCTGCGTTGCATCCCAAGCTTTACCAGCCGCCGGCCGTATTACGTGTTTATTGGTAATCAAATAACAGTCTGCACTAACAAAAAAACCCGAACCACTACCCAGTTTGCTGTTAATCGTCACCACAGCTAGGGTTGCTCGCTGCACCGAGCTTGTGGGTTGGTACTTCATATTCAACTGTTTTTCAATATCAACAATTGCTGACGCCTTCGCCTTATAACCGCCAAGCAAGGCAGCTTGACTACCTTTTTTCGGTTTATCTGAGAACTGCCAGCGGCCTGATTCATCCTTATACTTGTAAACTTCTGCAAGACAGCCGCCTTGCAAGAAAAGCAAGCCGATAAATAAAAGAATAGTCCTCGCAGATTTATTTTTCATACAGCCGAACACGTCCTTCTTGCCCCAAGCCTATTATAAAAAAGATAATTAACACTATCCATCATAGCTAAGCACCATGACTTAATCGCACCCTTATCTAAGCCCTAAAATTTGATAAACGCCCTTGGTTTGCAAGGAAACCGTAATCGCACGAGAACTTTCATTTTTCCAATACCAACCATGCGAACCGACAAAAGGCATCACCTGCGAGCCACTATCTTTAGCCGCCGTAGACTCCTTGTAACTTTTAAAATACCCCGTGGTATCACCCTGTGGCTCACCATGGAAGTCAAAATACAGACTACCGCCACTGGAGACCCATGAATACTCTAAGGCATCCCCCTTATTAAGGTGAAATTTATACTCAATACCACTCGCCGCCGGCACAATAATCTTCACCCGGTTTTGTTGCAATAACGCCTTATCATCACAAACAGCCAACGGCTCTATCGGCTCGGCCAACTTATTCAAGCCGCTCAGCCGACCTAAGCCAGTAGGGTCAATACCGTATTCAGCCGGTAGCACCGCAGTTAACAAAATAATTAACGCCAATACCAAAGCAAGCAACAACGCTTTAAAAAGTGTTTTAACTGATTGGGCGGGGGGATGGATTTCATTCATAAAATTAACCGACTAGTGAATACCCGAACATTTGGTAACCAAATAGCACCAAACCAGCGGACATTAATACAGTATTCGTTACTGCTGAAAAAGAGTAATAACTGGGGTATCTGCGCCAAAAGCTAAGCCCAATCAAAATAAACGCTAGCGCGATAAACTGCCCTAACTCCACACCCACATTAAAGGCTAGTAGATTCTTCCAGAGTTCAGCTTTCGGCAGGGCAAAATCTTGTAGTTTTGTTGCCAAACCAAAACCATGGAATAAACCGAACACCACCACCGCAACTCGGGTATTAGGCTGAACCCCAAAAAACACCTTAAAACCCGACAGATTATCGAAACCCTTATAGACAATCGACAAAGCAATAACCGCATCAATTAGGTAAGGGTTAAGCGCAATATCATTAAACACCCCGAACAACAAGGTTGAGCTATGCCCCAGCGTAAATAGGCTAACGTATAACAGCACGTCACGCTTACGGAATAAAAAGAAGATAACCCCCAGCAAAAAAAGCAAGTGGTCGTAGCCGGTGACCATGTGTTTAGCACCTATATATAAGAATGGCCCAATAGCCACCCCCTGATTAGCCAATAAAAACCGTTCGGTACTTGCATCCACACCGTGTGCAAAACCCAACGACGAGCCAAACAGGCAAACAATCAGCACAAAAAAAACGCTTAATTTTCTTAGACAAAAAATAGGCATGAACCCTACGCCGAATTTGGCAACACTATGAATGAATAAAAAGCTTACAATTCATCGAGCGCCAAGTCACGATTTTTTTTAAACGGCCGAGATCCATAGTTGCATAAGCCATGCTACAAAATAATAACAGCCTTAAGCAAGTCCACTAAACTCAGAAAACTAGCCAACACCTTCAGCAAAGGCATTCAATTTTTCTTGAACCAAGTCATAGGTTGTATCGACATTACTGGCAATATCGCCGTTTAGCACGTCCAAACCCGTCAAAACATCTCTCGCTTCAGCAAATCCAGTCTCCACACCACCCCTAATAATGTCGGTAAAAGCCACCCTAGCTTCATCCTCTGTTAACTCTGGGTGCTGCTGTTGATACTGAGGTAAAAATGCCGTACTTAACGATACAATACGCTCAGCGGTAGCTTCCGGACTCACATCTAAACCAGAGTCATAAGCACTTTGAATCGCGTTATCACCAAGGCTCGCTTTTAATGCATCATTAATACCCTCTAAAGCCGTTTTTAACACTAAAGCTTGCGGAGAGTCAGCCACACTAACACTAACCGTTGATTCGATAATCGCCGAGTTGAGTTCCTTTCTCGCGGCGTTTTTTGCGTGCGCCAAATCAGAAACCTCGCGCCCCATAGGCCCATCTTGTTTCTTAGTCTCGCTCTTAGCCAGGGTTTGAACTTGTTGATTAAACACCGTTGATGTCTCTACCGCCGACACATGAATAGCCATAACACTCTCCTAAAGTTGGATTACCAGCTTATCACTCAGCTTATCGGCCAAAAAACCCACAACTTTAGCCAAAACCATTCGAAATACTCTTTTAAATGATTTTGTATCCACCGTCGACGCTTTAGGCGACTCCCTACTATCGAGCGTAGTCGTTACCCTCAAGTCTCACTTTATTATTTCAAATAAATAGCGATTAATACAAAAAAAGTATTCACCTTTACCATCTAGAATCCGCAAGTCGTTTACCCATACCGCCGTCTCAGCCTCAGTCAAGCCATTACGCCCCCGAGCAAAGTCACTAATAATCATTGATAACCAATAACTGAACGAGTTTTCATCGAACGAGGTATTTAAGATAGGTAAGGCTTGAACCTTGGTCAGCTGAAGGTTTGCCGACTTAATGGCCGCTGGCAGACGTAAGGGAACCGATTGTTGCCCACAATGCGCTTTCCACGCATCGATCACCCTATCTCGTACACCACCATCCGATGCATTCCAATAAGGGAACTCCCAATCGGTGTCCACGATGACTGCATAACCGCCGGGCTTCAGCACACGTGATAACTCATCGACGGCACACTGTAAATCCGCTACATATTCATAAACCTGGGTAGACACAACTCGATCAAAACTATTGTCTGCATAAGGTAATGACAGGGCATCTGCGTTTTCAAAGTTCACCCAAGAGAAGTCACTGCATAGTTTGGTGGCAGATTCACCCATATCGTCGGCTAAGTCCACACCTAACACCGACCCAGTATTGCCGACTACGGGTGCGAGGTCTCGCGCCAATAAACCGGGTCCCGAACCGATATCAAGCACCGATTGTCCCGCTTGAACCGCAAGTGCTTTCACCACAGCCTGCCGCGCCGCAATAATATCGGGTGTTTGGTAAGCCCGCTCTAGAGCATGGCTCACTTGAGTATCAAACGTAAGTCCTTCGGCCATTACCGTTCCTGCTTATTATTAATTGAAACTCAAAGCTTACTGCATAGCCCCGCTAGAAAACACCTTATATGGCACAAAAACCATAACAACCCCAACTCACTAAACCAGCCGGTTCGCCCAGGCTTTAATTTTGCTTGAGCTTGCGGCATAACCCAAGTCTGAAATCTCGTCAACCTTATCGTAATCAAGGGTAGCCACCGTTTCTACCGGCAACTCTAAGTATAAATCTGCCATGTTTTTTTCCTGCAATAGCACACTATAGTTAACTGCGGCAATCGTCATAGAACGCTCCAGCACATTGACCAGACTTGGCGTCTTGATGCTCTTTTGAAAAGGATTTAAACGTGATAATAACAACTTAAAACCGGATACATCAGGCGGAAAATCATTATTATTGGTCAAATCAAGTTTTGGTGAAATATCAACCGCGATAATATTAACTCGGCCGGTCATTTTTCGCATTTGGTCGATCGGTAAATTATTCAATAAACCACCATCGACTAATAGATCACCATTCCTGCAAACAGGTGGAATCATCGCCGGCAAGGACATGCTGGCTCGAAGCGCTTCTTTTAATGACCCCCTGTCATGCACAACCTGCTCCGCACGGGTGAGGTTGGTAGAAATACAAAAGAAAGGGATCAACAAATCTTCAATACGTTGATCGCCAAAGGTCCTATTTAATTCCCGGTTCACCACTCGCCCCTTAACCAAGGACAAAATTGGCAAGGTATAATCAAAAAGTTTCCGCACGTGTTTTTTGCACAGGCCGGCGATACTCGAACTATCGTAACCCATACAGAAACCCGAACCAATAATCGCGCCGATACTGGTTCCCGCTATTTTATCAATCGGAATACCCTGTTCTTCCAGTGCACGCATCACCCCGATGTGAGCATAACCACGCGCACCACCGCCCCCCAAAACCAGAGCATTCGCATTCCCCGTCAGCAACCGAGCTATACGTTGCATGTCTTTCAGGTTTCCTTGACGCACATGCCACCAGTCATCGAAGTTTCGCTCGGCTAACCACTGTTCCGTGCCGACAATATCACCACTCTCTGTTGGGTGGATCAATATCAGCGTTTTTGTTAAGTGCTTCGCCAAGCGCCCAGCACGGTGAATTTTCTCCTCACGCTCATTCACCCTGTTCGGCTTCGAGGAATCAGAGATAACCAATAAATGATCAGAGTGGTGTAAGGCGCGTTCGTTCCAGTCAGTCCAAGTGTTATCCGTCACCAAGATCACGTGTTTATAACGTTTTTCCTGCACTTCCAGCCACTTAGTACAACGACTGCTCAGCAAGCGGTCATCCGCCAGCAAGGAAATATCACTGATACCCAAGGCTTTTTCTATATCGGATGATGTTATGCAGGTTGTTGCTCCCCACTCCTGCATGAAACCAGTCAGTTCGGTGGCAAATTGATTAATCTCAAAATCATAACGCGGAGACACCAATAAAAATGTTTCATGTTGCTCGGACAAACTGTCCAGAGTATGCTTTTCGTTAAAGCGTTTACCGAGTAAACGCGCCAGATAAAGAGCTGCATGCGGGTGGTGTTGTACAACTAACTCAAAGCCCTCTCGAGAAAAGCAGCCGACCACCGTGTCTCTAATCGCGAGAACCGTCGCACTCCTTGGCTCTCGTGTCAACATCGACACTTCACCCACCACCCCACCGGCATATACCGTACTGGAAGAACTCATTCCTGTTATCGACAAAGAACGTGTCTTTAGCCGCCCCGTCAGTACTAAAAATATTTCTTCAGAATTATCCCCTTGTTCGAATAAGACTTCTCCGTTCTGTAATTTCCGCCACTGAACCCCGTGGACAATTTTTTTAAATAAACGGGGGTCACTGATTTGAAATTTCAATAATAAAAAGACACTCGCCTGGGCCTGATAAAATACTTGTTGCAATACTTCGTTGAAATGACTCAAACCTACTGGGTAAGCGTTAAAAAAACCCAACAAATCACTCCAAAGAATTTGCAATACCTCCACCTCGCCATTCGCCGATAACGACGCACCCGAGTTATGCACGGCATACAATAAAAACCCGCCCGCTAAACCATACTCAGGTATATTAATAATAACTTGTTGAGACTCATCGCTGTCGACCCGGTTAAAATCTAAAACCCCCGATTTAACGAGGTATAAATAAGGTTCATTCTGTCCGCGCCTAATCGGCAGAAACGCCTTATTCGTTAAATTTTTACGTGAAAACAAAGGCGCAAGTTGCTCTATGGCTGCTTCATCCAACTGATCAAAAGCAGCACAATTTCGAATAACGTTAAGAACTGGGGTTAAACCTTTCATACGCTAATTTTAATTCGTCTCAAGCTAATAAACTCAGTTTTCTATGCTATTTTTCCTATCGTCTACGCTGATAGCATCCTCATCAAACAAACACCGCACTAAACAATCATTGATAGTTTTTTGCAAACACCTTCCTACTCGGCATTGTAGCAATCAATTCGGGGATCACCGACAAGGAAACCTCGCCATCTACGCCGCCTAACTTAAACGCTTCTTTAGGCATCCCATAAACGACACAGGAGGCCTCATCTTGGCCCACCGTTAGAGCCCCTGTTTCATGCAACTCTTTCAAACCCTTGGCTCCATCATCACCCATCCCGGTCATAATAATGCCAATGGCATTTTTACCCGCTGCGCTAGCAACCGAACGAAACAGCACATTCACCGAGGGTTTATGTCGTGTTACCAAGGGTCCATCTTTCACTTCGACTCGATATTGCGCACCACTACGCCGTAATAATAAGTGCATCCCCCCTGGCGCAATCAATACAATGCCCGGCATCACCCGATCATTATCTTTTGCTTCTTTCACCGTCACCTCACAAATACCATCTAACCTTGAAGCAAAGGCTGCAGTAAAGGCTTCGGGCATATGCTGTACCACTACAATACCCGGCGCTGTTTTCGGCAATTGCGTCAATACAGCCTCCAAAGCCTGCGTTCCGCCAGTGGAGGTACCTATTGCTATCACCCTATCGGTGGTTTCCGCCATCGCTATTAGCGGCTTTGCCGGCGCGATAGCGGCCCGCTGAGCACTATCAGCAGCCAATGATTTTACCTTCTGCATCTTGGCCTGAGCCGCACCTTTAATAGCATTGGCCATTAAAGTCTTGGACTCTTTTAGAAAGCCTTTCAGATTGACCGTCGGCTTGGTCAAAATATCAACCGCTCCCGCACTCATCGCTTCCATCGTAACTTCCGCGCCCTTAAGCGTTAACGTAGAACAGATAACAACCGGTATCGGGTGTTCCTTCATCAGCTTTTTAAGGAACGTAATACCATCCATACGCGGCATTTCTATATCTAATACAATCACATCAGGCCAGTCTTCCTCTAGCTTTTTCATCGCAAATATAGGATCCGGTGCAGAACCAATCACTTTTAAACCAGGAATACTATCGATCACACTACCTAAAACCTGTCTAACAACCGCAGAATCATCCACCAGAAATACTCTAATATCATTCATAATTCAGCCCTCATCCCTTTACCAAAATTCATCTTGATTTACCGCAAAGGCATTCGCTTTGCTAATAGCCTCGTGTTCATCAATACTTTTTTTCCAATACGTTCTTTCTTCCTGCTCTACCTGACCTTTTTGTTGCCCACCAATCACACTGACAAAAACGGAATTATCACTCCCCGTAAAGTGCACATTACGCCCGTAGATACCACCCAAAGATGATGCCACTAGAGGAATATTTTCATTACGTAAATATTCACGAATAAAGTCGATATTAACCCCGCCGACACTTTGTCGACCACCGGGTTCACCTTGAATTCTCAACACATCGCCGCCGCCAAAACACTTCGCTTGGATATTCCGTCGCTTCGCACCTTTTGCCATCATAGCGTTAATAAGCAACTCCATAGCCTGCATCCCATAACGACCTTCTTCCGACTCAATAATCGGTTGATCGTACGAATGCTGTTTATAGGCCAATAAAAAGTGATTCATCCCTATCACTTTATGTACCGGATCAAATAAGCAAGCCGCGACACAAGACCCTAACAAGGTTGAAATAACCTCTTGCCGATTACTCACATAAAACTCACCCGGGTCAATTGTTATTCGTTGAGTATGTTTAAACGGCTGTACATTCATCTCTTCATATAGATAGAGGGCTTAACCATGTCTAACTTATCGGTAATTCGACTCAAGGTCTCAGAATGACTAATAAAGAAATACCCGCCTGGGTTTAGCGCCGAAATAATGCGTTCCACTACCTTTTTTTTGGTTTCATTATCAAAATAAATAAGTACATTACGCAGAAATATCACGTCAAACTTACCTATTTTAGGGGGCAGCGGCTTCATTAAATTTAACTGCTTAAAACGAACGCGCTGACGTATTCTTTCATTAATCCGAAAAGTATTTTCTTGTGTTCGCACCCCTTTCAAACAATATTTCTGCATCAAGTGCTGGTCGAGCAACTCAATCCGATCCGTCATATATACCGCTTGCTGGGCTTTTAACAACACTTTGGTGCTTAAATCTGTGCCTAAAATCTGCCATTGTTTTGCAGCCAAACTCTCCGCTAATATCATCGCGATAGAATAAGCCTCTTCCCCCGACGAACTGGCCGCACTCCAAAGACGGAATTCCCTCCCCCGCCACCGCTTAAGGATTTCCTGTTTCAAAAATTCAAAGTGTTTTGGTTCACGGAAAAAATAGGTTTCATTGGTTGTTAACAAATCGACCATTAGCTGAAACTCGTCTTTATTATCAGGGTCCATCACCAAATTAAAATATTCGCTGTAGCTTGCTAACTGGTAATAACTCAGCCGTTTATTGAGACGACTAGCCACCATCACGTGTTTGCTAGGTGCCAGGTCGATTCCCGCGTGCTGATAAATAAAGGCCTTAAAATCATTGAACTCTACCTCCGTCATCGTCGGCATAAAGTTAGATCCTTATCGGTTCGATTTTAATTTACTCATTAACCAGCTTGCTCGTCTGATTTCTCATCCAGCATAAGAGCGCTTTGCGATGCAGTGGACACTTGCTGAAGCTGCGCGAGCTCGGTCACCGATAAGACACGACTTATATCTAATAAGATAATGAAGTCATCTCCTACCCGCCCCATTGCCTGAATAAACTCCGTTCTAATATGTGAACCAAAACTCGGCGCTGCTTGAATATGCTCCGCCGGTATGTCTAAAATCTCATCCACTTGATCGACCAGCATACCCAGGTTTTGCATGCCATCATCGGAGAAAACCTCCACCAATACGATACAGCTACGCTTACCAATATCACTTGAGTCATGCCCAAGCCGTGCAGACAGGTCGATAACAGGCACCACGCTCCCCCGTAAGTTAATCACCCCACGTATATAATCTGGGGTCATCGGAACTCGGGTCATATTACTAATTTCAATGATCTCATTCACATCATTAATATTAATACCTAAACGTTCCTTACTCACAAGAAAGGTTAGGTATTGCGATGGCGGGGCGGTACTAACAACTCCTCCGTTCTCCGCCGTACTAACTACAATGTCATTCATAACCAGACTCCCACTTAGAAACGTTCAAAGTCTTGATCGTTAAAATCAGGGCTTGCGCCACCAACACTTTGCGCCACCGGCACATCCGTAGCTGTTCTTCGCTGAGCAACAGGCGCCCTTCTTTCTGGCGCTGTCGCCTGGGTTGCCGCTGAATTAGGTAATTGGAAAAAGCCAACCGCTGTCTGCAACTGCTCAGCTTGTCCGCTCAACTCCTCGGCTGTTGCTGCTAGCTGCTCTGATGCTGCCGCACTCTGTTGGGTAGCCTGATCAAGCTCGCCCATCGAGTCACTAATTTGGCGAATACCGGAGGCTTGCTCATCGGATGAGGCGCTGATTTCCTGCACCAAATCAGAGGTTTTAGCAATATTCGGCACCACATTACTGATCAGCTGCCCAGCTTTCTCGGCAATCTCCACGCTATCGGTGGCCAGCTCACTAATTTCTTCTGCGGTTACTCGGCTGCTTTCGGCAAGTTTTCGCACCTCCGCCGCTACCACGGCGAATCCCTTGCCGTGCTCACCAGCCGATGCCGCTTCAATCGCGGCGTTCAGTGATAATAAATTTGTTTTATAAGCGATATCTTCAATTTGATTTATTTTTTTAGCAATATGCTTCATCGCCGATACCGTTTCCGTTACTGCGCCCCCACCCTGCTCGGCTTCAGAAGCCGATGAGGTCGCCATTTTCTCGGTAACCCCTGCATTTTCTGCATTTTGCTGTACCGATGCATTCAACTCTTCCACCGCACTACTGGTCGTTTCTACACTCGCCGATTGCTCAACCGCGCCTTGGCTAATGGTTTGCGCTGTTGCACTGACTTCTTGTGAGGCACTGGCTAGATTATCCGCGCCACTACGCACCACTTGAATAACGCTGACCAAGTGAGTACGCATATCTCTAAACACATTAATCAGCTGGCCAATTTCATCTTTCTGATCGAGATTGATCTCGGCCGCCATATCGCCTTTCGCCATCGCCACCACGGCTCCATTAAGTACCGCGAGTGAAGACACGATACCTTTGATGATCAGGATAATAGCAGTAAGACCGATCACCAACCCTACCGACAATAACACCGCCGACAAGGTCAAGACATTTTCAAATACGGCATTGGCGGTTTCAAAATCTTTTGTCGCTTCATCTGCTTGGAAGTCTCGAAGTTCTGCCAGCTTAGCAATCGCTAATTCTGCTTTATCTGCAAAGCCCGTGGATAGAAAGGTATTTAGGGCAAAAAAATCACCAGCCAATGCAAGCTTGCTAGCAGCCAGCAAGCCTTTCTCTACGAAGTCTGTACGTAGTGTGCCAAATTCTGCCACCAAGGCCTTTTCCAGCTCATTGCTGACATTTTTTGTATAAACCGTCGATATTCGGCTGATTTCAGCGATATTGCCTTTGATCGCATCGGTATGTTTTGCGATGTCATGATCCTTATGCTCCACACTTTCTTTTAAGCGCGAATCGTGCTTACTGGCTAAGTGCAGCTGTAAAACATTATTCGCCATCAGGCCCTGAACCGTTGCCACCATCTGTAAGGGGAGCGTTCGTTCCTGATACACCACCACCAAACCATCATTGGTATCTTTCATCCCCTTCATGCTGATTAAAATGACCGATACCGCCAACACAACCACAAAGGCCATTAGAAAAATTAGACGCCATTTGATTGTTATATTATTCATAGCTCACACCTTTGATATTAGTTTTAGTTAGCAAATCCTGCTTAGCATTCATTAAAGCCGTCAATACTCTACTTAGCCGATCGTTAATAATTTTATTCATCCTCTTTATCTCCTCAATCAATGTCTTTCTAACTATGTCGTTGCTGCTTTAATAAGGCCTTGAACATCAAGAATAAGCGCCACGTTACCATCACCCAATACAGTCGCTCCGGTTAAACCGTCTAGGTTTTCAAAAATTTTACCCAAGGGTTTAATCACCGTTTGGTGTTCACCATGTAGTTCGTCCACCACAAACCCCGCCTTATTTTTACCTAGCCGAACCACCACCAAGCTTTGCCGTACCTTCTTCTTATTATTAGACTCGACCTTTGCGGCATTAAAGTATTCGGCGAGCCTTAAATACGGCATCGCCACACCCCGTAAATTAACGTAGTTTTGCACCTCATCCACCTGCCAATTATCACCATTCATTTCCACACACTCCTCAACCATGCTGAGCGGAATAATGTAACGTTCATTTGAAGCTTCAACCATAAAACCATCGATGATCGCGAGCGTTAAAGGCAACTGAATGGTAATCGTGGCACCTTCCCCTGGCCGACTATCGATATTAACGCTACCGCGTAGAGCTTCTATATTTCGTCTAACGACGTCCATACCAACACCTCGGCCCGACAAATCACTAGCCTCATCCTTGGTACTGAGGCCGGCAGCAAAAATAAGGTTATAAATTTCTTGGTCGGTTAAATTGTGGTTTTCTTCCACAATACCGTTGGCAACCGCCTTCGCAACGATCCGTTCTTTATTCAAGCCAGCGCCATCATCAATTATTTGAATAATCACGTGGCCGGATTGGTGTCTAGCGGTGAGCTTTATATGGCCTTTTTCTGATTTACCCGCTTGCAACCGTTGCTCCGGGGTTTCTATACCATGGTCAAGTGAATTACGAATAAGGTGGGTTAACGGGTCATTAATCTTTTCGACGACCGTTTTATCGAGCTCCGTTTCGCCTCCACTAATTTTCAACTCAATATTTTTACCTAGATCCTTGCTCACATCTCGAACCACCCGCCTAAAACGTGAAAATGTTTCGCCGATGGGCACCATACGTAAGTCTAGTGCGGTATCGCGAATACCGCTGACCAAACTATTCATCGTTTCAGCCACTTCTTCAACATCGGCTAAGCCGTGTTTTCCGACCATCAAGTCCATCGCGGCACCAGAAATAACCAACTCGCCAACTAGGTCGATTAACTGCCCCAGCTTATTCGAATCGACGCGGATAAAACTGGCTTCAGCCGCCGCTTTTTGTTTCACTTGCTGCTGTTTTTCAAGCGCCTTATCAACAACCGCTGCTTGTACAACCTGCTGTTCAACCAAGATTTCCCCTAAGGGTTTTTTATCTTGGTCAGCCCTTAGCTCGCCATCAGCCTGGGTTTGGATGGCTTTATCAATATCGTTTTGCGTTAAAGCCCCCACCTCAACAAGAATATCGCCCAAGCGCTGAATATGACTTTCAGATAAATCATCCAATAAGGAATAGTAGGTTTCTATCTTTGAGTTTGGCGGCAAAATATTAATATCACAATCATCGGCAGCAAACTCGAATACATCTTCAATGGTTTGTTTATCCGCATCACTCTTAAATGCTAACTTACAGTGTATATAACAGCTTTCTGGGTCGAATTCATCGCCCTCCGGGATATCAGAGGTAATCAATAACACCCGCTGAATCTGCCCCAGCGTTTTTAAATAACGGAAAAATGATAGCGGGTCCACCCCCATCCTAAAAGCATCGCTTTTGAAGGCTAAAGAAATCAACCAACTATCCGCTATATCCTTCGCATCACCTTCGCTGTCAATGCTGGCATTCCCTTCATTCACATCGTCTACGGTTTGTATCTCACTGGCCGTTTCATTTCCGCCCAGTTGTTTCACTAATTCATCTCCAGCCGCAGACAACTCATCAGTCAGCTCAGCATCTGGGGACTCCAAACAAAATTCCAGCAGCACAGCCGTATGGTCCTTGCAATCGAGTAACACCGAAATTAATGCCGCATCGATGTCTCGCTCGCCATTTCGCACATGGTCCAACACCGTTTCAGCCTCGTGGGTAAAAGACACCACGGGATTAAAACCAAATAAACCCGCTGAACCTTTAATGGTGTGCATCGCCCTAAAAACGCTATTAACCGTTTCACTATCATCAGGTTCATCTTCTAATGATAATAATGAGGACTCCATTTCTTCCAGCAGATCTTTCGCTTCTTGGGTGAAAATAATAAGCGCTGGGCCTAAATCTATTCCCGTCATGACGCACTCCTGTCGGCGGTTATCACGATAGGGTCGCCAAAAAAAGAGGTTAAATTAAACAGTCCGATCACTTCGACAACGGTCTGGCTGTGATTGGTTAAACTAAACTCATTATCCAATTGCTTCGCTTTTTTTTTCAAATGGATAAGTAATTGCATCCCCGCACTGTCAATCTCAGGCACCGCCGATAAATCAAGTTGTAATTGTTGACCTGGCTTCAGCTGCGCTAATAATTCATTTTTTTGCTCCAAGACGGTATAAATAGTCATTTCATCCGCTATCGAAATATGCGTTAGCGTATCGCTTTGCTCAGTTATCTTAATCGCCATCGTTCGCTCCCGAATAAGGCTTACGGTAAAATCAGTTTTGATACCGCAGCCAATAGCATGGGTGGCTGGAAGGGTTTAACCAACCACGCCTTTGCACCCGCCGCGCGCCCAGCTTGTTTTTTCTCATCCGACGCTTCAGTGGTTAACATCATCATCGGGGTAAACTTATAGGCCGGCAATTTTTTAGCCTCTTGCACCAAGGTAATACCATCCATATTCGGCATATTAACGTCAGTTATCAGCAAATGAATTTTCACCCCATCCAGCTTTTTCAGCGCATCGACCCCGTCAACCGCATCGATCACATCAAAACCTGCGCCTTTTAAGGTTAGCCCAACGACCTGTCTGATAGAGGCCGAATCATCGACGATCATGATAGTTTTTGCCATTGTCTATTTCCTTCTACTCATTTAATTTCAATTATTCAATCAGTTAAAAAAACGTTAAATCATCTTCTTCCGTTTTCGCCGTCTGAATTTCGAGATCACCACCTACGGTTGCATTATGGTGTTCCAGTTCTTCGGGCATGGTATAACGCTGCGCCATGCTGTCTAGCAGGTTTTCATCAGTCACTAACTGAGCGCTCCGATCCTTCAAGCTCAGGCACTTATGACTTTCAATCATTGCCTTAATATCACCTATATTAAGCTCGGCGTGTTCCAGTATTTGGGTGACTCGATCTTGAAATTGCAAAGCGGTAATCACCGAAAAGATTTCCGTCTGCACTCGTTCATTACCTTCAGAGAGCGCATCTGTTTTCTCTTTAAAGGCATTAAGCGTCCCTTCGATGTCATTCAATACCGTATCGATATAACCTTCTGAAGCATTGATGCTATCGGAGTAGCTATCACCGCTCAATTCAGCCGCACTGAGCGTGCTTGCAATCGAAGAGGTGATAGATTCAGTTGTTTGACTAATCCGGATCCCCGCATCGGAGGAGGTTTGTGCTAAGCGTCGCACCTCATCGGCAACAACCGCAAACCCCCGTCCATGCTCACCCGCCCTAGCGGCTTCAATGGCTGCATTTAACGAGAGCAGGTTAATGTTATCCGCAATATCGCGAACTTCTTTGGCCATACCATCGAGCTGTTCGGTATGTGACGACAGCTGTTGAACCTGTGCCAACATCGACACCTTAGCCTCATTCAGCACATTCAACTCATCAATAACACCGTGTAAAACCGTTTTAGATTTCGCCAACAGGTTTTCCACTAAATCACCACCACCTGCTTGCTGACTGACTTGCAATTCGCTGATAGAGGCAGTCATCCCAGCAAAACGCTCGCTTAAATTGGATACCTCAGCTTCTGTGAGGTTCCTTGACGCGGCAATTTGTTTTATCAAAATAGGCAGTACATCGCTCAACAATGCTTCAAACGCAGCGACATAACGCTCGGCACTATCAAGCCCCGTTTGATTCTCGATAACACCCTGCTGCTCTTGTTGACGATCATTTAGGCAGCTATCTAAACTGCTATACAAGACGGCCCCCACCACGACACCGCTAAGCGACAACAAACCTAGCAGAATAATGCCATTAACCAGCTCAAGGTCAATCAACCAAGAAAAACCGATTCCCAGCAACAAACCAATGCCAACTGGAAACAGATAAAAAAACGCTTTATTTTTCATATTATTTATACGCTTGAATTTAATAACAACAGAGCTAAGCCAGAGTTAAACAATCGTTTAGTAACTCTCTATAGAGTGAGCTTAGTTAAATATTGGCTAAATACTACCGTTTGATGAAATTATTAATCTCTTTTTGTTCTAAAAAACAAACACAGTATAACTTTAAGGAATAATCGATCTTGGAAGAGCTGACAATTAAATATCCCTACTAACGTAGAATACGCTCATTACAAATCCTCCCCCACCCTTATGAATATACTTAACGCTTTACCCAAAAATCACTCGAGTACACTCTGGTTCCTCTGGGTCAGCAGCGGCCTTTCCTTTGAAAGTATCGCCCTTTATTACCAATACGTACTGGACTTTCCACCCTGCGTAGTCTGTATCCACGTACGCATTTTATTAGCCAGCGGCTTGATGCTATCGTTAATGGGGTTTTTCTTTCGCGGCCACCGCGCCGCTAGAAGCATGGTCCTGGTACTGATGCTGGCCAATTACAGCGTATTAATCGAACGATCATGGGAATTATTAGGTACCGAGCGTGGTTTCATCATGGGCAGCTGCAGCTTCGACATTGGTTTGCCGAAATGGTTCGCTCTCGACCAATGGTTCCCGCTCATATTCAGAGTACATAGCACCTGCGGTTACACCCCAGAAATGGCCTTTGGCATCAGCATGGCAGAAGCATTATTCGTTTCATTCTGTTTGATGTTCAGCGTTATTCTCGGCTTGCTTTACCGCGAGTTTCACGGCATAAAAAACAGCCGCTGCTAGGGAAAAAACAACAGTTTCAGCGCCATTAACAATGTAATACAAACAATCAACGGTTGAACCAAACTGGTGCCCTGACTCATGACCCTATTTGACCCCAAACGCGCACCGATAATTTGTGCGACCGACATGTACAGCGCCAGCTCCCATATCACATCACCGTGCAAGGCAAACAATATCGCCGATACACCGTTGATTGCTAAGATCAACACCTTGGTTTGTGCCGTCGCTTTCGATAAATTATAACCACTCAGGCAAACGAATAAGAACGGTAAGACTGAGCCCATCCCCGGGCCAAAAAAACCGCCATATAAACCAATCGGGAAAGCCGCAAACAAGCTAAACGACAGCGCCGACAAACGCGCCACCGAGCTTTTATCCGACACCCGTGGTGAGAATAAAAAATACAGCGCAACCATTATCAGCAGCACTGGGGTCAGCCGTAACAACAATTCATTTCCCATACGCTGCGCGAGCAAGGTTCCACATACCGAGCCAAGCACAGCCAATACGATGGAATAACGAATCTCTGTTAAATTAATATACCCTTTACGGAAAAAATTCCAGCTCGACGAAAGCGTGCCTAAAGCGCTTTGCACCTTATTGGTTGCCAAGGCATTAATCGGCGGCAGACCAAACCAGAGCAGAATAGGCAGAGTTATCAAACCGCCCGCACCCGCTATCGAGGAAATATAACCCGCCACAAAGGCGACTACACTGAGGCTTAAAATCATTAACGGTGTCAACTCGGTAGCAAGCATGCTCAATCACTGTAAACTAAAAATACCGTGCATTTTAGCACTCAATAATAAACAAACATAAAACCTCAACGACTGGCTGCTACGCTAGAATAGGCTTTCAGCATAAACAACAACTTTAAAACCGACGTGAGCATTGCCAAACAACCGTCAAAACTCAGCCTACCGCAGATAAACCCTGGGGTTAGTAGCGTACTACAGTACCTTGCCCGCAAGTTTCCCAGCATCCCCATCAGCGTTTGGCGGCAACGAATGGACGATGGCAAAGTGCATTGGCACGATGGCCGTTTAATCACTCCAACAACCGCCTATCAGCCACAACAACGTGTGTATTATTACCGTGAAGTGAATCAGGAACCCTGCATTCCATTTGACGAAGAAATACTATTTCAAGACGAACAATTATTGGTTGCGTATAAACCCCATTTTTTACCGGTAACCCCCGGTGGCGCTTATATCAATGAATGCCTACAAAACAGGTTACGCGACAAAACGGGCATCAGCGATCTACAAGCCTTGCACCGACTCGATAGAGATACCGCCGGCTTGGTGTTATTTTCCATTCAGCCCAAAAACCGGCAGTTGTACCACCATTTATTTGCCAGCCGGAAAATACAAAAAACCTACCAAGCCATTGCACAGGTCCAAGCAGATAGCGTATACGTCGGGCAGCACTGGCAGCTAAAAAACCGCTTAGTTAAATCAACCCCGAGCTTCCTCATGAAAATAACCGACGGCCCAGCCAACAGCCATTCAAGCATTAAGTGTGTACGGTTATCTGCCAATAAAGCGCTCTTTGAACTAAGCCCGATTAGCGGTAAAACCCACCAACTACGCGTACATATGCAGTCGCTGGGCATACCGATTTTGCATGACCGTTATTACCCGGTATTAGCCGGCAAACAAGACGATAATTACTCACAACCGCTGCAATTACTGGCAAAAAGCATCAACTTCATCGACCCCGTCAATCAACACATTCGATCATTTAGCTGTAACAAAAACTTATCGTTAGCTTAAGCCCCAGCTAAGATCTAGCTTCGGTAAATAGTCTCTATCAGGTGATAACCAAACTTAGTCTTCAACGGCCCATGCACCGTTAACAGTGCTTTTTTGAAGACAATATTATCGAATGCCTTGAGCATTGTACCCGGCGAGAATTCACCGAGATCCCCACCTTTCTTGGCCGAATTACATACCGAGTGTTTTTTCGCCAATTGAGCGAAGTCTGCTCCCGAGGCGAGTTGTTTTTTAAGCTTTTCGGCTTCTTCTTTACTTTTAACCAATATATGTCGTGCACACGCCTTTGCCATTATTCCTCCTGCTAAAAATTACCTAGATCTTTCTTCAATACGACTGACAACAATACCCAGCTTTTATCTCGCTTGCCGTTCCATTAATTGAGCCGCTGCGATGGCCAATAGGCAGTATGCGGCAAAAAAATAGAAACCGCTGCCCAGTGTTGCAGTCATTTGCACAGTATTAATTGAGTACTCATTGGCGTTGATCGTTAAAAACGTCACCACCAAGGCCATTATAAACACATCCGACATTGACCACTTACTGAGACGGCTATTCAATGTCAACAAGGTCTGTTTAATAGCACCGTTTTTCACACAACAAGACCCACTCAACAGCAATATTTTAAACACCGGGATAAGCACCCCAAACAAACCAATAAGCAAGCCCACCAACACATGACCCTGCGACACCAGTTCGCTCACCGTCCCCATCAAGCTGCGGCTTGACTTAAACACCGTCACCCTGCCCTCAATATCGAGTTGCTGCAAGAGTGATTGCAATACCGTGTGAATCAGTTGATGACTTTGCTGCTGCCCCGTCAACGCCTCCGCCGTCATAATCAGTACATCACGCCGATCAACCGTCGCTTCGATACTCATCAATGGCTGGGTTAAACCCGGCACTAAAAGCACAATGGATAATGCAAACAAGCTTATAGGTAAGTACTTAGCCATCGAGACCCTCCCCTCAATAAAATTCAAGTAATAGACTCAGCAAGCCCGTTAACAGAAGGTTTACTACCATATCCAAAATTAACTAGTGGTTTTCTTTTGCCATACAACATTCAGATAAGCCGCTGCAATAATCAGACCAGCACCAATAACGGTGCCGATAGGGGGTATTTCTTGATAAAAAACAGCCCCTAATAACATCGCGAACACCACTTGCAAATAGGCAAAGCTGGTCGCCCGGCTAGCCGTCTCTGTTTGCATCGCCCGAGTAAGAGCAACCTGCCCCACTTGGGTAAACACACCAACGGCCAGCAAATACAGCCAGCTCATCCCTTCTGGCATGACAAAATCATCCCATAACAGGAAGACACTACAGGGCAAAGAAACTAACGGAAAATAGAACACGATTACCAATGGGTGCTCGGTTTTAGCCAGCGCTCTAACCAACACGTAGGCTACCGCACTACCCAAAGCTCCCGCCACCGCTACCCAAACCGCGAAATCATCGAAGTCTTGTACTACCGTAGAAAAGACCAGTTCTGCACGCACAACAAACAACAGTCCAATAAAACTCAAGGCAATACAAGCGAGGGTCGCTAGCGAAAAACGCTCCTTAAGAAAAATCAACGCCAACCCAGCGGTAAACATCGGGTGCATATATTGCAGCACCGTGGCCTCGGCCAACGGTAGCTTGGTGAGTGCATAAAACACACAATTTAACGCCATAAACCCGACCAAACCACGTGCAAATAATAAGCCCTTACGCTGCCCGAAAAGCCCTAAACGCAAACGTTTAAGCGACACATAGCTGATCAACAGCGACACCACTGATCGAGCCGCCACAATTTCCAGCACCGGTATACCTTCGCCCAGCAATTTAACAAATAGCGACATGACACTAAATGCCAAGGCACTCATAATCATATAACGCGCACCGACAGGTAAGCGCTGTAATAAGGGAGACTCAATCATTAATGTATATGCACTAAAACCAATAAAGAAGCTCGATATTTTATCGCAATATAACTCAGGCTGACTATCGTCAATGTACTCGATAAACACCGCATCAGCCAACGGCATAAATATCCCTCATATCAAATAACGATAAATTATTGACTCCATGCTAGTAATGAGGAATGCTAACTCTACTAATGGATTAGTTAAGGTATATAAATGGACTTAAACGCCCATATTTTGATCATTGATGACGTGGTCGACAATATTCAAGTTGCAATGAATCTCATGAAAGAGTGCAGCTATAACTTCTCGTTTTCAACACGGGGGGCTGAAGCACTGAGTTTGATAGAACAGTCACCCGTGGCATTTGATTTAATCTTACTCGACATTATGATGCCCGGCATCGACGGTTTCACCGTCTGTAAAAAACTCAAAGCAAACCCGAAAACGAAAGATATTCCCATTATATTTTTAACCGCTAAAGTAGATATTGACTCTATCTCCAAAGGCTTTTCGGTCGGTGCGGTCGATTACATCAGCAAGCCTTTTCATGCCGAAGAGCTGATAGCTCGAGTACAGACACACCTGCAACTACACCGCGCCAAGAAACTCTTGCAAGCGAACAATATAAGCCTAGAAACTAAAATTAAGACCCAGCACCAACGACTCCTTACTGAGCTCGAAGAAAACCAAAAAGAGATCATTTGGATGTTAACCGAGCTCATGGAAGCCACCTCGGATGAAACCGGCAAACATATTAAACGGGTGGCGGAAATATCTGCTTTATTGGCTCAGCACCACCCGACACTCAGCGAAGAAGACGTCGATACCTTATTTCATGCCTCACCGATGCACGACATCGGCAAAATGACCGTACCGCATGAAATATTACACAAACCCGGGCGTTATACCGAAGAAGAGTTTATCGTCATGCAAAGCCATACCAGTAATGCTTATAACTTATTGCGTTCATCAAAACGTAAACTCATCAAAGCAGCCGCCATTATTGCCCATCAACACCATGAAAAGTGGAATGGTAAAGGCTACCCTCGGCAATTAAAAGGTGAGGAGATTCATATCTATGGGCGAATTGTTGCCCTAGCCGATGTGTTTGACGCACTAAGCCACCCGCGTTGTTACAAAAAAGCTTGGGAGATGGATGAGGTCATTAACTATATTGTTGAGCATAGCGGCAGCCAGTTTGACCCAGCACTCGTCGATATATTTACCCAACATATCGATGACTTCAAAGAAATCGCATTACAAGCCTAGCTGGCCTGAGTTAAAAGTCAGATGCTAGCCATCCTAAATACGCTAAGGGTTAATGAGCTTCGCCGCTTTATACTCCTCCTCGTACAAAGCTTTATTCTCATCCTCATCAGCGGTTACTCGCTCAGTTTACAGGCTGAGCCGCATGAGCTCGAACTGACTCAGACTGAACGCCGGTGGATTAAAAACAACCCTGAGGTCTCAGTCGGCGGTAGTCAAGACTGGAGACCGTTTAACTTCATAACAAAAGACGGCCAATATAGCGGTATCGCCAACGACTATATGACCTTAATTGCGCAAAAAACAGGTTTAAAGTTTGACGTTAGTATTGATCAATGGAGCCGTAATTTAGAAAAGATAAAAAATAAGGAAATAGACCTATTACCGGCAGTTTATTTCACCGAAGAGCGAGAGCGCTATTTATCGTTCTCTCCCGCTTATTTTGAAATGCTCGACTATTTTTTTATCCGTGACGACCTCAACATCAACACGCTTGAAGATTTAGCGGGTAAACGCGTTGCCATCCCCAACGGTTACGCGCATGAAGAGCTAATAAAAAAACACTTCCCGAAGTTGATCATCATTCATGTCGACAGCTTTACCAAGGCCATAGAGGCGGTCTTAGAAAACCGCGCTGATGTTTTATATGACACTTATGCATCACTCACTTACACCTTAAAACAAGAAGGCATCAATACCATTGTCCCGTTTAAATCCACTCGACACCTAGGTAAAAACTCGATTCATTTTGTTAGTCAAAAAGAGGCGACAACCCTATCATCCATCATTAAAAAAGCCATTAATGCCATATCTGAACAAGAAAAACAGCAGATATTTAATCGATGGCTTAGCCAAACAAATAATACCCCCGCTTTGCAGCTAAGTAGCCAAGAACGTCTGTGGATTGAAGCTCACCCTGTTATTCGCTATGGGGCAGAAAAAGATTGGCCCCCCTTTGATTTTGTCAATGCCGAGGGGCGACATATTGGTTTAGCCGCGGATTACTTACAACAAATCAGCGTATTAACCGGTTTGAAATTTTCCGCGACCATTGATGACTGGCCTAGCCTGCTACAGCAAACCAAACTCAACCAACTCGACCTACTGCCCGCGATATATTACACCAAGTCTCGCAGCAAATTTTTACGTTTCACTCAGCCTTACCAGTCCATTTTGGAATATTTTTTTATTCGAGACGACGTCGTTGCAGACAATATGCAACAGTTACACGGTAAAACTGTTGCCGTGCCAGAAGGTTACGCCAACATCAGCATTCTTCATAAACACTACCCACAATTAAAGGTACTAAAGGTCGACAACCTAACGATGGCGATAGAAAGCGTGATCGAAAGAAAGGCCGACATTTTGTTTGGAGCTCACTCAGTTATTCATTACACCTTACAAAAACAAGGTATTAGCAATATACGAGCATTTAAAGCACAATCCAGTAAAAATCAGCAACTCGCCATGGCCGTTAACAAAGAAAACAGCGTGCTAGCTGGTATTCTGGATAAGGCATTACAAACGATACCAAAAAACCATAAAAACACACTACAAAAAAAATGGTTATCCGCTAAACCCGGTTCCAGCCTTATCCCTCTCAATAACAGTGAAAAACAGTGGCTTGAGCAACATAAAACCATCCGTTTCACCGGTGACCCTAACTGGTTACCCTACGAAGCATTCGACCCGCAGGGAAGCTATATCGGCATCGTTGCCGACCACCTCAGAATCATCGAGAAAAAGCTCGGTATCACCCTCGAGATAATTCCAACAAAAAGCTGGAAGGAGTCTGTGCAGAAGGTAAAACAAGCCGAGGTTGATATCCTATCCGAAACAACTGATTCAGACTTAATATCCCACTTAATATTCACCGATTCTTACATTTCTAGCCCGATCGTCATTATCATGCGAAATAACGCCGATTATGTGGAAAATATTGAGCAAATAAACCACCTCAAAATAGCGGCCATTGATGGTTACGGCTATATATCTCAAATCACCCAACAACACCCTGAGTTATCACTGAACTACGTCGCTTCTATTCAACAAGGGCTCACCAACGTGTCGACCGGTAAAGCCGATGCCTTGTTAGCGACCTTGGCGCAAGCCAGCTTCCACATCTCTGAACTAGGTATTAATAATATTCGCATCGTCGGTAAAACCGCCTTCACCACAAGGCTGGCCTTCGGTATAAGTCAGCAATACAGCCCCTTAGTTCCACTATTTAATCGCGCCCTAGCGTCTGTGACTCCACTTGAGAAACAAGCCATTTTCGATAAATGGGGAAAAGAAAAGTTTGTCGAAAAAACTGATTATAAATGGCTCGCTAAAATAGTCGCTGCGCTCGTTTTATTCATGCTATTGATGTTTATCTGGAACAGAAAACTAGCAAAAGAAATGGCCTTAAGGGCCAAGGCTGAGGCCCAAACCTTAGCCATTATCGACTCAATTCCGCTGCAAATCATGATCCTCTCTGAAAAGGGGAATATTTTATCCGCTAACCCGAAAGCCCTAGCGGATTTCAATATTAATAACAATGATCTCGAACACTACCATATCTCCAGCTTTTACCCCGATAAACAACAGCGTTTAGAAGTTATTGAGCAGCTGAGTCACTCCACAACGGTAGAACAAAAAATCATCCCGTTCCAACGCACCAATAAACCGGCTCGATCAATGATGGTGTCTATCATCTCCATTCAATACCATCAACAAAACGCTTTATTAACGGTTGCCGTTGATATAACCGAGCGCTTAGAAATAGAAGAAAAATTACACGCCGCAAGCCGAGCAAAGTCAGAATTTCTCGCCAATATGAGCCATGAAATTCGAACCCCGATGAATGCTATTATTGGTTTCACCGAGCTACTCAGTGAACAACTGAAAGATCAAAAATTAAAATCTTTTGTCAACACCATTCAATCAGCCGGTAATAATTTACTGACCTTAATTAATGATGTATTAGACCTCTCTAAAATTGAAGCAGGGAAATTGAAGATCGAAAAAACGCCCTGTAACCCTCACCGTATATTTACCGAACTGGGTAATATATTCATGTTAAAAATGCGTGAAAAAGACATTGATTTTATTATTGAGGTTGAGCCGAACATCCCTAGTAGCTTATACCTAGATGCCACTCGATTACGCCAAGTGATGTTTAATTTAATCGGTAATGCGGTTAAGTTTACCGAAAAAGGCTTCGTTCATATCAAGGTGCGTAGTGATAATGAAGACAATATACGCAGCAAAGTCGATTTAATTATCGATATTAAAGATAGTGGTATTGGCATTGCCGATGATCAGCAGGACATTATCTTCCAAGAATTTGAACAATCCAGTAACCAAAGTATTGCCAAGCACGGCGGCACTGGCTTAGGCCTATCCATCAGCAAACGCCTCGTTGAAATGATGGGGGGCGAACTCAGCTTACAAAGTAAATTAGCATTAGGCTCCACCTTTAGTGTTGATTTAAATGCGGTTGATGTCGCCTCGTTTACGGAAGAAAGCATTGTCGCGCCGACAGAGCCTCACCGCAAAATCAACTTTCAAGCAGCGAGCATTTTGCTGGTGGATGATATACAAGACAACCTAGACCTTTTATTAGCCAATTTCGAAAATACTGACTTACAAGTGAGCACCGCAAAAAACGGCTTAGAAGCGGTAAACGCCGCCAAGCAGCAAGAGTTTGACCTCATCATCATGGACATTCGTATGCCGGTTATGAACGGTTATCAGGCGGCAAAAGAAATAAAATCTTTTATCGACACCCCCATTATCGCCTTAACCGCATCGGTAATGAGCGATGACTTTGAACGGGTAAGAAATAAACACTTCGATGGATATTTACGTAAACCCGTACTGAAAGCCGGTTTATTCGAAGAACTCAGTCAGTTTTTGCCATTTAGCCAAGCGAAAGGTTTGGAGGGAAAAAGTAAGCCTGCTGTTTTATCGAGCGAGGATGAGGCTAAGCTAGCACCACTATTACTCGCCTTGGCCGAGCATTCCTTATTATATGAAGCGAGCATAAAAAATAATAATCTTAGCGAAATACAACGTTTCTCAGAAGCTATTAGTTTGGCCTCTGATCAGCACCCCATTGTTATTTTCGCCGACTTCTCTGCCCAATTAGACCAAGCTATCGACAATTTTGATATTGCGGCGATTAAACAAACATTGAACACTTATCCAAAGCTGATAGAGCAATTAACAGCCGCCGCATGATAACGAGTGACTTAGTCGTGACCCCTGCTAATAAACCAAGCAATATAAGCAGCCATCCCAAACATAAATAATATAATCCCCAGCGATAAAATACCGCCCCAACTGCCTAACAACTCTGCCCAAAGACCCATAGAATTCCCCGCATTTATAATTTAAATAACGGTTTAACTATACCCATTGCAGCTCGTAAGAAAACTGATCCAGATCAGTTCTTCAGCATCCAATAGTTAATACTTAGGAAGGCGCTGACTCACTCGAATTAAATTTAGGCTGAGAAAAATGGCTACAAATTCCTTCGACGATAACAGTACAGTGAGCTATAACTCACTAACGGCCCGTTTCAGCCTCAGCCCAGCCAATACCGCATCGTAAATAGCATTAGCGTGGTTATCTAGACTACGTACACGTAATGCTTCCGCTGCCAACACCTCGGTATTAGTTGATAAGCCATGTTCATAACGATCTCTGTTCACCCTGAGGTTTTCCTCCGCTTGATTAATCGACTTTTCGCTCACCTTGATTCTTTTCGCTGTTTCCTGTGTCGCCAACCAATACTGCCGCACCTGCAAAGACACCCGACTCGACACATCATCATACTGCTGCTGCAGCGCTCGCGCCTGACGCTCGCTAGCTTGCGCTTGGTGGTGCGTTAAACCTGCATCAAAGACCTTCCACTGCATACCTAGGTTCACCATCCATTGCCCTTCAGGCAATTGGTAGTTATTCTCACGATAAACGTAACCGCCACTCAACGCGAGCTGGGGGCCACTTTGCGCACGAATCGCGCCTGCTTGGTATTTTAAAGCCTTGCTTTGCTGCTGCAAAACTTGCAGTTCATAACGCCCATCTAGCGCGCGCGTGGTTAGCTCAGCTAAGGACTCGCTAGCAGGTACCGGCTTTAACTCATCTAAGGAAATACTTTGTTGCAAGGGACGGCCCAACAAGCGGTTATACGCTGCTGTCGCAATATCCGACCCGTTAGCCACCTTAATCGATAGCTGCACCGCATCCGCTAACGCCACCTGCGCGGCTAATAAGTCGTTGCGTGATACCATTCCCTGCTCATGTAAATTCACTACATCGGCCACGTGGGCGTGCAGGCTAGCAACGTGGCTATTAACAACATCTAAGGCTTTATTGGTTCGTAGTACCGTGACGAATGCTTCGGCAACGGCCAACTTAAGGTCCAAAACCTTACCGGCTTCGAAAAACTTCGAGGCTTGTAAACCAGCGGTAGCCGCATCAATTTTCCCGCTGATTTGCCCACTGGTATAAAGCGGAATGCTCGTGATCGCTTGATACGATAGCGTTTCTTTTTCACTCGTTGCAATGGTCACCGCATTACCACCGATAGCGGCCTTAATTAGCGGTTCTTTTTCCAACACTGAATAAGCACTCGAAATACTCACGTTCGGTAAGCGCGCAGCTTTTGCCGCTTGCAATTGGTACTCACTGGCTAGGGTATTTTCTCGTACCGCTTGCAAACCATGATCCTCTACCAACGCCTCAACCCAAGCTTGTTCTAACGTTTCTGCTAATACCACATGTGGAACCGCCCAAGCAACGATAACAGCCAGTACCACAGTGGTTAATTTATGATGGCTCATGTATTTTCTCCCAACGGACGTTTTTTTGCCTGACGACAGAGGTTTGAATACAGCAACATAGGGATTACCACCACGGTTAAGACAGTTGAGACCAAGGTGCCAAAAATCAAGGAAATAGCTAAACCACCAAATACCGGATCTGACAACATCACCGCAGACCCTAAAATGATCGCCAACGCAGTTAATAAAATGGGTCGTAAACGGATCGCTCCCGCATCTCTCACCGCATCACGCACCGATAAACCTTGTTTCATATTATCTTGCACAAAATCTATAATTAACAATGAATTACGTACCACCACACCGGCCAAGGCAATCACCCCAATCATCGAGGTCGCAGTAAAGGGTTCATTAATAAGCCAATGCCCGGGGAACACCCCAATCAAGGCTAATGGAATAGCCGACATCGCCACCAATGACAGGGTAAACGAACCGTAATAAGCCACCAGTAATAAATAGATACAAACTAGGGCCAAGCCCAAAGCGGCCAGCATATCTCTAAAAATATCCAAGGTTAGGCGAATTTCACCATCCCATAACAGCTGATAACCATCAATCGTATCGGCGGTTACCGATTGTAGCCGTAGATTAGCGGTTGATAAGTGCGCGCCATTGCCCAAGGCTAGGTTATCTAAACGCTGATCAAGATCCATCACCGCATACGCCGGCGCGGTATCGACCAGTTCACCACCGACATAGGTCACTCGTTCGAAATCCTTATGCATAATAGGCCTATCCTGCAGCGTTTCGGTGACTTGCGTCAGCGCCGACAACGGCACTCTTTTACCCTGTGTATTCGTTAGATAAATACTAGATAACAACACCGGATCAACCTGCAATTTATGCGGTATGTATAAACGAATCGGCACCGTTTTCTTTTCACCAGCGATATGCATCCGCCCCATATCGCCACCATCGACGATACCCCGCAGTGCTTGCGCAATTTGCGTTACCGATACGCCCGATAAGGCCGCTTTTTCTTTATCAACAACAATATTATAACGCCGCACATCCGCTACTTCGGAATTGTGCACTTCAACCATGCCATAGGTTTGGCGAAATTCCTCTGTCACCAAGGCCGAAATTTCACGAAGCTTAAGCAGGTCCTTACCATAAATCTCAGCCAAGACAGTCGCACGCACTGGTGGCCCAGGTAGGTCTTCGGCTAATTGGATAACACTACCAGCAAAGCGCTGCTGAATCTCAACCAACTGCGGGCGTAACTGCCTCACAATATCAATAGAGCTGATGTCTCGCGTTTTTTTATCGCTAAGGTTAACTCGAACTTCCGCCACATAACCACCGCGTTTATTATTGGCGCCTTTTAGCAGGCCATTAAAGTCGATCACCCCAGTCTGCCCAACCCAGCTTTGGTAGTTAACTACATTAGCATTTTCCCGTAATAGGACACCCACCTGACGCACGACTTGGTCGGTCACTTCGACCGGGGTGTATTCCGCCATATCGATGGTGACATTAAAAGTATTTTTATTATCTTTTGGTAACATCACCAAAGGCACCCCACCCACCGACGTGGGCCCACCCACACCGCCCGGGCGGATAAACTGCCACGCAGGCTGTAACATCGACAAAACAATCAGCAATACCACCACTAACATGCAAATATAACGCAAACGACGTTTATCAAGTAAAGGGGTAATCAACCAATAATAAAATGTATGTAATTTATCCTCATCGTTCTCTAGCTCATGCCCCTCCCCCGCGTGTAACCAACGGTTGGCTGCCCAAGGCGTCACGATATAAGCAACAATTAAAGAAGCAAACATCGCAATCGGTACATTAAAAGCGATCGGGAAAAAGTATTGCCCCGACATATCGCTGATCACTAATAACGAGCCAAACACCAGCATCACCGCCAGCGTAGCCAAGTTAGTTGGGTTACCAATTTCATTGGTCGCCAACACCGTGACATTAATTTTTTCACCCGGCTTGAGATTTTTATAGTGCCGGTGAATATTCTCAATAACCACAATCGCCGAATCCACCAATAAACCTAAGGACAGAATTAAGGCAAATAAGGTCACTCGGTTGATGGTTGGCCCAAATAGATAATCGGCTCCTAGGGTTAACGCCAAAATAAAGGGCACCGTAATACCCACGATCAGCGCTTCTTTCAATCCTAGGAAAAATATCACCACGATAAAAACAGATAGAACTGCAATTCCCATATGCTCAATCAGGTTATTCACCGCAGCATCGGCCTTCTTTCCGTCATTCCGGGTGACCACAACATCCACCCCAGTCGGCACAATGTTCTTTTTCATTCGCTCAATACGAGCCAGGACATCATTCGCTACCACGACCGCATTAGTACCTGGTTTTTTAGCAATAGCAATCGTCACCGCCGCCATTTCGGCGCTACGGGTCGAAGCAAACTTAGGATCAGCAGGGCCATAAGAAAAACGTGAAAGCTTGTCCCGTTCCTTCCTTGGGCCGTCACTGATTTCAGCGACGTCTTGCATATAAATAACTTGAGCCTGATGACGGCCAATAATAATTTTTTGGACCTCTTCAATAGACGTCAAAAAACCATCTAGGTAAAGACTACTGACCGTCCCTTGGCGAGCTTGCAAGCCTATGGGGGCAGCCACATTAGCAGCTTGCAGGCTACGCTGCATTTGCCCTAGGCTAATGCCAAAAGCCAATAGACGTTCGGGGTCTAGGTCGACACGAATTTCACGGTCGCGCCCGCCCTTCACCGCCACCACTGACACCGCCTCCAAACTACGCAGGCGATCCATCATATGGTCGGCTAAGCGCTTCAAGGCATAATCGTCATATTCCTCTGAAGCTAAGGTTATTGCCAAGATCGGCACGTCATCGACATCCACACTTTTAATCAATGGGGTCGATGCATCCGCTGGCAATAAATTACGTTTGCCCAGTATTCGATCGTACAATTTGATCAGCGATTGCTCTTTATCCTCACCCACTTCAAATTGCACACTTAATAAGGCCGCCGAATTCATCGCCACCGCGTAAGTGTGATCCACTGCGGAGATCTCTCGGATCATTCCCTCTAGTGGGTTAACCACGAGTTGCTCAACTTCTTCAGCGCTCGCGCCGGGCAAACTAACAAATATTTCAGCCCCTGGAATAATAATTTGCGGGTTCTCTTCCCTTGGGGTTAATAGCACCGCCATCACACCCAGCAATACGCAGCTCAACATAAACAATATTGTGAGCTTTGAGCTGATAAAGGCCTGCGCAAGCGTCCCCGCAGAGTTCATTTTCATATCACTCATTCACCGCACCAGGCTGTTGTGTCAAGTCGCCGTCATTTAGGCGTTCATCTGGCTGTAAAACAATACGTTCACCCATACTCAGGCCAACAAGCACCTCGATTTCATCCGCATTTTCTTTACCCAAACGCAACCAACGAAAGTGTATGCGATTGGCCTCATCAAGCACAAAAACCCCTTCTAAACCTGCCCGTGTTACCAATGATTGCGGGGCTATCACGACAGCTAAGCGACTGCCTAACTTGAAGCTGGTACGCCCAAACATGCCTGGCAATATCCGCTCGTGTTCAGGCAAGGAAATTTTCACCCGTGCTTTCCTCGTCACAGGATCACCGGAGGGAACAATACGCACCACCGTTCCTACTAGACTCGCTGCTAAAGCATCGACCTTAACATTGACCTTATCACCCTGTTCAATCTGGTGAATATTGCCTTCCGACACATAGGTTTCAAATAACAAACCGCTGCTAGACTCGAGCGTTAATAACGGCATAGCCGGTGCCGCCAAGTCCCCTTCTCGCTTATGACGAGCTACCACCACACCCGCTATCGGGCTACTAATTTGAGTATATTGCCGTTGCGAGCGTGTACTTTGTAAGACGGCTCGCGCTTCATGCAAACTGTCTTGCGCGACATCACGTTGCAACCTAACTTTTCTTAATTTATTCTCCGACACACTGCCGCGTTTAAAGAGTTCGTCAAAACGCTGTAAATCGGTTTGTGCATCGTTTAATGCCAAACTCGCCTTATTAACCGACGCTTGAACCCGCTGTATCGCAGCGTCCACATCGACACTATCCAACTGGATGAGCGCCTGCCCTTTGACCACCGTATCGCCTTCGCGCACGAGAATTTTTTCGATATAAGCACTTGATCGAGACGCCACATCAATGCGTTGATCCGACACAATGGTGCCCGTGGTTGCATAATTCACCGCCAAGGTCTGTTGCTGAACGACACTTTGAGCAAACGCTAGCACTTCACGCTGGGGTTCTGCTGGTAGTTGTTCTGGCTCGCCATTACAAGCCACAAGGAGTATCGACAAGGTTATTTGAACTAAAAAAATTGCAGGGTACTTTTTCGCTATCACTGTATTGTTACCTCATTATCTACGACTAAGTGTTCTGAGCTAAGTCGTTTAATCTATTGTTATAAAACTTAATTATATGTTCGGTTAGCCCGCTAGGCTTAGCCAGCTATAAACCGCAGCCTACTAATTACAACCACCAAGAAGCACCGCTGAAAATCTGTTAACAGCCAGCGCACTTAGGCGAATTAGTTTGCAGAAAACACGGGGCAAAAGCTGCTGTGTACATGACGAACACAGCGCGCAAATGAACAAGAAAGAACGGCTGATAGCCGCCCAGGAGTCCGCAAAAAAGCGATAAGCTTACACCGCAGCCCCACCAAGAAATCGCAAACTATAGGCGATAAAAAACGATAAAACAACCATCGCTTAAACTAATCGCTACTCCAGCCAATCGCGGCATATGTCATTGAAACACGGAAAATAAACTCCCTAGCTAGTTTTCCATAAGTTAGAAAAATCCATCGGCTCATCAAAGTCCGGCTCAACCATCCCGGTAATCTTATACATGTCTAAGTTCGAGTCGCGGACCGCCGGTTTCTCATACAGACCGCCTCGTGGGCTCACAACACAAGCCACTACCGGTGCGGTAGCATTTCGCCCTTTTTTAACGATAGCCCGTTTTAAGACAATCGCGGTATCACCGTTAACCAGCTTTACAAACGAGCCTGGCGGGTATACTCCAATTTCACGAATCAAGATTTGGCTTAAGTGACTATCCACCGATTTCCCCCTGTCGGTGAAAATATCTTTCAACGCGGTTTGCGCCCGAATTGGCTCACGGTAAGCACGAGGCGTTACCATTGCGGCATACATATCAGCTAGGCACAACAGTTTCGCGCCTTGATGAATATTAGCCCCAGCCAATTTAGCCGGATAACCCGTACCATCAATACGTTCGTGGTGCTGTAAAATAATACTTAATAAGTGAGGGTCATCCATTCCCGCTTGTTTTAACAACTCGGCGCTCTTCTCTGGGTGTTGCTGAATTTCCCTACTTTGAGCTTCGGTTAAGGGCTCCGCCTGCGAAAACAACCGGTCCTGCAATTCATACATACCGATATTCATCAATAGCGCAGCGGCAATGACCGTATCCTGCTGCGCCTCGGTAAATTTTAACCGACGCATCAGTAACTGGCATAAAATAGCGGTATGCAAGGGGTGAAGAGTCACATAACTTTGCTCGTCCGCTAAGTGAACCGCCGCCAAGGTTGCATTAGCATGATTAGCACAACCTTCTTTTACTTGCTCGGTGACAAACCCCACCGCTTCCTGCACGTTAACCTCTTCGCCCGATAGTAGTTTAGCCACCAATTGCTGCAATTTTTTGGCACAAATGTTTTTCATTTGAAAGGGGTTGCTAGGTTTTTTCCTGCGCTCAGCTAATTGCGCAGCCTCTGCAACACACTCATCATTCGACAAGCCTCGGTAAACTCCTTTTTCTAAAATCACCGCCAGCTGCTTTTCTGAGCGTACGACCGTTCCTTCCTTGAGTAATAAGGATTTTTCACTATCGTACACCGGCCAAGGCAGAGACTGCCCAATAGTGACCTCGTCAGCTTTTATTTTTTTAATCGCATCCATAAATCTTCAAAGATTAATGCATTTTGGCTCATCGAGCTGATACCTTTAAATAAGTAATATGAGTATAGTTTAATATCCTCGGTACGCTGAGCAGGGCGCCCGCATTCAAGTAAACGCTATATCCCTGCAGCATCCCGAGCCAGAGAACCACCCGCTCCTTGCAGCGGCCCCAATGGGTTTTTTCTCGTTTTCTCGGAATCAATAATCGGCTCACCACTCCAGACTTTATAAACTGCCACACCATCATCCAACACAATCAAGGCATTAAAGCGCCAACCAGTTTCAATCGTCTTACGTTTAAACCTCAATAAATCTAAGAATGCGCTACCCACCCTCTTTCTCTTAACCGTACCGGGGTGGGCTTCATAAGCCATACAACGCCCCTGTTTGGCCAGACAGGTTCGTACGCTTAATGGTAGTTGTTCGTGTTTAATCGAGTTATTCGGCACGAATTTCCGAATCACATCTAAATAAGATAATATTTTTACGTTAGGCGTGGTGTAAGGATCAAAACCCAGTTTCCGCAAATCTCTTACCGTTGTTTTATTCAACTCAATTTTGTCATAGGCGGCGATCGCTTCGGAAAAACTATCCCAAGGCGACTTTGTCTCATCCTCTGTTTTAGGTAGAGGGCTACTGCAGGCCGATAATAGAGGCAGAAGGAGCAGCAGAACAGCCCCGACGATCAATCTATTTCCAGCCATATTCTTTAACAACATATTGAGCTTCCTATTTAATAACCGCGCATACGAGCATCGCTATACCTAACCAACAATTCAAGCAGGAACACTGACTAGCCACAGCTGTATTCAAAGCATAGCCCAGTCAAAAAATTATTCCTTGTATTTTCTCTCCTAAAATCTGCCAAACGGTAGTTTTTTGCAACACAGCATTTATCCATAGGTAATTCAACAAAACCTATTGATAAAGGCGTATAATGCGCTTTTCACACCTCAGATAGAGGGCTTAATACTTCCAGTTAAGTCGCCACTATCCCTAAGTTAAGGCTCAAAAAAATGACATCCCAAGCAACTATAAGCTTCGCTGATTTAGCGTTGTCTGCGCCCGTAATGGACGCCCTAAAACGTATCGGTTACGAACAACCTTCGCCGATTCAAGCTGAGGCAATACCTCACCTCATAGACGGTTCTGATTTAATTGGCACCGCGCAAACTGGCACCGGCAAAACCGCCGCATTCGCCTTACCACTGTTATCAAAAATTGATATTCAAAAATCTGAAACACAGGTACTCGTTTTAGCACCGACCCGCGAACTAGCTATTCAAGTTGCCGAAGCATTCAAAACCTACGCCAGCGCAATGAAAGGTTTCAATGTATTGCCCATTTACGGCGGTCAGAGCATGGATACCCAATTACGCCAATTACGACGTGGCGCACACGTAGTCGTCGGCACCCCAGGCCGAGTGATGGATCATTTACGCCGTAAAACATTAAAGCTAGAAAATCTTAAGACTATCGTGCTCGATGAAGGCGATGAGATGTTAAGAATGGGTTTTATCGATGACGTTGAGTGGATTCTAGAGCAAACGCCTAAACAACGTCAGGTTGCCCTGTTCTCTGCAACTATGCCAGCGCCGATTCGTCGCGTAGCTGACAAATATCTGAATTCACCTAAAGTTGTTAAAATTGTTTCAAAAACGTCAACGGTTGAAAGAATTCAGCAGCAGTTTTGGCTGGTTAGCGGTTTGCACAAACTGGATGCACTCACCCGCATATTAGAAGTTGAAGATTTTGACGGCATCATCATGTTTGTACGCACCAAGGTACTGACCGTTGAGCTCGCTGACAAACTAGAGGCTCGCGGTTATACTGCGGCAGCTATTAATGGTGATATGACACAAGCCTTGCGTGAACGCACTATCGCACAATTAAAGTCAGGTAAAATTGATATCTTAGTTGCTACTGATGTAGCCGCTCGTGGTATTGATGTTGCTCGTATTAGCCACGTTATTAACTACGATATCCCATACGATACCGAAGCCTACGTGCATCGTATCGGTCGTACAGGTCGCGCTGGTAGAACCGGTAAAGCTATTTTGTTTGTAGCGCCACGTGAACGTCGTTTATTACGCGCAATTGAAAACGCAACTAGGCAGAAAATCACTCCTATTGAGCTACCTACTCGTCAACAAGTTAACGAGAGCCGGGCGAACCAATTTAAAGAGAAAATCACCAGCACACTGGCCAATACAGATCTTGCATTTTTCCAGCAAGTCGTTCAATCATACCTTGAGGAAAACGAAACTGACCCAATGCAACTGGCTGCTGCTCTTGCTCATTTGGCACAAAAAGACAAACCACTTATTCTTGACGAAAAACCTGCCAAAGGCTCTAAGGCGAGTCGTTCTCGTGGAGAAGACAGAGGAAACCACTCTGACCGCCCATCAAGAGACAGTCAATCATTCCGACCTGAGCGCGAAGGCAAAAGAAAAGAGAAGCGTGGCAATGTTGATAGGCCTCCGATGGAAAACTATCGCATTGCGGTGGGTAAAGACCATAACATCATGCCTGGCGATATCGTTGGGGCTATCGCTAACGAAGCCGACGTAGAACCTAGAAATATCGGCCACATCGAGCTAAAGGGCGATCACAGCTATATCGAATTACCGGTAGGCATGCCAAAAGTCGTTTTTGAAAGCCTTAAAAAACTCCGTGTGCGCAATCAGCCATTAAACATTGAGCAGACCGATCACGTTGCAAAAGCAGCAGCTACCTCGGCTAAACCGGCAAACGGTAAGAAAAAAACTTATACCAAAAAGCCAAAAAAGAAGAAAAACAAACCAGCCCTATAAATAATGGACAAACGCATTACAGAACTTGAAATAAAAGTCGCGTATCAAGAAGACACTATCCAGCAATTGGATAGTGTCGTTTGCCGACAACAGGAACAAATCGATAAGCTTCAGCGACAGTTCAAACAACTCACGCAAGCGATGGAGTCCCCAGACGATGGCGGCAAGGCGGCACCGTCTTTATTTGATGAGTTACCACCCCATTATTAAACCTACTTTTTATTAACTAATTAACGACACATATCATCATGAGTATAAATTGGTATCCGGGCCATATGCACAAGGCCCAAAAAGAGATCAAAGAACGCCTTCCAGAAGTTGATATGTTCATCGAAATTGTTGATGCGAGAATTCCGTATAGCAGTGAAAACCCGATGCTGGCTAATATTCGTGGCGACAAACCTTGTTTAAAAATTCTCAATAAAACCGACCTTGCTCAAGACGATATCACTCATGAGTGGCAACGTTACTTAGAACAAACAAAGAATACCAAAACCTTAGCGCTGAACCTCCAACAACCCAACAAAAGTGAACAAATATTCTCGCTGTGTCACAAGCTAGTACCCAACAAAGGCACTATAACAACCCCCATTACCTGCTTAATAACCGGTATTCCAAACGTAGGGAAATCCACCCTAATCAATACCTTAGCTGGTAGAACCATTGCTAAAACCGGTAATGAACCGGCTGTTACTAAAACTCAGCAACGCATTGATTTAGGCAATAATATTATTTTGTTTGACACACCTGGACTACTTTGGCCAAAGGTTGAAAATGAAGACAGTGGCTACCGCTTAGCCATTACCGGTGCAATTAAAGATACCGCCATAGAGTATGACGATATTGCGTATTACGCCGCTGATTTTTTTCTAGAACACCACCCGAACGCCATTATGGAGCGTTATGAACTAGAAGAAAAACCAAGAGATGCCACCGCGTTACTTGAAGCTGTTGGGCGTAAACGAGGCGCTTTAGTCAGTGGTGGGCGTATCAATTTAAATAAAGCATCGGCTATTTTTATTCATGATTACCGTAGCGGAACGTTTGGCAGCATCAGCCTAGAAACACCTAGCGTTATTGAAAAAGAAATCGCTAAAACAGAGCAAATAATCGCCGAAAAAGCGGCATTAAAAGTGAGTCGAAAAAAGAATTGGAAAAATAAGCGCTGAGTAAAAAGCTTATTTTTTCCGCCAAAAAAACATCTTATTCTTATTACTCGTCTTCTCGGGCTGCCGGTGGTCTCGAAGATGACGATCGACGAGGTCCTTCATACTCAAGAACTCCCCCACCGAAGCCACCGCAACAAGTTGTTTACGTAACTTAACACGAATATCAACCATCCGTTCGGCACCACTCGCCATCACAATCGCTTCCATAAATGCGTCGGGCTCATCCTTAACTAAGGCATCAAATTCAACAGCGTACGCATCCAACACTTGCTCGGCAATTAGCTGATCAAAGTCACCTGTAGTACGCGCCACCTTAGATGAGGTCGCCACCCCTAAAGGGGCTGAGCGTATTTTTGCCGAATAAAGCTCTAAGTCAGTTGAGGAAATATACGGCGGTAATAAACGAATTAATTGCAGCAGCTTTTTTTGCCCTTTAAGGCCCTGTTTTTTTACTTCACCCTGCCGATCAGTATCAGCAAGAGTTAGACCCGCAGGAGAAAAAAAGGCTTTAATTCGCCCAAAACCAACGGCCTTCTTACCCTTGTCAGGGACGACATAACCACTATGTTCAGCCACCTTACTCAACAACTTATTACTGACCGCAACGACCTCTGGCAGGCCCAAACTTTCATAACCAGGTTTTTCGACAATACGCATCAGCTGAGCCTTTGTAGTCAGATAGTTTTTTTGCTCAAAATCCATCGTCTTAACCGCAGCATCCAGAATGCGAGTAATTGCTTCCTTTTTTTCATCATAAAGTTGAATTTTAGTGACATCCATAGAAGCACCCAATAACACTACTCAAAACCAATACTTTGCGTATAAAAGAAACAAGCAGTTCCAACGAACAACAAGAACAACCATAGGCAGCAAAGCCATGATTGCAAACATGAAGTAGCTAATTCACTAGGTCAAATACCGCAAGCCTCTCTTCAACTCCAATTCCCACAAACAACAAGCTAGCTTGGTATAACAAAATCCTGTTTGCTCAGAAAAACAACTCACTTAGACACAAACCACTGATAAACTGACAGCTAATCGGCCCGAGCATACGCTAGCCGTGAACAACAAACGCCTAACCGCATCCAGTCATGTTCCCAGCCACCAGCAACTCACAAAACATATTTTTATTTTCGCTCTGTTTACTTAGCCTAAGTTGACAACAAATAGTTCAATATTTTTTATTTCAAAAGTTTAAATAACGTTCAATAGCTCGATAATTTTATCCACCGAAGACTGGAATTTATGCCCAAGTACCCCAGCAGACCCTATATAATGCCGGATTTGCACTATTATCTATTCACCACTTCTAAAAACATAAGGACTTTAGATGAATTTCATAAGCCGCTTTAGCTGCCTACTCTTTCTTTTTTTACCGACTCTGGCGTTCTCGGCCAGTACTGGAGAACACACGACCTTAGACTTAACTGACCACACGGTGGGTTATTTAGCGCTTGCGGTTTTCGTATTCGCCTACACACTGGTCATTTTTGAAGAGCAATTGCATTTGCGCAAATCCAAGCCGGTGCTACTCGCCGCAGGTATTATCTGGATCATGATCGCCATTGTGTATCAACAACATGGCTTTGATCACGCTGCCGAAGTTGCCATCAGACATAACTTCTTAGAGTACTCAGAACTGTTCTTCTTCCTACTCGTGGCGATGACTTACATCAACGCGATGATTGAACGCGGCGTATTTGACGCGCTAAGGGGCTGGTTAGTTAAAAAAGGCTTCAGTTACAAGGCCTTATTTTGGTTACTCGGCATCCTTGCGTTCTTCATCTCTCCAGTAGCCGATAACCTAACCACCGCCTTAATCATGTGTACCGTTGCGTTAACGGTTGGCTCTAAGTCCCCAAAATTCGTCTCGATATCTTGTGTAGCCATCGTTGTTGGTGCAAACGCAGGCGGGGCATTCAGCCCATTTGGTGACATCACCACCTTAATGGTCTGGCAAAAAGGCATTGTTCAATTTACTGAGTTCTTCGCGCTATTTATTCCATCAGTCGTTAACTACCTTATTCCTGCCGCTATCATGCATTTCTTTATCCCCGACGGCACTCCCGATGCGGTTGAAGGTGAAGACCTAGTCATGAAACGTGGCGGCATAATGATTGTTGTTTTATTCTTATTAACCATCGTAACCGCGGTTAGCTTCCACAACTTCCTACACCTACCACCAGCCATTGGTATGATGACCGGCCTAGCTTATTTAAAATTCTTTGGCTATTACCTGAAAAGAACCTACCACCTGGAAGAAAGCGCTACAGAAAACCCTTTAACCGGCGAAATAGCGGGCGAAGCCTCAGAGCACGGTCCACACGACAGCAAAGGTTTTGACGTTTTTTCCAAAGTTGCCGGCGCAGAGTGGGATACCTTATTCTTCTTCTATGGCGTTATCATGGCCGTTGGTGGCCTTGGTTTTATCGGCTACCTAGGCATGGTATCTGAAACTATGTACGGCCAATTAGGGCCAACATACGCCAATATTATTGTGGGTGTACTATCGGCCATCGTTGATAACATTCCGGTTATGTTTGCGGTATTGACCATGCAACCTGATATGTCCCATGGACAATGGTTACTGGTTACCTTAACGGCAGGTGTTGGCGGTAGTTTACTATCGGTTGGTTCTGCTGCGGGTGTTGCACTTATGGGACAAGCACGTGGTATTTACACCTTCGCTTCACACCTTAAGTGGGCACCGGTTATTGCCCTTGGCTATGCTGCCAGCATTTATACTCACCTATGGGTCAATGCTGAATTATTCTAGTCGCTCTCATTAAAACTAGATGAGTAATTCCTGTGCCCTACCCGTACTCGGGTTTGCCGCGAGTAGCGGCACCGGAAAAACCACCTTAATCAGCCGCCTCATTCCGCTATTGAATGAGCGCGGCCTTAAAGTTGGCTTAATAAAACACAGCCATCACGACTTTGAAATCGACCACCCAGGAAAAGATAGTTACCGCTTACGCAAAGCAGGTGCCTCTCCCGTAGTGCTGGTATCCAGTCATCGCCGCGCCATTATTAGCGAACTATCCGCCGGGGAACCACGCCTGTCAGATCAATTATTCTGCTTCAACAATGAGCCCATCGATTTAGTGATTGTCGAAGGTTTTAGGCATGAACAATTCCCCAAAATCGAGTTACACCGGGCCGAACTCAACCACCCCTTATTACACCCGACTGATGACTCCATTATTGCGATCGCTAGCAATGTTAATCGTTCCTTTGATATTCCTTACATCGAGCTCAATGCTCCACAACAGCTCGCAGACTTCATCATCAATCACTTTTTAAACGAGCATCACCGTGACTGACTACTGCAACACCCCCAGCCTGCCCTCACTTGAACAGGCACTCGAGCAGATCTTAGACGACCTCCCCAAACCCAACGGCTACCAACGCCTAGGGCTTAAAAAAGCCTTGCAGCGCATTGTCTATCAGGATATTCATGCCGCTATTGATCTACCCAGCTTTAGGAATTCAGCAATGGATGGCTACGCCTTCCAACACCACTCAGACCAAGACCTAGCACTGATCGTAATAGGCTGCTCATGGGCTGGAAAACCTTATCGCGGCGAAGTACTAGCTGGAGAATGCATCAGGGTATTTACCGGTGCTTATGTGCCAGATAGTTGCGACTGCGTGGTGATGCAAGAAAACACCCGCCGCACCAATGAAAGCATTAGGTTAACGCACTGGCCTAAGCGGTTTGAAAACATCCGCTCGATTGGTAGTGACATTCAACAAGGGCAACGGCTTCTTGCCCAAGGACACCGACTTAAAGCCGCCGACATCGGCCTACTGGCCGCCTGCGGGATCGCCGATATTGCCGTATTCAACCCGATAACCGTCGGTTTTTTCTCAACCGGCGATGAACTCATCTCCATTGGCTCACAGCCAGAGTTAGGACAAATCTACGATAGTAACCGTTACACCATTCACGCTCTACTCGAAGAAGCGGGTATCAAGCCACTCGACATGGGGGTGATAGCGGATACCCCTGAAGCCGTTGAAGCCGCGCTATTGTCAGCAACAAAACACTGTGACCTCATCATTACCAGTGGTGGTGTCTCCGTCGGCGAAGCCGACTTTATGAGCGATGTACTCGCTAAAATAGGCCAAATAAAACTCTGGAAAATGGCTATCAAACCTGGCAAGCCGCTACTCTTTGCCAGTATCAACAATAGCGTATTTTTTGGTTTACCCGGCAACCCCGTATCGGTGATGGTCACCTTCCAGCAAATCGTCTTGCCTGCACTGCATAAGATGATGGGCCTAACGACCGACCAGCCTGCACTCACACTACCCGCAATCGCCGCTGAAGATATAGATAAGCAGCCCGGCCGTTTGGAGTTTCAGCGAGGGGTAGCCAGAAAGACTGGCGATGAACTAAGCGTTAGCCTAACCGGTGGGCAAGCGTCACACATGCTCAGCTCAATGTCTCAGGCGAACTGTCTGATTATTTTGCCGCGCGAAAATACTGGGGTAAAAAAAGGCCAGAGCGTCAATATTCAATTACTCGACAAACATCTATAAGCCGCTTTAATCATCATCGGGAATCACCGCTTCTACGGTCGCCACCCCAATTTTCACCGGCAACAAAGCCACATCAACCGCCGTATCCACCAGCGAAATCAACGAACAGCCACTCAAAAAAACAAACATTAATACTAAAAACAAACTTCTCATTTTACACATACCTTATTTCTAACCCTGTCACTAATACTCAAACTGCCTGCTTCACCACGAGGAACTCTTTTAACCGCTGCAAACCAAGTTCGATACGCTCAACCGAGGTGGTATAAGCAAACCGCAGATAAGACTCAGGCTGATTAGCGCCAAAATCTAAGCCTGGGGTGATCGCCAATGCGCTGTGCTCGAGCAATTCCATCGCAAAACTATAGCTGTCTTCGCAAAAAGCACTGCAATCTACGTAAATGTAAAATGCTCCCTGTGGTCGCGCGTTCATTTTAAAACCCAAGGCCTCCAAACCATCATATAACACATCTCTACGCCGCTTGAACTCATCACGCCGCTGCTGAAGGATATCCAGCGTCACCCCATCAAACGCAGCTAACGCAGCGTATTGCGAGTGAGTCGCCGATGATATATACAAGTTTTGCATCAAACGGTTCGCCGCCGAGACCGCGTACTCCGGCACAATTAACCAGCCTAAGCGCCACCCCGTCATGCCAAAGTACTTTGAAAAGCTATTCAACACGAATACATCATCCGACAATTCTAGCGCCGATACCGCAGGCTCCGCATAACTCAAGCCATGGTAAATTTCATCGGAAATAAAAAAACCTTTTCGTTGTTGAACCTGTTCAATCAACACCGCTAACTGCTCACGGGCGATCATCATCCCCGTAGGATTCGATGGTGAGGCGATCATCACCCCACGCGTGGCATCTCCCCAGGCCTCAGCAATCGCGCTGGCGGTCAATTGGAAATTATCTTCGGCAAACACGTCCACCGCTTTCGCTTTTGCCGATAACAGAGCAATTAAATTATTATTACAGGGATAACCTGGGGCTGGGGTCAGCACTTCATCACCTTCATCCAGTAAAATCGCCAGTGCTACGGTCAACGCACCCGATGCTCCCGGGGTAATAAAAATTCGCTCTGCAGGAACTGATACCCGATAAGTTGTGTGATAAAACTGCGCAATTTTTTCACGCAAGGCCAATAAGCCTTGAGCCTGAGTGTAATGTACATCACCCTGCGCCAAAAACTCAATGGCCGCTTGCAGAATCGGTTCCGGGGTAGCAAAATCGGGTTCTCCAACCTCCATATGCACAACATCACGCCCCTGTGCCTCTAGCGCCTTCGCCTTCGCCATCAAATCCATCACATAAAATGGCAAAACCTTAGCTGCGCGCCGCGATACTTTTCCATCATTCATCAAAAAAACCTTTGTAGAAACGACCAATAAAGACTATATTTTAAAGCAAGACCGGATCGCGCACGAGTCATCAATTAACAAAAAACATTGCACATTCCCTCTATATCTGATATTTATTCGCGCTCCAATTTTTTAAACCGTTTGTAATAAGAAAAAAATGCCTACATCAGAAAATAAAAACTTAGACGCTAGCCACCTCGACTTTAAACCTTATAAAGCTAAAAAAGGCGAAGAACACATGAGCGATGCTCAAGTGACGCACTTCAAAGGCATCCTTTCTCAATGGAAAGATAGCCTGATGACTGAAGTAGACAGAACCGTTCATCATATGCAAGATGAGGCTTCTAACTTCCCTGATCCGACCGATAGAGCTTCACAAGAATCTGACTTTAGTCTCGAATTACGCACCCGCGACCGCGAGCGTAAGCTAATCAAAAAAATTGACGAATCACTCACCATGCTTGAATCGGGTGACTACGGATTTTGTGAAACTTGCGGCATTGAAATTGCGATCAAACGCCTCGAAGCACGCCCTACTGCTTCACAGTGCATCGACTGCAAATCGCTAGACGAAATTAGAGAAAAACAAAAAATCTAAACTCTTCTCGGCGTGTTGCACCGATTTGAGCGCTAAAAAACCGCTATACCGGGGGCGCTTTGCCCCCTCACCCACCGGCCCATTACATATAGGTTCGCTGTACACGGCTGTCGCCAGCTTTCTGCAAGCCCGTAGCCAGCAAGGCCAGTGGTTACTACGTATCGACGACTTAGACCCCTTTCGCTGTAAAGCCCAATACAGCCAACAAATCATTAGTACATTAGAGCGTTACAACCTCCATTGGGATGAACCCATTGCCTATCAAAGTGAGCGCCACCACAGCTACCGCGCTGCATTACAGACCTTACAACAACAAGGCCGCTTATATCCCTGTCAGTGTTCCAGAAAAGACCTCGCCAACCGGCAGTCAGCAAATACGGTTTACGACAGACACTGCTTAACACAACGACCGTCAGCCAATCAAACCTGCGCGCTGCGCCTAAGGTTAAACGCGGAACAGATCAGCTTCAAGGATCGGGTACAGGGCTTACAACGACAAGACTTAGCACGACAAGTCGGCGATTTTGTGATTTTTCGTAAAGATCAAGTTTACGCCTACCACCTCGCAGCCATTATCGATGACGATGAGCAAGGCGTCAGCGAGGTCCTGAGGGGGTCTGATCTACTCGATAGCAGTTTTCGACAGATCTTACTGCAACAACTGTTATCTATAGAGACACCTCTTTACGCACATATACCGACTATTAACGATGCCTACGGCGCGAAACTCAGCAAACAAACCTTCGCCGCCGACGTCGCATTATCTCCCGTCAGAGAAACTCTTATTCAAGTGCTGGGCTATTTAAATTTACAGCCACCTAAGGAGCTACTCGACTTAGAACCCAGCGAAATTTTAAACTGGGCAATACCGCGATGGTCCATTGATAAAATAAAACCAGAGACTTCGATTTTATTTTAGGCTGATGCCTCGTTTGATATTACTGTACCCTATTAAGCTACCTTGAAATGACAACCTTATCGAACTATTAAATGTGGCATGAATGAGCAGCTCAGAGCGTAAACCGGATAGTATTGCTGAACAACTCGATATATTGCTAAACGGTAATATGCCCGAAGAATACAAAGCCATTTTGCGGAACTTCCAACAACAGGGTCTCTTCTACACAGAGTTCATTCAGCAGAACCACAATAATAAGGAATTAGCACCTTTTTGGAACTTAGCCGACACACTCGGCTTTAAGTCATGTAACGATTCAAAAACTAGCGAACAAGAACAAACTCCAAACACCCTACTGAAGGCGCTCAACGACGTACAAACCAGCCTAATAAAAATGACCGCGCTACAAACTACCCTTAGCCAACGCGCCGCGAGAATTTTTCAATCCTTACAGAAAGCCGGCACGGACAGCTCAAGTGAGCAGGTTTGCCAGCACTGGTTACAAGCCGGCGAACAAGCTTTTAGCGAACTTAGCCAAAGTCAGGAGTATCAGCAGGCCCAACAACGACTATTCGAATCCATCAAGCGATTAGGCCGTGCCCAGCAGCAACTCTACGCACAATGCAGCAGCTATCTAGGGCTCCCCTCACAACAGTCGATCAGCGATCTACAAAAAGGCCTACATCAATTACGCAATGACTTTGCAGAATATAAGGAACACAGCGAGGCCACCATCAAACAACTGAGCACAAGCTTGCAGCAATATACCCAACAGCCCGTTGAATAGATGGCCTTGAGCACCGAAGCATATACCGCTAACTGGGAAAAAAGCCTTCTATTGCTCATGGAGCAACTCGAGCAACGTCCAACTACCCAGCTTACCGGCTGTCACAAAGAGCTTATTTACGCTGAGAATAAATTGCGGTTATTTCGTTACCAAGCTCTCAATATTGCGCAAAGCAAGACACCCATTTTAATAACATACGCACTAATCAACCGCCCAGACATTGTCGACCTAGAACCCAAGCGCTCGCTGGTACTCAGGCTGCTCGAAAAAGGCTTTCCTGTTTATTTAATTGATTGGGGCTACCCCGATAGTAGTGATTGTTTCACCAGCTTAAACGATTACATCAATGGCCTATTACACCGCTGCGTACAACAAACCAAACGACACGCAAATAGCCAACAGCTTGATCTATTAGGCATCTGCCAAGGAGGCGTTTTCTCATTATGTTACGCGGCCTTGCACCCGTCACAGGTGAGAAAGTTGATAACCATCGTCAGCCCGATTGACTTCCACAACAGTCCACTAGGCTTATCGATAAAAAACACCGCTGGTTCATTAAACCGCGCCAACAGAAACATAGCAGGAAAACAGATTAGCCAGCTATTCAACAGCCTCAAACCGTTCCAGCTAAATCGTGACAAATACCGCCAACCAGCTAAGTTAGTGGCGGCAAAAGAAAAACTTGATACTTTCTTGCACATGGAGCGATGGTTAAATGATCAGCCCGATCTGGCTGGCTTGGCGGCAAATGAGTTCCTGCGCTATTTTTATCAGCAAAATAGCTTACACAACAATAAGCTACAGCTAGCTAACAAACCCGTGTTATTGAGCAAAATACAGTGCCCTGTGTTAAATTTCTACGCAACTCGAGACCATATTGTGCCCGCGACTTCCGCGCAGGCGCTGAGCCAGCATATTGATGAACCCCAGTATCGTGAAGTCGCCTTAGCCGGTGGACATATTGGCGCATTTACCAGCCAAAAAGCACAACAGGCTCTCATCCATGAACTGAACGCGTGGCTCCAGTAGAGCGCTTGCTCAGCTTAATTCACTGCCCCTCTTCCTCAGGGGCAGCAGCATTAAAGTCTACTTATCGCCACTAAGCTCGGCAAGGGGCAACGCGGGTGATTCGCCCTGTTTCTCGTGCTCTATCACCGGTTGCGTAGTTAAGCTCTTAGCTAAATTTTGAGGTAGCGCCCCAACACTGAGCTTCTTCGCTATCGGTTTTGCAGCCGCACGCTTACGCCTAGGTTTTGTTACTTCTGCGCGAACAGTTTGTTTGCTTTTAATTGGGCTAACAACAGGCTTCATCAATACGTCTTCTGTCGATAGCGTAACGGCCGAGCTGACTTCATTAAGCAAGGTATTTACCACTTGCTTGCTTTCCATTGCTACGTCAAAAGTATCCTGTGTACTATCTAATATTTTTTGAGTACATTTCAGATACCAGTTTGACTGTAAAGATAACAACTCTGACGCCATTCCAAGTTCAGCAACGTGCCCAAGCTGCTCCATATAAGCTCCGCAACAGCTAGACACGACATCTGCCTGCATCTGACTTAATTGCTGGAAAGAATCCACATATAACTCAGCAATTTTCTGAGATGAATCACCCGCCTGAGCAGGAACCATAAACCATTGATCTACAATACTATTTTCCACGAAATACTCCTTGCAATCACAACATAAAAAACCCGATATACTAATAGACCTTAGCCAGCAATATGTCAAGCAAATAAATCATTATTTTTAGCTATGATCCCAACAATTAGCGTCCCACTAAAAGCTGGTAAACAGACCTCCATTAACCGGTATATTAGCCCCGGTAATGTAACTAGCATCACTAGAGGCTAAAAAGCCGACAGTATTCGCAATCTCAACAGGTTTACCCAAACGCTGCATCGGGATCTGTGAAATCAGCTCATTGCGAATATCCTCATCAATTTTCATCACCATCTGCGTTGCAACGTAACCGGGGCTCACCGAATTAACCGTAATGCCCTTACGCGCAACCTCTTGTGCTAAAGCCATCGTAAAACCATGCATGCCTGCTTTCGCCGCCGAGTAATTTGTCTGACCAAACTGCCCACGCTGACCATTAACCGAAGATATATTGATAATACGGCCAAACTTCCTAATTAACATGAAGTCCAATACGCTCTTTGTCATATTAAAAACACCATCTAAGTTAGTAGACAGCACCGCATCCCAATCGGACTTAGCCATATTTTTCAGGAAACTATCCCGAGTAATTCCCGCACAATTCACCAGTACCTGGATAGGCCCAATATTGTCTTCAACCCGCTCAACCAGCTCACCACAAGCAGAAAAACTGGTGACATCAGCCTCTTCAACCAAAAACTCAAAACCCGCTACTTTTTGCTCCGTAATCCATTGCTCCGCTTTTTCAAGGTCTTTATCAAAGGTCGTGGCAACAACCGTATACCCATGGTCAGATAGTTTTCTGCAAATTTCCGTACCAATACCACCTAAACCACCCGTTACTAGGGCTACAGAATGACTCATAAATATAATCTCCAATAATTAAAGCACTAAACACGTGTCAGTTTTAAACAACAATAGTGATTGCTGCACCGCAGTATAATGATTTAAATATCACCCGTCAACAATATATAATAAACAATAATATCAATGGATTAGAGAACAAACACACTTCCTATTTATCAGCCACAACACGATCAAATCCAGCCCCACCTTACATTCAAGCTGTTAAAATGTCGGCTAACCATTAAAATTATTATCACCGTATAATGAGGCTTAATATTCATGACTCATAAACCCCATGTTACTACTGATCTCCCCAGCCAAAACGCTCGATTTTGCAACGCCCCCGCTAACACAGCAACACTCTCAAGCGGACTTTCTCGCTGAATCAAGCCAACTGATTGAACAATTAAAGGTGTTATCGCCCAGCGATCTATCCTCCTTAATGGGCATCAGCGAAAAACTAGGCACCTTGAATAGCAACCGATTTTTACAATGGCGCTTACCCTTTGACCTAGAAAATAGTAAACAAGCGTTACTCGCCTTCAAGGGCGACGTCTACGAAGGCATCGATGTCAGCAGTTTTTCGTCAGAAGACTTAAACTGGGCCAACCAGCACTTACGAATTTTATCGGGCCTATATGGTTTGCTGCGGCCTTTAGACTTAATCCAAGCCTACCGCCTAGAAATGGGCACCCGCTTTAGCAATCTAACAGGGAAAAACCTGTATGAATTTTGGGGCAATAAAATAACCGATAGAATCAATCAACAACTGCTCGAACAACAGAGTAACAGCTTGATCAACCTCGCCTCCAACGAATACTTCAAATCCGTCAAACCTAAGTTATTAAACGCCGAGATCATTACCCCTGTTTTTAAAGACTGGAAAAACGATAAATACAAGATCATCAGCTTTTACGCAAAAAAAGCACGTGGCATGATGAGTGCCTATATTATTAAAAACCGCATCCAAGACCCTGAGAAAATCAAACAATTTGATAGCGCGGGTTACGCTTTTTCCGCCGAGCAATCCAGCAATAACAACTGGGTATTTCTGCGCAAACAGGATGTCTAAGTCCGCTAGCGAGTTAAAGATAAGCGGGCATTGCTAACAATGCCCGCAACGCACTAATCGGTTAATAAAATAACCCGAATGGCGTCTAGCTTAAAGCTGGCACGCTCAAGGTGAGACTGCAAATCCGCAATCGTTTCTCGTTGCTGGTCAATTTCAGAGTCACGAATGTTCGGGTTCACTTTGGCTAAGGCCACCAGCCGATCCAAATTACGCGACTCTTGCAACTGCATTTTCTCAATACTCTCGGCCACCAAACTTTTTTGAGGGTCGACCACCAAGCCTTCGGCCTTAGTAATTAAACCCTTAATCACTCCTTTGCCGTGCTCAATAATATTATGCGCCACCGCTTTCTTCACAAATGATAAACGCGCCTCGATATGTTCAGGTTTCAACAAATTTGTCATATCCAAGCCATTGCTACCCACCACGATCCGCTGGATAGTTTTTGGCAAATAACGGTGTAATTGCAGACGTTTTGGCGCAGGACAATGAGTGGTAAAAATAGCCTCTAAAATTAACGTCCCAGCCGGCACCGGTGGTAACGCCATCGTACAAAAGGTCGAGTTACCAAACTCGGTATTAATGATTTGTTCCATTGCCGCCGTAACCATCGGGTGCTCCCACGTGAGGAAGTGAAAGTCCTCACGCGATAAGGCCACTTTCCTATTATAGGTTGCCGTTAAGCCATCCTCCGTTAACCCCGGAAAACAGTCATTCTGCATATGCCCGGTAGGTTTCAGGACGATGCTGTCCTCACTATGCTGCTGCTGTTCGACCCCGAAACACTCAAACACCTTCTCCATATAGTCCGATAGTTCCAAGTGACTCGATGACAAACTCACCTCATCGACAATCGCCTGCGCCTCCTCTTTACGGCAAGAGTTTAGCTCCAACATTAAATCTCGCCCATCGTGCATTTCTTGAATGCTTTGATCCATCAGTTGTTTGGTTTTACTAACAAGGTCCGTTAACTGTTGTTCCGCATCGTCTTCCAGCAGTAGCGCTTTGAGTTCTGATTTCACTTCCGCATACACGTGATGGCCTGTTGCACAAACATGGCCAAACGCATTCAGTCCTTTATCGTACCAATGCATCAGTTTTTCTTGTGCCGAGCCTTGCATATACGGCACGTGAATATGCACCGTATCCGTTTGCCCAATACGGTCCAAACGGCCAATACGCTGTTCTAATAGATCAGGATTTAGCGGTAAGTCAAACAGCACCAAATGATGGGCAAACTGGAAGTTACGCCCTTCACTGCCAATTTCCGAACAAACTAGAATTTGCGCACCGTCGTCCACGTCGGCAAAGTATGCCGCTCCACGATCACGCGCAATCAAGCTCATGCCCTCATGGAAAACCGCCGATTTAAAGGGCGTTTCCATTTTCAACATATCATGCAGGTCTTGCGCTGTTTGCTGCTGCGCACAGATCAATAATACTTTTTCTGACTTATGCTCTTCTAACCATTGGGTTAACCATTCCACCCTTGGGTCAAAGAGCATCCAACTAAAACCTAAAACTTCCTCGGGTAACAAGGCTTGCATTAAGCTGTCATCAACACTGAGTACCAGCTCCTCTTCCTCATCGTCTTCCGGCATTTCTGCTAATTCATAGGCGTGCAATTGGCGTGATGAAAACACATCGATATTGTCACGGGTATTTCTAAATAGCACCCGCCCTGTGCCATGCCGATCCAGTAATGCATCGATCAAGTTCTGTAGACTCAAACCCTCGGCCGCCAAGGTTTCAGCGCCCAACAAGTCGCTTAACTGACTAACTAGTTGACTATCAGCCAGTACCTCTTCTAATGTTTTGTCGAGTAATTGTTTAATCAACGTATTAATTTGTTGATAACCCGCTTGCTCTTCACGAAAAGCCGCCAACTCATAATAACGGTCTGGATCTAATAAACGTAATCGAGCAAAATGACTGGTAACACCCAGCTGTTCAGGCGTCGCAGTCAATAATAATAAACCTGGAATACGCTGAGCTAGCTCATCTATGCAACGATATTCCTCACTTACTCGGTCTTCATTCCAGAATAAGTGATGCGCCTCATCAACGATCATCAAGTCCCAACCTGCCGCCACAGCCTGCGTATGATGTTGTTTTTGTTTCGTCAGGAATGACAAGGGGCAAAGGACTAACTGCGCCGTTTCGAAGGGATTAAGATCGCCTTCCTCACAAATCGCCTCACAACGTTCATGATCCATGATGGTGAATGACAAATTAAATCGGCGTAATAGCTCGACTAACCACTGGTGAATCAAGGTATCCGGCACCACGATCAGCACCCGTTCGATAGCACCGGTCAATAGTTGTTGATGTAAAATCAAACCCGCTTCGATGGTTTTCCCCAAGCCGACTTCATCGGCTAACAATACCCTCGGCGCACTGCGCTGGGTCACTCGGTTAGCGATATAGAACTGATGGGGTAATAGTTGAACCCGCGGGCCCGACAAACCAAAGCTTGAAAACTGATCGAGTTTACGCTGAAACTCTAAGGTTTGTAAACGCAAGTCGAAGGTCTTATTTTTATCGATCTGGCCGGTAAATAAACGACTTTGCGGTTTATTAAACGCTCCCACACTATCCAAGTCCATTTCATGCAGAACCACCTGCTCACCGTGTTCATTAAGGCACAGGTAAATCATGCAGCTATTATGTTCTTGGGTCTGTTCAACGTTCAGGCTAACACCACCATCATGTCGCACGGTATCACCAACGTTGTACAGCACACGGCTTAACGGTGCATTGTCTAGCGCGTACACCCGAGTTTCTTCAACGGCGGGGAAAAACAAGGTGACTTGCCGCCCCTCGATAACATCTACAGTACCTAGACCGAGTTCGGTCTCAGAATGACTAATCCAACGTTGCCCCTGATGAAAATTTGGCTGGCTCATCGATTTATTACTCCATCGCTAGATTTAAAAAACGTGGATGATAAAAGGTATCTCCCACGCTGGCAATCATTAAAACCCACCCACTCTCATTTCCTTATCATTAAGCTGATTTACCCCGCAAATAAGAGATCCGCTGTTATTGTCAAAAAAGCCCTTGCTCAGCGCATTCGTTATGACAATAAACAGCGGTAAAAAATTCAGCCTATGTGCATTAAAACTGCTTCACATCCAGTTCACGGGTTAAACGAATCTGCGCGGCGATTTCCTCAATCGAAATAGCCGTCACATTTAAAAACGGTATATTCGCCATATGAAATAACTCCTCGACCTGAGAAACTTCACGTTGACAGGTGCGCAACGAAGCATACGGGCTACCCGGTCGACGCTCTTCACGAATACGACTCAACTGATCTGCGCCAATGGTCAGCCCAAACAACTTTTTCTTATAGGCTTTAAGAGCCCGAGGCAACATCGAATTTTCTAAATCGGCATCAGTGATCGGGAAGTTAGCGGTGAAAATTCCGTACTGCAAAGCCAGATATAAGGAGGTTGGAGTTTTCCCTGTTCGTGACACCCCGACCAAAATAACATCAGCTTGATCATAATGATCAAGCCGCGCCCCATCATCATTGACCAAGGCATAATTAACCGCTCGAATGCGCGACTCATACGAACTTTTATCCACCAAACCGTGACTCTTGCCCACGATATGTGACGATTCTTGGCGCAAATCATTTTCCATTCTGGAAATATAATCGTTGAACAAATCATAAAAAATACAATTACTCTCCGCCACAATCGCTCGTAAATCATCATTGGTGAACGTACTGAAAACAATCGGCCGCCCTTCATTAACGGTATAAGAATCATTGATTCGATCTCGTACCGAAGCAGCCCTAGCTTCGGTATCGATGAAAGGAATGACGTGCCGCTCCCTCTCCACCCCTTCAAACTGGGTTAATAGGCTATTTCCCAAGGTTTCGGCAGTAATCGCCGTTCTATCCGATACAAAAAAGATTATTCTGTTTTTCATTTAATATAACTGTTATTTTTTTGTTAAAATGTTTAATTGTTTTTAAAATTTTAAACCAATCAGGGGACTCTAAGTTGAAAGAATACATCGTTTGGCTCGACTCAACAGGCATGGATGACGTAGAACATGTTGGCGGCAAAAATGCTTCTTTAGGTGAAATGATCAGTAATTTAGCATCAGTAGGTGTTGATGTACCCGGTGGATTTGCCACGACCGCCTCCGCATTTAGAGACTTTTTATCACAAAGCGGCATTGATGACCGGATCAATGAAAAGCTTATAAAACTTGATGTTGATGATGTCAACGCTCTAGCTGCTGCGGGCAAAGAAATTAGACAGTGGGTTATCGACACCCCTTTTCAGCCTGAGCTTACTTCTGCCATTGAAGCGGCTTATGCAAAAATGCAAGCCGATGCAAAAAGTGAGTTCTCTGTTGCCGTGCGCTCATCAGCCACCGCCGAAGATTTACCCGATGCATCTTTTGCCGGTCAACAAGAAACCTTTTTGAACGTTGATGGAATTGAAAACGTGATGCACTCCATTAAAGAAGTGTTCGCTTCTTTATTTAATGATCGTGCTATCTCATACCGCGTACACCAAGGTTTTGAACACCGCGGCGTTGCACTATCTGCCGGTATTCAACGCATGGTTCGTAGTGATATCAGCGCCTCTGGCGTATTATTCACCTTAGATACCGAATCAGGTTTCCGCGATGCCGTCTTCATTACCTCAAGCTACGGCCTAGGTGAAATGGTGGTACAGGGTGCGGTAAACCCCGATGAATTTTATGTACATAAACCAACACTAGAAGCTGGCAGACCCGCCATTCTACGTCGTAATCTTGGCAGCAAGATGATCAAGATGGTTTACAACGACGACGCAGACGCCAAAGAACCTGTAAAAATCATTGATACCGAGCCTGCGAGCCGCCTTGTTTACTCGTTAACAGATGCTGAAGTTGAAAAATTATCAGAAATCGCCATCACCATTGAAAAACACTATCAGCGTCCGATGGATATTGAGTGGGCAAAAGATGGTTTAGACGGTCAGTTATATATCGTACAAGCACGCCCTGAAACTGTTCAAAGTCGCGCGGGCAAAGAAATTGAGCGCTACGCACTCAGCCAAACCTCCAACGTATTAGTTGAAGGCCGCAGTATTGGACAAAAAATTGGTGCCGGCCCTGCTCGCGTCATCAGCAGTATTGCGCAAATGGATCAGGTTAAAGAAGGTGATGTACTGGTCACCGATATGACTGACCCTGACTGGGAGCCGATTATGAAACGTGCTTCAGCCATTGTGACTAACCGAGGCGGAAGAACTTGCCATGCCGCTATTATTGCGCGTGAACTAGGCATTCCTGCGGTTGTAGGTTGCGGTGATGCGACCGATCATATTTCAGCCGGTACAGAAATTACCGTTTCCTGTGCTGAAGGTGATACTGGCTTTATTTATGAAGGCATTCTTGATTTTGAAATCAAAAAAATCAACCTTGATTCAATGCCTGAAATTCCGGTAAAAATCATGATGAACGTGGGTAATCCCGACCGTGCATTCGACTTTGCGTCATTACCCCACGAAGGTGTTGGTTTGGCACGTCTTGAATTTATCATCAACCGAATGATTGGTATTCACCCGAAGGCATTATTGGACTTTGATAAATTACCGGCTGATTTAAAAGAAACAATCAGTCAGCGTATTTCTTGCTACAAAAGCCCAAAGGACTACTACATTCAACGCTTGGTAGAAGGCATTGCCACCATCGCAGCCGCCTTTTCACCAAAAAATGTGATTGTTCGTATGTCTGATTTCAAATCTAACGAATATGCCAATTTAATTGGTGGGGATCGCTACGAACCCGAAGAAGAAAACCCAATGATTGGCTTCCGCGGTGCATCTCGTTATATTTCCGACTCATTCCGTGAATGCTTCGATATGGAGTGTGAAGCACTGAAATATGTTCGTGACAAAATGGGTTTGAGCAACGTATCGATCATGATTCCATTTGTTAGAACACTGGATGAAGCCCGTCAAGTGACCGAGCTACTGAAAGAAAATGGTATTGAGCGTGGTAAAAATGGTTTGAAGCTCATTATGATGTGCGAATTACCGTCTAATGCGCTAATGGCCGATGAGTTCTTAGAGTATTTCGATGGTTTCTCAATTGGCTCAAATGACTTAACCCAGCTAACGCTTGGACTAGATCGTGACTCTGCTTTAATTGCTCATTTATTTGATGAGCGCGACCCAGCGATTAAAAAATTACTCTCTATGGCGATCCAAGCGTGTCGCAAACAAGGCAAATACATCGGTATCTGTGGCCAAGGCCCATCCGATCACCCAGACTTAGCAAAATGGTTAATGGAAGAAGGCATCGAGAGCGTGTCCCTTAACCCAGACACGGTTATTGAAACGTGGATGTTTATGGCTGGCCAAAAAATCGAAGGATAATTAATAATGACAATTACAACATTCAACCCGCCTGTTCGTACCTTAATGGGCCCAGGCCCATCAGACGTACACCCCCGCATACTGTCTGCCTTAGCACGCCCAACCATCGGTCACCTTGACCCTAGCTTTGGCCGCATGATGGATGAAGTAAAAACCATGCTGCAGTACGCTTTTCAAACCAAAAACGAGCTAACGTTTCCAGTATCGGCTCCTGGTTCTGCCGGTATGGAAACCTGTTTTGCCAATTTATTAGAACCGGGCGATACCGTCATCGTTTGCCAAAACGGTGTATTTGGCATGCGTATGCAAGAAAACGTTGAACGCTGTGGCGCCAAAGCCATTATCGTAAAAGACGACTGGGGCAAACCTGTCGATCCTAAAAAAGTTGAAGAGGCATTAAAAGCTAACCCTGAAGCCAGTCTATTAGCTTTTGTACACGCTGAAACATCAACCGGCGCACTATCTGATGCTAAAACACTCTGCGCTTTAGCTCGCCAATACGATTGCCTATCACTCGTTGACGCAGTGACTTCACTCGGCGGTTCCGAATTACGCGTAGACGACTGGGGCATTGATGCCATTTATTCAGGCACCCAAAAGTGTTTATCGTGTGTTCCGGGCTTATCACCGGTTAGTTTTAGTGAACGCGCACAGCAACGCATTAAACAGCGTAAACAAAAAGTTCAGAGCTGGTTTTTAGACTTGAACCTCGTGATGGGTTACTGGGGTAGCGATGGTGGCCGTTCTTACCACCATACCGCACCGGTTAATAGTTTATACGCGCTGCACGAATCTCTATTAATGTTACAAGAAGAAGGCCTTGAAAATTCGTGGAAGCGCCACTCAGACCTTCATAATGCATTAAAAGCGGGTCTGGAAGCGATGGGACTGAGTTTCATTGTTCCTGAAGAATCACGTTTACCCCAACTCAATGCGGTGACGATTCCTCAAGGCGTCGACGAAGCCCTTGTTAGAAAGCGTCTCTTAGAGGAATACAGCCTAGAAATTGGTGCTGGCTTAGGCTCGTTAGCCGGAAAAGTTTGGCGAATTGGCCTAATGGGGCAATCAGCAACCCCAAGCAACGTGATGTTTTGCCTATCTGCGCTGGAGTCCGTTTTAAGTGACATGGGAGCCGATATCAATAGCGGTGTTGCTCTGCCAGCTGCGCAAAAACACTCCTTTTCTTAGGCTGGCAAATCGATGAAAGATAAACTCTTTATTATTCTCCAGCATATCTTGCCCCAACACGCACTATCCGCGGCTATGCACCGGATAGCGCGCTGTACAAAACCGTGGTTTAAGAACTTTATTATCAGCCGGTTTGTGCAGTATTTTCAGGTCAATATGGCTGAAGCGACTGAACCCAATCCAAGAAAGTATGAAAGTTTTAACGCCTTCTTCACCCGCAGCCTAAACGGACACGCACGTACCTTAGAGTCGGACCCGACAAATATTTCCTGCCCCGTTGATGGCTGCATTAGTCAAATTGGCGATATTCGTAATAGCCAGCTCTTCCAAGCCAAGGGTAAGTACTTTAATTTATCGGCTCTGTTAGGTGCTGACCCGATGACCGCTAATTTTGAAGACGGTCACTTCACCACTATTTATCTATCACCCAAGGACTACCACCGAATTCACTTCCCTAACGATGCAACATTAACAAAGATGCTGCACGTACCCGGGGATTTATTTAGCGTTAACCCAACAACCGCCGATAATATCGACGAATTATTCGCTAGAAATGAACGCGTGGTCGCCTTCTTTGATACCCCAGCAGGGCCAATGGCGATGGTGATGGTCGGCGCAATTTTTGTGTCCAGCATTGAAACCATCTGGCACGGCGAGGTGACCCCTCCCCGTCATAATCAAGTCCGCAGCTGGAGCTATAAAGAGAATGAACATAGCTTCAATAAAAACGACGAAATGGCGCGTTTTAATATGGGGTCGACCATCGTCTTGTTATACGGCAAGGATAATATGTCTTGGGCGGAAGAACTCGTCGCTGGGCAAACCGTTCGCCTAGGCCAAGTTATCGGCAAAGTAAAATAAATCCAGGTGCTTAGCCTCATAAAATCGTCGTGGTTTTATGCTTGGCTAAGCGCTTTTTCTACTATGTTCATTTGCTCGGCTATCGAACCAAAAGATCAACTCAGCTGATTATTAGAAGTATTGCCCGCCATTATTGCGCTACTGGCTCTAGCCTATAGTTCCCGCTCGTTCCCCTTGAGCACATTGAGCCACACCTTAATTCTCATACATTGCATTATTTTGATGGTTGGCGGGCATGACACCTATGCCGAGGTGCCGCTATTTGATGATATTGCACAATGGCTAGGTTCCGATAGAAACAACTACGACAAGCTCGGACACTTTGCCCAAGGTTTTGTGCTAGCAATCATCGCTAGAGAAATTTTCCTCCGCCAACACGTCGTCAAAACACGGCGCTGGATGAACTTCTTAATCCTCTGTTTCTGCTTAGTTTTTAGCGCTTTCTACGAACTCATAGAATGGTGGCTCGCGCTGGCATCTGGCGAAGATGCCGAGGCTTTTCTTGGTACCCAAAGCTATATATGGGATAGCCAATCAGATATGGCATTAACGCTAATCGGCACTATCTGCGCCCTAAGCTCGTTAGCAAAATATCACGATCAGCAGTTAAGGAGCTTCTGATTAAATCATCTTGGCAGTAATAACCCCAACATCCTGCAAAGGTCACAGCAATAGAATAAATTTTATATCCCTCACTTCACAAAAGTTTGGAACCATTTTCTCTCCACCTAAATTAAAACAGACTTAATCAAAGCGTCCTTAAGCGCGTTCAATCGGGAAGCTTAAGACCTCATCAATCGAATAAACACCGCTGATTACCATCAACAAACGATCCAGCCCTAAGGCAACACCCGCGCAATCAGGCAAGCCGTGCTGTAGAGCCGCCACTAAGTTTTTATCCATCGGCACCTTGTTAGCACCCTGTTTTTCTCGTTCGGCTAATTCTTCTTGAAAACGTTGCTGTTGCAACTGCGCATCACTGAGCTCTTCATAGCCGTTCGCCAGTTCAAGATTATTAAAATACACCTCAAAACGCTTCGCCGTTATGGGCTGATCCTCACTAAGCTTCGCCAACATCGCCATACACGCGGGGTAATCGGTAACAAAATACAGCAGCTCAGGTTTGAGGCGTGGCTGGATATACTGACTAAAAACATAATCTAGGCCATTAGCGAGGCTGTCGCCACAAATCTGCGCCGCTTCGGGGTTACCCTGCTCGGCAGCATACGCCAGCAACTGAGTAAGCGATGTCTCATGCGGGTTAATCCCCGTCTGCTGCTTAAACAGGCTTGCATAGGTCAGTGTTATGCTCGCGAGGTTTTGATTAAAGCAGAGGCTCAACAGCTCTAACATTTCCTGCATTAAATCCGCCAAGCTAAAGCCCATTCGGTACCATTCCAACAAGGTAAATTCTGGGTTATGAAAGCGACCACTTTCAGCCTGACGGAATGACTTGGCAATTTGGTAAATACAGCCAGACCCCGAGGCGATCAAACGTTTCATCGAAAATTCAGGCGATGTTTGCAGGTACAACAGCCGTTGGTTCAGCGCATCGTTTGTTAACTGAGTAGAAAAACTATCGAGGTTCAGGTCACAACTGGCCGCGTTAGAGAGTATTGGTGTGTCCACTTCGAGCACCGCCCGCTGCGCAAAGAAGTCCCTAATGGTTTGATACAACTCTGCGCGTCGATGTAATAAGGCCGCCGAACAAGTCGGCGGCCATGATGTGTTTTCTAGTACTGACAAGGGCTTTTAGCTCTTCACGCGGGCGGAGTATTCACCAGTACGCGTATCAACCTTAATAATCTCACCAATTTGCACAAAAAGAGGCACTCTAACCACTGCGCCGGTTTCCAGTGTTGCCGGTTTACCGCCACCACCCGAGGTATCACCTTTCAAACCAGGGTCGGTATCGGTGATCGATAATTCAACAAAATTTGGCGCAGCAACACTCAAGGGTGAACCATTCCATAAGGTAATCGTGCACTTATCTTGTTCTTTTAACCATTTAGCCGCCTCACCCACAGCAATCGCATCACCCGACACCTGCTCAAATGTTTCATCGTCCATAAAGTGCCAAAAATCACCATCGTTATAGAGATAAGACATTTCTGTCTCCATCACATCGGCAGCCTCAACCGTTTCACCTGACTTAAATGTACGGTCAATCACTCGACCCGTTTTTAAGTTACGATATTTAACCCGGCTAAAAGCTGGCCCCTTGCCAGGCCTAACAAATTCATTCTCGACGATTGAACAAGGGTCGTTATCCATCATGATTTTCAAGCCACCTTTAAAGTCGTTTGTGCTGTATGTTGCCATGTCACTCTCGTTATATAGTTAATTTATTGAAGCTTAACGCTTAGCCCACCATTATAATGACTATCATGAGTAAGGTAGCAAAAAATTCACCCATTCCAAACTGGCAACAGGAACTTAGCGCTGCCTACAGCAACCCCGCTGAGTTATTAGCGTATTTAGGGCTCCACGTTGACGATATGAGCCTTTTTCACGAAGCCGCAGAAAAGTTCCCGCTATTAGTCACCCACAGTTATGCCCAGCGGATGAAAAAATCCAGCTGGTCTGATCCTCTGCTGCGTCAAGTACTGCCCCATCCCGATGAGTTACTCAGCAGTCCGGCCTACCTAAGTGATCCCGTTGGTGATGGTCTAGCGAGTGTATCCCCCGGTCTATTACATAAATACCACGGGCGAGCCCTATTAATTGCAACCGGTGCCTGCGCCATCCATTGCCGCTACTGCTTTCGCCGTGAATTCCCTTATTCCAATAACAGCGCCAACCGTTCACAGCTGACATCGATTAAACAGTACCTCGCTGCAAACAATGAGATAAATGAAATCATTCTAAGTGGTGGCGACCCCTTGACCCTCGGCGACTCAAAGTTCAGCCACTTATTTGACGCTTTATCAAATATCGAGCAAATAGAACGTATCAGAATTCACACCCGGTTGCCTATCGTTTTGCCAAGCCGCATCAACACTCTGTTATTAAGCACCCTCCGTGCATCGAATAAAAAAGTGGTGATGGTTATTCACGCGAACCACGCTAACGAGCTCAGTGATGAGGTCGCCGATGTTCTATTGAAGCTTAAGGACCATGGGGTAACGCTACTCAACCAAACCGTCTTACTAAAAGGCATCAATGACGATCTAGACAGCCTTGAGCAGCTGAGCCTACGCTTATTTAACTGCCACACCCTGCCGTATTATTTACACGTGTTGGATAAAGTAGCCGGTGCTATGCACTTCGATAAGAACGAAGAGGATAGTCTTAAGCTCTACGAGAAGCTACAACAACGTCTGCCCGGTTACTTAGTGCCCAAGCTTGTTCGTGAAGAAAGCGGAAAACCCTATAAAACTCTTTTAGCACATTCACCTCAAAATCATTAACTTTTCACCGCTTAGCGTGCATAATCCTCCTAAGTTATAAGGTTGAAGAACTATCTTCCGCCACTGGTCACAATGATGAACGTTATGGATATGGATATGGACATATATAAAAAATTCACGGACAGAGTTACCCCCCCGCAGATAGAGCCAGCAATACAGCTACCCTTTAAGCCAACAATAGATGCCTATAAGCAATGGGAAAGCGAATTACCGATCCTAGACACTTACAGTTGCAGCAACGCCTTGTCTCTTCTTGCCCAAGCTCTGCTCAGCGAACAAATCGGTTCCAACCAAAAGCTAGAACTCATCGCAGCAGCAGAAAACTGTTTATACACCTTGATCAGTAACTGTAAAACCAACTTAAAGGGAGCTAATCTGCCCCTGCGTAGACAGCAAGCCGAACTAAGCGATGCGCTGCTGAAGGCGTTAACACATTTCGCCCAAGTACATATACAAGCCGTCTGTAGTACTGCCCCCTCAAACTTGCCCCAGCAAGAACAACAAGATTCCACGTCGGCGTTCACCATAACGAGCCTCGCACTCTACAAGTCAATGGAGTTACTTGCCAGCAAACAACTATTAATGTCCCTTGTTTATCAAACACCCCAGGGCAATTTTTGGAACACCGTCAATGCACTCTACCAACTAAGTGAAAGTTTGGGCCTACAGCAGGCTGAGCAACTCACATTCGACAAAAAAAAACATATGTCAATCGAAGCTGAATTTAAGAAAATTCACTTTTTTCACCTCGCTGGCGTCAATCGATTCAGGCGCGGTGATATTGCAAGCATAGATCAAATATTAAGCCAACAGGTCAACGGCATAACAAGTAGTAGCAGTATAAGTGGTAACTCAACATTATCCATTGATCTAGCGTCTCACTCAGCCATTCGTTACACGCCTGAGCCAGCTGATGACAGCGATAGCCTCCGCTTTTTAAACCCCAAAAAACTCATCGAGTTCATGTCAAGTGAAGACGCCATTATTCGTGAACAACACGGCGCAGTATCATTAGCCTCAACTAAACCTAGGCTGATCAAAAAAGTCATTCAACAATTAATCCCCAATTGGAGTAGCCCACGAAGCCGGCAATCTCCCAGGCACTTACAATCTGAAGAAGTCCTAGTTCACCCAGGCTTCGATAGTATTATCAATGCGCTGGTGTTAAGAGCCAACCCTGACCAGCCCAAAAAGAAAGTTAGTGCCTCAACATTTAGCTTATCAGAGATCGAATTAGTGCCTATTAGTCATGATTCTCTGCGCCAGCGAAACTCGCGCAGTTCAACGGTCATTAACGCTCAACTTAAAAGTGGCCTCCTAGCAAATAGCGGCTCAGGTATCTGGGCAAAAAACCGTCAGAAACAACAAACGGGGAAAAGTAATAAAGTCAGCGCAGAGATTAGTGATGCTAGCCTGCAAGGCTTACAATTCACCGTCACCGCTGACAATCGTCCTATCTTAAGGGTGACTGACCTAATCGCTATTCAGGCAACAAACAACAAGGCGCTGCAACTCGCCGTCATCCGTCGTTTAAACAGACTCGACGGCGGACACGTATCGGTTGGTGTTGAAATGATCTCGCCCGACCTAAAAATCGCCAGTCTCCGATCGACTAAGAATGCAACGGAAGCCAGATCTGTGATATTTTTACAGGGAATCCCTAGCATCAATCAAGCGGATGCCATCATCTGCCCGATGATAATAGATGATAAAGATACCGAACTGATGCTCAAAGTTAACAAGCAAACGAGTCATTTCAAAATTGATAAGACATTAGAAACAAACCGCGTTTTTAGTCATTACACGGTGTTAAAAAAAACCGAAGTAGATTAGAGTTAGTCTAACAAAGACAATAAACACTTAATTCATGGAAAAACGCAGCCTACTCTTAATTAACTTTCCAAATAGTGAATATAAACAAATAATCAGTGCCTTAGATGAAGTCAACGTGGATGTTGTTATTAAGTCTAACTCACTGCAGCAGGTAAAATCCGAGCAAGAAAACCTAGCCGGGATTAACTTGGTATTACTCAAAATTGAAAATAACCATTCGGAAAACACCGAGCTGTTGCAGCAGGTTACTAGCCAATTCACCCGCTTCCCCATTATTCTAATATCAGAACAAGCGCCCACTCCTGAAGAATATGAGCACTACAATCTAGCTAATATCCTCGATATTCGCCCATTAGCCCCTACTTTTTTAGTCGCAAAATCCATTGCTCGAGAAATTAAGTCGCAGTTATGCACCTATTCATCACACTTACTGAGCTCTCAATTTAAAAATGAAACCTACCGCTTCGACGCATTTTTAAAACATACCGAAGATGGTTTTGCATTAATACATAATGGGCGATATTGGTCCGTCAACAAAGCTTATAAACGCCTTTTCAATATCCCCGATGAGGAAAACATCATCAACAGCCCAGTGCTTGAGTTCAGTTCAAAAACAGAGCTACCTAACAGCGAACTGGGCATACCTTACGAGCACAATACCTCACTCGAGTCATTACCCGATGAAACCGTGTTAGCAGCACGTATTCAAACACGTACTGAAGAGACATTTATCACCACCCTATACAAGACCCATTGTTTTGTTAAGGGACAGCTGTGCACCCAGATATTGATTCACAACCCTGACGCTTGGAGCAACCTAAATAAAGGTTTCACCGATTTACGTACATTTGATTACGAAACCGGGTTCTATAACAAACGCTTCATCCTTGAGTACATCGATAAACAGCTTGAGGCAGCACAACCGTTTGGCACACTCGCATTTATTTTTGTTGATAACTTCCAGCAGTTTCGTGAACAACATAGTACTAATATTGACGAGGTTCTTCGATCTGTCGCCGACCTAATTCAAAAAACAAGTTCTGCAGGCGACATATTAGCTCGATACAGTGACGAGACCTTCACCCTGTTCTCCAACCGAGCGAACCACAATCAACTTTTGTTGAACTGCCAACAATTACTCATTGACGTCAATAACAACTTATTTGGTAGCAATGCTCAGTACATAAAACTCACCGTCAGTATTGGTGTTACCTATATAGATAACCGAATCAGCAATTCTAGACAACTCATCTCGCAAGCCAATAAGGCCTGCGATAAGGCATCTTCACAGGGAGGCAATCAAATACAGGTTTTTGACTCCGTCAGCACACCATTATCCGTTATTGTGGATGAGGAAGAGAATAAGGCGTTAATACAGTCCGCACTGGAACAAGAAAGACTACACCTCTTATACCAGCCAATCGTCGACTTATCTGAAAAAAAGACTGAGAATTACGCCGTTTTATTGCGTATCGTAGATAAAGATAATAGCCACATTCCGCCTAGCAACTTTATTCTAACCGCCGAGAAAACAGGGCTAATCAGCTGCTTAGATGAATGGGTGTTAAAAAGCACCATTGAACAAATCAGAGAAGCGTCTCGCCAAGGCTTAAAAAGAAAGTTCTTTATCTCTTTGTCCAGCGTTACTTACCGCAACACCAGTTTTATAGAAAGCCTAATCAGCTTACTCAAGTTCTATAATATCGACTCTAGCCTATTAGTTTTCCAAATTAATTTTTCTGATATTCAAACAGATCCATCACCACTAAAAAGGTTCATCAGCGTTGTGAAAAATGAATGTGGCTGTCAATTAGCATTCGACCAAATCGGTTTCAGCGAAATAACCGATACGATGATTAAAGAATACCGTGTCGATTATTTAAAGATTGATGGCTCATTTAGCCAAAATCTACTGAATAACGAAGAGTCACAACAAATAATCCGCAATATTTTAAGCGTCACCCAGCGGCATAATGTTAAGACCATCGCCAAATCGGTAGAGAGCGCCAATACACTCGCTCTGTTATGGAATATAGGCATCGACGCGGTGCAAGGCTACTTCCTACAAAAACCTTCCGACAATATGCGTTTTGACTTTGACCTTAACCATTGAGCTCATTCGCAACCCCATGCGGCACGTGGCCCGTTGCCACGTGCTCGCTGGCTGATTCACAGTGCATGGCTTGGTCGTCAAAGAAAATATCCGCACCAAAGGCCTTAAGAAATTCTCCCTTTGGTAAACCACCGAGAAATAGCGCTTCATCAATCCTAATCCCCCATGAACGTAAGGTACGCACCACACGCTCATGAGCCGGTGCCGAGCGCGCCGTCACCAATGCCGTTCTAATCGGTGAAACCTCGTCAGAGAAGTGCGTTTGCAAGTGGTGAAGGGCCGCTAAAAACGGTTTAAATGGTCCGCCTGACATGGGCTGTTTAGCGGATAGTTGTTCATTTTCGGTAAATGCTTCTAGGCCTTTTTCCTTATAAATACGCTCAGATTCATCCGAAAAAACAACCGCGTCTCCATCAAAAGCGATCCGTAGCTGCTCATTCCCAGCCCCATTCGCCTTACCCGACAAAATTGTCGCCCCCGCATGGCCCGCGGCCAGCGTTTTTCGCACATCCTGCGGGGAGGTCGATAAAAACAAGTCTATTTCAAACGCAGCAATATAGTTAAACGGCGTTTCACCACTGGTAAAAACAGCGCGCTTAATATCCAAGCCGTGTTCACGAATAGAATTAAAGACCCTAAGGCCCGTGTCCGCACTATTTCGTGACAATAAAATCACTTCAACCAGGGGTTCCTCTAACTGCAGATTCAGCCCCAAGAGTTTTTTTACTAGCGGGTAGGCTACACCAGGGCTTAACAGCTCATCCTCCCGCGCCACTTGGTAGGCACAATATGCTTCCTTTCCTTCAGATTCAAAAACCCTATTCGACTCGACCAAATCAAATAAGGCCATTGATGAAATCCCAATTGTTAGCTTTTTAGTTGTTATCAGCGACATCCTATCGTTCACCTTATTAGCCTCAAGAAGAACATTAAAACACCCACGCAAAAAAAATGCTCCATTTGGAGCATTTTCTATCGTCATAAATAAAGCAGCTTACTCACAAATATTAAATCCTATGCTATTAATACAAGAGTTCACTTGCAAACTCGCCAACGACTGCCCGAGCTTAGGTTTTGCTGAAGCGGCCTTAGCCGGTAATACAGGCTTATAATCAGGTCCCGCAGAAGAAGGCAGCGTTGCAATAATATCCCCCGCTTTATTCATTCTAAGCTTGCCGCCAGCCACTTGTGTTCTATAGTCATAAAGATTGAAACGTAAGGGCTTGCTCGTATCATCAGCAACCACCTGAATAGTGCCGTTATTAACAACAATATCAAACAAACGTGGATCACCCGACTGCATCCAAATATAACTGTCTGATTCAACCGTAGGCTGGTTAAACGTAGCCGCCTCATTAGCCGCAAAGGTTAGATGCAAACCATCTTTATCAATAAAGGTCGTCGCAATTTTGCCCATTAGAGAAGGTGGTGGGAAAACAGCCGTATGATCAAGAATTAACACACTATCGACCAATGTTGCACCTTTGCGATCAACTGACAATAAAAGATCTAGGTCAATATATAGGGTATTTAATAAACCAAATAAAGGAATTCCAAATAGGCGAACATCATCAATTTCATAAACAAGCTTATTATCATCTGAGAGCACTATTTTGCCGCCTAGGTCAGCCGGCAACCAGAAACCGGGGAACCAACTCCATAACTTAATATCGGCCTCTACCTCTAAGTAACCATCCCTTGCTTTTACTTTCAGGTCATTCATCGGTCTAGGCCAGTAATCGAGAATATGCTGGTTAAATAGATCGGCAATAACCTGCTCACTTAAAACAACAGACCCGCTATGCACATTAATGGTAAAACTTTCCACATCATCAAAAATAACCGGCTGCCCAGTCACCTTCGGTTCTAAGCTAGCGGCAAGATTTTCCACATAAAAACCAATATTTTCAACAATATCAAAGTTCACATTTTGTATGTAAATAGATACATTATCGGCACCAGAGTCACGTTCTGTCACCGCTCTTAGCGGTGCAGACTGCATACCACTAGGGATGCTTTTCTGTTGCCACTGGCTTCTTAATGTTTTGAGTTCTTGCTGTTGTTTCTCTATAAAGGTAGTGGCCATTGCGCTACTACAAACGGTTGCCGTTAAAGCTAACCCCAGCATCAATTTTTTAATATTATTATATTGCATTGTGTTCACTCCTAATCGGGTTATAAGCCATCATTAATTTTTGAAGTAGGCCAAAATCGCACCTTCCTTTGTCAATTCTAGATGCCCAGCCGTCAACTGATCTCGATAGTCATACAAACAAAAATCAAGCTCACTGCCTTCGTTTCCACTCATAACCTGTAACTGCGAGTTAGTTGACACGGCTTTCATAAACTTAGTATCGCCACCCTTTATTAAGATATAGCTATCGCTCGGGATGAATGTTGCTGAGTCCGTCCCCGCACCTTCGTTATCAAAGGTTAAAACCAAGCCTCTATCTTCTAAACCTGCGGTTGCAATATTTAAATGCAGTTTAGGTGGTGGGAATAGTTTTAATGTATCGAGAACAACCGTGCTACCAATTAAATTAGCCCCAGCTGTTTTCACCGTTAGTAATTCATCCAGCTCAACATTCGCGGCTACAAGAACTTTCGTCGCATCTTGCTTATCCACTACAACTGACCAAGGTACATATTTCAAAATATGCCCCTCACTCAATGTTAAGTCGCCTTTCATCTCAAACGGCACCCATACACCTTTACGGTTCATTTCCCCTGCAAGCACTAAGAGGTTTTTTGCAGTTTTCACTTTAATGTTTCGAAGCGTTGCGCCTTTAAAAGCAAAAACATGTTTATTTAACAAGGCCTCAAGCTTAGCACTATCTAGAATAGCCGTGCCTTTAACGGGTGTTAGCGAAAATGATGTCGGATCATCAAATATACCTGGCTGACTGCTATCGTTGGGTTTCAGGTCAACAATAAGATCCGTAATATAAAAACCCACATTATCAACAAACCTAAAGTTTGTATTTTTAACATAAAGCGTGCTTTTAACCGATTCTGAGCTTCGGTAATTAGCGAGCTTCAATGACTCAGTTGCTTTAAGTTTTGCTGCGACTAGGTCTGTTTCTGTTTCATACGCTAACGCACTCACAGAGCAACCAAGAAACAACGCTCCCGTTATTAATTTCAGGCTAGTTCGTAACATGCCTTTCTCCCAATTTAATTATTATGATTATTTATCAGTGATTAAAATTCACCTAGGTAAATAAAAACACCTTTTTTGATATATATCAAGCCATTAAAACAGGCAAATTAAACCGAGCTCACACCGTCTCCGCTAGCATGTAATTCTTCGAAGTGATCATGACTTAAGAAGCACCAAACAATAATAAAAGCCAACACACTCAATAATGAGGCTAAGGTAAAAACCCAGGCTTCGCCGCCATAAGACCATAAAAACCCAGCCATTAAGCCACCGAGCATACCGCCTGCGCCAAAACCTACACTGCTGTACAAGGCTTGCCCTTGATCTTGGTGTATACCCGAAAAATACTGATGGGTTAATTGAATACAAACGACGTGGAAAGCCCCAAACGATGCCGCGTGCAATAACTGGGCAACTAATAAAACAATAAGATTATCTGCCAACCAGGCAACCATTAACCACCGAACCGCTGTTAAAAAGATGCTGAGTAATAATACAAAGCGTAGTGAAACATGGGTAAACACACGCTGAATAGCCATAAACAACAGGATTTCAGCCACCACACCGAGCGACCAAAACTGGCCAATTTGCGCCTCGTTATAATTTAAATCTCTCAGCAAAATGGAGAAAAATGCGTAATAAGGTCCGTGCGATGCTTGGATCAAAAACACCACCATTAAAAAGGCGATCACTTGTTTTTGTTTTATGATGCTGGCTAAGGATGATTTCTTTTTAATGTGCTTACGCCGACCTTTTTCGGCCAAGAATAAACTACAAACAAAGGTTGCTAACAAACATAGACTGACCAGTAAAGGCCAGTCATTTAAACTCACGTACTCAAGGACAAGGCCAATACCGGCAACTGCAACAACAAAGCCGACCGAACCCCATAAACGTATACCACTATAGGCCTCTGTTTTTTTTGCCAGCAGGGTTAAGGTAATCGCTTCGAATTGCGACAAGATGGCATTCCAGAAAAAACTAAACAGCAGGGTTAAAACTAATATGCTGATAAAGTCATACTCGTGCAACATTAAACTGAATGAGCTCACGGTCAGTAAGCACACCAGTTGTATCAACCGCATACGGTCATTAAAACGGCCTGACAAATAAGCTAAAACACTCGGCGCAACAAGTCGAGTCCCCTGCATAACCGCAAAAACAACGCCAATTTGAGCGGCGACCAAGCCAATCGAACTAAGATACAAACCTAAATAGGGCATTAATGCGCCAACAGAGGCGAAGTAAAAAAAATACACCCCGCTTAGGCGCCAATACGGCAAGCCTTGCTGACTCAATGGTTAACTCGCTGCCTATGTTGAACCGTAAGCAGCGAGAAAAACCGACTCAATCTTGGCCCGCTGGAATAATCGGCACAGCCGAAAAAACATCCGCATTCTGCGCTCTATGCCGTAACACGTGATCCATCAATACAATGGCCATCATAGCCTCCGCAATCGGGGTTGCTCTAATACCGACACAGGGGTCGTGCCGACCTTTAGTAACCACTTCAATCGATTGACCGCTGGTATCAATTGAACGTCCGGGTAAACGTAAACTGGAGGTTGGTTTAAGCGCTATGCTCGCCGAAATCCGTTGTCCGGTTGAAATACCCCCCAATATGCCACCCGCGTGGTTACTGAGAAATCCCTCCGCGGTTATTTCATCACGAAATTCGGTACCCAAGGCTTCAATACAGGAGAAACCACCGCCAATTTCAACGCCTTTAACCGCATTAATACTCATTAATGCATGGGCCAATTCGGCATCAATTCGATCAAAAATGGGCTCACCCAAGCCCACAGGCACCCCTGTTGCGCTCACATTAACCCGAGCACCGACCGAGTCACCCGACTTTCTTAAACGATCCATATACGCTTCAAGCTCAGGCAACTTACTAGAGTCTGGGCAAAAAAACGGGTTATTGTGCACCTCTGACATATCCAGCGCATCGATTTTTATTGGCCCTAGTTGAGCCAGGTAGCCCTTCACGACGATGCCAAATTTTTCCTGTAAATATTTTTTGGCAATACCACCTGCTGCCACCCGCATCGCTGTTTCACGAGCCGATGAACGCCCACCGCCACGGTAATCACGAAAGCCGTATTTTTGCTGATAACTGTAATCGGCGTGGCCTGGGCGAAACGTATCTTTAATGTTTGAATAGTCTTTCGAACGCTGATCGGTATTTTCAATTAACAAGGCAATCGGCGTCCCGGTAGTTTTCCCTTCAAACACGCCCGATAAAATTTTCACTACATCTGCTTCACGGCGTTGCGTAGTGTGTCTAGAGGTACCTGGTTTGCGCAAATCCAAATCACCTTGTAAATCAGCTTCGCATAAGGACAACCCCGGAGGGCAGCCGTCGACAGTACAGCCTATCGCTGGCCCATGACTTTCACCAAAACCGGTCACACTAAATAATTTCCCAATCGTATTTCCTGACATATCGCTATCTGTAGTTATTTAATTACGTTAGTTTAGCCTGAAATAATTTCTTATATTCCAGTAATTGCTGTTTCGTCAGCATGAACACGCCATGCCCGCCATATTCGAAGTCCTGCCATAAAAAAGGCACCTCAGGGTAACATTGCTGCAAGGCTTCATCGGTATTACCAACTTCCACATATAGCACCCCACCATCATTCAGGTAATCGGCCGCAGAAGCCAAGATTTTATGCACCAGATCTAAACCACTCACACCACCATCTAGGCCTAATTGCGGTTCGCAATAAAACTCATCCGGTAATTGAGCTAACTCCTCATGCCCGACATAAGGTGGATTACTGACGATCAGATCATAACTATTCAATGTTAGCGCAGTAAACAGGTCAGACTCGATGGCTGAAACTCGGCTTCTAAGCTGATGCCTATCGATGTTCTTGTCAGCCACCAATAAAGCCTCAACAGAAATATCCACCAGATCAACAGAGGCCGTAGGAAAAGCCACCGCAGAGGCGATCCCGATACAACCACTGCCCGTGCATAAATCCAGAATTCGCTTGGTTTTCTGTGGCTCAAGCCACGGCATAAATTGATCATCAATCAACTCAGCAAACGGCGAGCGTGGCACTAACACGTGTTCATTAACATAGAAAGGAAGCCCCGAAAACCAAGCCTCGCCAATCAGGTAAGCCGCGGGGATTTTCTCTGATACACGACGGTCAAACATCTGCAAAATCGTTTTTTGCTCAAAGGCATCAACCACAGCGTCCAACACTTTATCGTCTAACAAGGGCAAGTGACGCGTAACGGCTAAAACGATATAGGCTGCTTCATCAGCTGAATTGTCGGTACCATGACCAAAAAAAAGTGACTCTGCATCAAACAAATGAGCACCATAGTGAATAAGCTCATTAACTGTGTTTATTTCTTTTAATTTAATTGTCATAAATCGCTATAAAGGGCTATATTTGAAGCCACTATGTATTATTAATTAGTAATTGATAATTTTAACCCAATTAAAACCCTATAACCCACCTTTCAAGATGTCGATCAGAAACTTATCTCACGAAGAAATTAGCAGCTTATTTCCCATCAGGAATTTTTCTGATAACAGCAAGAGCCAGCTGCAGACAAGCATTAAAACGGAGCTTATCCCTGCCGGAACTGTTTTGTTTTCTGCCGGCAGCGATAATGACTGCCACACCTTTCTTTTAGAAGGAAAACTCAAGCTAAAATTAGGGCGCGATAACGAGCGGGTTATTGAAGGCGGCCAAATTGAGGCTCGCTTTCCAATCGATCACAACAGCCCGCATAAAGTAACCGCAACGGCACTCAGCTCATTAATTGTTTTTTCGGCCAAAAATAGCCTCATCGACAACCTAATGAATGAGCAACAAGTCAGTAGTCATGATTCGGGCATGGACATCATTGAAGCCGGTGAAGATAACTTATTATACAACCAACTGTATTTTGAAGTTACCCAAGAAATGCAAGCCGATAAGTTGCTGCTACCATCTATACCAGAAACAGCGGTAAAGGTTCGCAGCGCGATCTCCGACCCGCATATCACATCCGAAAAAATTGCCAACATAACCCAACAAGACCCAGCTATCACCGCGCAGTTAATTAAAGTAGCCAATAGCCCATTATTTAGAGGGCGAGAAAAAATTGAAGCACTGCCCTTAGCGATTACACGCTTAGGGCTACAAGCAGTCAGCAATTTAATTACCAGCTTTACCATGCGCATGGTTTTTAACGCAAAAACCAGCGAAATTAAAGGCTTGATTTCCATCCTATGGCTACACAGTCGAGACGTTGCCGGAATATGTGCCGTTATCGCTAAAAAACTTAAGGGTTTTAACCCCGACAAAGCGATGCTCGTCGGCCTAGTGCATGATATTGGTGCCATCCCTATCTTAACTCACGCCGATAAACACCCCAATTTGACCGAAAACATACAGGCTGTAAAGGATACACTGGAGAAACTGACACCCCTCATTGGAAAAATGGTATTAGACAAGTGGAATTTCACCGACGATTTTACAGACGCTGCAATCAACGCTAACCATTGGCAACGAAAAACCGATCAGCCGGCGAACTATACCGATTTAGTTATTATTGCTCAGTTACTCAGCTATAGAAACACACCGCTACAAAGCAAATACCCTGAACCTTCTTCTGTGCCCGCCTATGAACGACTAAGCAAGCTACTAAGAGATCAAAATGACAGCCTTGACGTCATTGAAAACTCACAAGAAGAACTTAATAATATTAAGCAGCTGTTCAACTAAACTTGTAAATTAAGCCATTGCATATCCCCAGCCAATTTAACACCCCTTTAGCTGATATAGCAAAAACCAGTTTAAGCCTTAATAAACTACAATCGGGGCAACAGATTTATGTCGATGTAGTTGAGCAAGTAGCCAACAAAACAACAACCATTCTTCGCATCGGTCAACAACTGATAGCGGTGAAAACAAACATCCCGTTAACACCCGGACAAACCTTAAAAGTAGTTGTTGAGACATCAACCGATGGAATCACCTTAAAACTACCTGCTAAGGCAGAAAACAGCCATATTATCAATACTGCATTACGCCAACTATTACCCAAACAAACCGCCGTGGCTGAGTTCCAAGCCCCTTTAATTAAAACTCTCCGCAGCCTGCAACAACCATCAAGTACACCACCAAGCACACCAACAAGCACACCACCAACAAACTTAAACCGTCAGGTACAGCTACAACACTTAAGCGGCGCTATTCTTCAGACATTAACCCTCAATCAACAAATCACCACCGCCTCTGGGTTAAAAACCGCCCTACAAAACTCAGGAATCTTGTTAGAGGCTAGGTTACTGCAATCGTTATCTGTGGAAAAAAACGTCAATCAACAAAGTAACTTAAAACCAACAGGTATAACAAGCACTCCGCTGACTCATCATTCATCACCCCCTTTAATCGTCAATGACCTAAAAGCCAACCTAAGTAAGCTCATTCAATTACTCAGGTCTTGGCCGGGACAACAAACTGCTCAGCCGCCACAAGGCGTGCCCCAGCAAACCCCAATAAGCCCTACTGCCGCACAAACAACGATCAATATCGGCATTAGCCAACAATTACAGCAGTTCGCACGAGGCAAACCGCCTACGCCTAACCGCGAGCAAGCCAACAAGCCTGAACTCACCAATATCAATCAGCAAGTCAAGGAGCTACTGGGGAAAACGGAGGGGGCATTAGCAAAAATAACCCTCAACCAATTAGCTAGCTCAAACACAGAAAACAATACCGTACGACAAACATGGCAGATAGAAATCCCCCTGTTTAACCCGAAACAAGCTGAGTCTATTTTTATAAAAATAGAAGGCGAGCAAGCTAACTCAAAAACAGCGCAAAAAAATGAACAACACTGGCGTATTTCTCTAGAAATGAGCCCACCAAAACTCGGTTTGATCCGCACTCAACTACGCGTGCTAAACGACCACGTTAGCTCCAACTTCTGGGCTGAAAACAGTGATACTCGTGACCTTATTCAACAACATATTGAACTACTCAGGAAACGCTTTAGCCGCGCTAATTTGCACACCGACCATATTAAAGTTCAACAAGGAGCGGGGCCAGAATTTCAAAACATGAAGCAGCACAATAATATCATCAGCGAGCAAGCCTGATGACTGATGTTATCAACCCAGCAAATATTGCCGTCGCTTTAAAATACGATGGAGAAAACGCGCCGACCATTACCGCAAAAGGCAGTGGTGAACTTGCTCAAGAAATTATTGATTTAGCCATGGCTAACGACATTCCTCTAGATGCAAACCCAGAGCTAGTAAAAATATTAAGTAGCATCCCCTTAGGTGATGAGATCCCCGAGGCTTTATACATTGCCGTCGCCGAAGTTATTGCATTTGCCTACGTATTATCAGAGAAAACACCTGAAAACTTTAATACCGATAAAGCTTAGCTCTTATGTAAGCGGATAAGAAGGGCCGCCTCATCCAGCGTTAAGTGACACTTTTCCACAATTTCACTGGCTTCTGCACCTTGCTGGGCCAACTCTATCGCGCCTTGAAACTCTTGCAAGTGCTCAAAGGTTTCACTTTCTTCCAGTTCTTCCAAGCGCTCAACTAATCCGCGGATTCGACGCTCAGATCCCCCAACTCGCTCATCAACACCCAAACCGCTTGCACACAGGGCCGACACATCGTGTTGTATCACAGAAAACTTATTACCAACCTCATTAACTCGCTCTTCAAGACTCGCAATACGCTGGGTTTGCTTAAGCAACAGTCCAACGAGCACAAACAATGTAAAAATCACCAACAAATACACCAAGAATTCCATTAGACCCTTTCATCTATGCGTTTAATTTTAGACTTATCGGGCCGAGGTTCTTTTCCACCCTGATCCTCGAGTATATTCTGCCTTGCTGGTTTTTTATCATGCCCTGTCATCGGTTGAGGCCGGCGAGCGCCCGTACTTGGGATGATTTTATTAACTTTGAGCATGACAACAATATACGTCTAAGCAGAAACTACTTAACCAGAAGCTCCAACTCTTCCTCGGTTAATAATTTATCCAAATTGACCAATATATGTAATTCATTCTCAATATTTGCAATGCCTTGAATAAACACTGAATTACCCGAGTTACTCACATCTGGAGCAGACTCAACCTCATTATCATTTAAGTCTATCACCTCAGTTACTGAGTCAACCATACAGCCGATGATATAACCTTGCACGTCCATCATCATGATTCGTGTTAAATCGCTCACTTCCTGAGCGGGCATACCAAATTTCATCCGGACATCAACAACCGTCACCACATTGCCTCGTAAATTAACAATACCAATAACCTCAAATGGCGCGCCAGGTACTGGAGTAATCGGCGTATGGCGTAACACTTCTTGAACTTGCAAGACTTTGACCGCATATTTCTGCTCGCCCAATAAGAAAGTCAACCACTGGGTAACCGGCTGCACCACATCCTCATAGGCTTCCTGGTTCAGACTCACTTCATTTTCTTTTTGTGATTTCATTAAACGCCTTTAATTTATTTATCTTTAACAAACATTTTAGCTGGGTCAACTATTGCCAGTTGTCTTGACGACTCAAAACCACGCAACCACTGCTGTATTCTAGTACTATCTCGCCACTTAATAGTAGCAGACAATATCTCAGTTTCAGCTGAAACCGAATCCAACGCTATCCCCCAGCGACTATTAGCTAATAATATAATTTTTTTATACGGCCGCGCTGCAATGTCTCGTGGCCCTTGATTCAGCAGCAAATGCCCCAGATCGACAACCGCTACAAAATCCTTACCGGTCATTTTCAAGCCTAAGACCCACTCTGGTTGCCCACTAACCTTCTTAAGTTCATTACAGAACTCAAGCTCACCACTAACCGCAGTAGAAGGAATGGCTAAGCTAATCTTATTGACCACCCCAATAAGGGCATTAAACTGCTCCCCAGCCCAAGATGGTATATTTACCCCCAAAGCCTCAACCGAACCGTCGACTCGTGCTGCTTCGGTAGGTGCTGCTTCGGTAGGTGCTGCTTCGGTAGGTGCTGCTTCGGTACGTGCTGCTTCGGTACGTGCTGCTTCGGTACGTGCTGCTTCGGTACGTGCTGCTTCGGCTCGTTCTGCTTCGGCTCGTTCTGCTTCGGCTCGTTCTGCTTCGGCTCGTTCTGCTTCGGCTCGTTCTGCTTCGGCTCGTTCTGCTTCGGCTCGTTCTGCTTCGGCTCGT